>Ga0255758_10001258_pt1 | contig 26177 bp, 26 predicted proteins | sample 011ome_24_FD_179958 | JGI IMG/M metagenome (GOLD analysis project Ga0255758, IMG submission 179958) | Coastal salt marsh microbial communities from the Groves Creek Marsh, Skidaway Island, Georgia - 011513CT metaG (version 2) | ecosystem: Environmental > Aquatic > Marine > Intertidal zone >...
TCAATGCCGCGGGCGTGCCGACTTACGATGCGCCGGAGGCATGTGCGGCAGCGTTATCCGCCCTTCGCCACACGCCATCGATCCGACCCGTCGGACGCGAGGCGACACCGCTATCGGTTCCCGCCCCGTTCGGAAAAATGACCGGTAGTCTCGACGAAGCCGAAGCAAAGCAGCTTTTTGCCGCCTTCGGGATCGCCGCCGTCGGCGAAACCGTCATAACCGCCCCGGATGAGGCGGAGGCCGCTGCCCTTGCGTTCGGCGGGCCGGTTGCGGTCAAAATCCTGGCGCGTGAGCTTCTGCACAAGACCGAGGCAGGCGGCGTCCGCCTGAATGTCCGGCCGGAAGATGCGGAACAGGCCTGCATCGACATAAAAGCGGCCGCGCGTGCCGCCGGCGTCACCGGACAGCAGGGATACGTCATCCAGGAACAGATCGCGGACGCCGTCGAGATGATTCTCGGGTTCCGTCGCGATCCCGTCCTCGGCCCCGCCATCCTGCTCGGCGCCGGCGGCACCCTCGCCGAACTTCATGAGGATTTCGATATCGTGATGCTCCCGGCGACCGAGGCCGATATCCGCGAGACCCTGGAGCGGCTGAAAATTGCCGCCATCCTCAAAGGCTATCGCGGGCAGCCGCCCGCCGACATCGACGCCCTTGTCGATGCCGTTCTTTGCTTCTCTCGGATGTGCCTTGCCCTCGGCGACAGGCTGGAAGATGCGGAGATCAATCCGTTATTCGTCAGGCCCGCAGGGCGGGGTGCGATTGCCGCAGACGGGATCGTCGTCTTCAGTTTTTAGAAGGTTTCTCGAATTCGGCGACGAGACACATGCCGACCTTTCTCTTCAGGAAGGTGTCGAACCATTTAGGAATGCCCGGCAGGATTTTTTTCTCGTACTGGGTGACGCTGAATCTGGTCGGCATCAACCCCGCCGCCTCCAGGCAGCGACGCATTTCCCGTACCGAGAAATAGCGATGGAAATAACCGTCCGTATAGAGGTCCTGCACGCCGTTGATTGTATAGCCGCGGAACATGTAGCCCCTGAAAACCAGCCAGTAGAGCCCATGCAGATAATAGACGATGCTGTTGCGGTAATAGACCATGATCAGGCTCCGCCCGCCCGGCCTGAGCACCCTGTTCACTTCTTTCAGGGCATTCTCGAACGTTTCGGTGTGATGTAATACTCCCCACGAAAAGACGAAGTCGAACTTGTCGGATTCGATCGGCAGCTTTTCGACATCGCACCGGATTACATCGACATCGAGGTTCTGCAAGGCGGCATTCCTGCGCGTCAGGTCCACGGCGGTCTGGGTCAGATCGACCGCCGTCACTGTTGCTCCGTGCTTGGCGATCCGTGTCGCCAATGCTCCCGAGCCGCAGCCGATGTCGAGCACCTTGAGACCGTTGAACTGCGACCAGTCGAGCGTATCTCGCATGAACGGGCTCTGGGAGATGATCTGGTTTTCGATCTCGGTCAGTTCTTCTGCAGACCGGGGCAGCCGTTCTTTGGCTTCCCAGTCGGCATATGTCATTGGTTTCGTTTCCCACCACAGCCTGTTTCGCTGCTGACCGACAGCTGTCTTGCCTTCTGCCTGTTCACGCGTCGACAGAAACGGGTTTTCAGCATCGGCTTGCGCCCGGCCGGTGGTCTCGGGTGTCCCCGTCTTCTGTGTCACTCCGCTGCCTCTTCGCCTTTAAGAAAGTCAGGACGGCCAATCGCCGTCTTGCACCTCGAAGCCATGATCAATACAGCATGAATCGGCAAACGGAAAATGACCGTCAGCGCCGCCGACATCTCGCCCGCGGCCCGGTGCGCCTGCGCCGCCTGGAGACAGATGATCGCGGCGCGCATTATACCGACGCTTCTTGGGTAGCGGCTGCGCCCGCGGAGCGCTGGAAGGTGACGGTACAGGATCCGGACAGCCGCCCGGCGCCTTTGCTCCGCCTGGCTGGTGATGCTGTTCGGAGTGACATGATACCGGGTAAGAGCTTCGGCAAAGACATGATGCCGAACCCCCGGCATGCTGATTGTTGCGAGCCAGAGTTCGTAGTCCTGCCCCGCGCGCAGGGATGGATCGAACCCCCCGACGTCCAGCAGCAACTGTCTGCGGGCCACCACCGTCGATGTCGCGATGTAGCCGCGGAGGAAATAATCGACGAACGGATCGGGCCGGCGGTTGAAGTTGTGCGCGCAGCCGATATGGGCTGAGGTCCCGCCCTCGGTCCGGAGATAATCGTGCGATACAAGGTCCGCCGCCGTTGCTTCCATTTCCGACAGACTGCGGAACAGTTTTTCCGGCAACCATTCATCGTCGGCATCGAGGAACGCAACCAGCCCGCAGCCGGACGCGAGCAATCCCCGGTTCCGCGCAGCGCCGGCGCCGAGATTCTGCTGTTCGATCAGACGAATGGCGCAGGGCGTGTCCCGGGAAACATATCCGCCCACGATCTCCCGGGTCCGGTCCTGCGAGCCGTCATCGATCACGATAACCTCCGCAGGTAGCGCGGTTTGCGCCAGCACGCTGTCAAGCGTCCGCGCAATCGTGCTCTCCGCCTGGTAGGCAGGGATAATCACGCTGACATCGGCAGCCGCTACTGAGCCTTCAGAAGACACGATTGGACCTTACGGGTCGCTGTTCAGGTGGGATAGCCATAGTCGAATTTGATTCCGGGCGAAAGCATGGGCGTGCATTCGCCCGCGCGGCACGGATTTGCAGTGCTGATTTATGGCTGTTAGGGTCCCGGAAATACCAGAAATCCACCGGACACTCCGGGGATGTCTCTGTCGGCCCGCCGGAAATCGGCAAGTCGCCGGATGAATGCGGTGCGCCGACTGCGCCCCCTTAACGAAACCAACAGGAGATACATCATGGCCCAGGCCAATAGCGGTGACACCGTTCGCATCAGTTATACAGGTAAACTTACCGACGGGACGGTGTTCGATTCCTCCGAGGGGCGCGAACCGCTGGAATTCGTCATCGGCGAGAACACCATCATCCCGACCCTGGAAGAGGCCTGCGTCGGCATGGAAATCGGTGAAAAGGCGACCGTCGATGTCACCGCGGACAAAGCCTACGGCCCCCATCATCCGGACGCCGTGCAGACCGTCGAGCGCTCGATGATCCCGCAGGAGGTCGACCTGACCGTCGGCGCCCAGCTTCAGGCGACTGCACCGGACGGTCAGACGCTCGTGCTAACGGTCGCGGCGGTAGAGGGTGACGAGGTCACGCTCGACGGGAACCACCCGCTCGCCGGCCAGGACCTCAGTTTCGACATCGAAATGGTCGAGATCGTCAGCGCCGCAGAATAAGTAGCGCTCAGGGACGCGGCCACGGGCCGCGTCCCTTACAAAGCAGCGAGCGGCGGCCATGTGCCGGTCTGCCTTCCTGCACACGGGCTTGAAGCAGAATTACCGGTCGCGGCGGTCCACACCGCCGCGCTCCATGTGGAGCGCAATTCATTCGTCATGAATGGTGGTTACGGTGCGGGTGGCCACCGCCGAACCGTGAACGCACGATCCGCGCTCGGGGCCGTCACGTACACCACTTCAGACGCACACGGGGACAGATACGGATATCACGATGAACAAGCTCTCTATCGTCAAACTCGAAGACCTTGAAGACCGCCAACCCGAATATGCCCTTGTGGCAGACGTGGACCTCGTCATCGTGCGGTTCGACGACGCCGTCTCGGTCTTTTACGGACGCTGCCTGCACCGGGGCGCGTTGATGTCGGATGGCTTCGTCGACGACAGCGACAACCTGATCTGCGGCGTCCACAACTGGGATTACAAGCTGGAAACCGGTGTATCGGAATACAATAATTCCGAGGTCCTGCCGAAGTTCTCGAGCTGGATCGAGGACGGCGACGTTCTGGTTGACGAAGATGAAATCCGGACATGGGCGAAGGACAATCCGCAGCCCTTCGACAGGGACGCCTATCTCGGCCTGTATGCCGATACCAGCCACGGCACCGCCGAAGAGCCGCTGAACGGGCTTATCCAGCAATATGCACGGGACGGTCTCTCGAAGACCGGTCACCACGGGCAGGTCGCATCCATGGGCGTTCCGCGGGACGACCTGCCGGGCTGGGACGATATCCAGATTCTGACAGCGCAGCTTCACCGACCGCCCCTGCTCGATGAAGACGATGTCGGCACCGATGTTATCATCGGGCCGAACGCGCAAAAGCCTCTGAAGCTGGAGATACCACTCCTCGTCTCCGACATGAGTTTCGGCGCATTATCCGAACCGGCAAAGATTGCGCTGGCACGCGGCGCTGAACTTGCCGGCACCGGCATCTGTTCCGGCGAAGGCGGCATGCTGCCGGAAGAACAGGCAGAGAATTCCCGCTATTTCTACGAGCTTGCCTCGGCGCGCTTCGGTTTCGAGTGGGACAAGCTTGACCGGGTTCAGGCATTTCATTTCAAGGGCGGCCAGGGCGCCAAGACCGGCACCGGCGGGCACCTGCCGGGCGACAAGGTAAAAGGCAAGATCGCGGAGGTCCGCGGCCTTGACGATGGCGAAGACGCGGTATCGCCTGCCCGCTTCCCGGACTGGACCGAAACGAGCCAGATCCGGGAATTCGCCGACGAAGTGCGTGACCGCACCGGCGGCATCCCGATCGGCTACAAGCTCTCCGCACAGCATATCGAAAAGGATATCGATGCGGCGCTGGATGTCGGTGTCGATTACATCATCCTCGACGGCCGGGGCGGCGGCACAGGCGCTGCACCCACGATTTTCCGGGACAACATCTCCGTGCCGACAATCCCTGCCCTGGCACGGGCGCGCCGCCATCTGGACAAAGCCGGCCGGCGCGATGTGACGCTGGTCATTACCGGCGGCCTCCGGAAACCTGCCGATTTCATCAAGGCGCTGGCACTGGGCGCCGACGCCATCGCCGTCTCCAATGCCGCCATGCAGGCAATCGGCTGTATCGCCATGCGCGCCTGCCATACCAATTTCTGCCCGGTCGGAATCGCGACGCAGAAACCGCATCTCGTCAGCCGGCTGGTGGTCGAAAACTCCGCAATCCAGCTGAAGAATTTCTTCGATGCCTCGGTCGAACTGATGCAGGTGATGGCGCGTGCCTGCGGCCACGATCATCTTTCGGGTTTCTCGGTCGAAGACCTGACGACCTGGAAACGCGAGATGGCGGATCTGTCCGGCGTCGCCTATGGCGGGGTGCGCTGACAAAAGAAACGGCCCCCGGAAAAATACCGGTGGCCGTTCAATTCATTCAGACGTGCTGAATTCAGCTATTCAGGCGGAAACCGACTGACGGTTTTCGGAACGCCCGCCCTGGCCGCCCTTGCGGGACGAGCGCCGGGGCGCGCCGGACCGGCCTGACGGACGATTGCCGCCGGGTTTCTGGCCGAGCATACGGGCAAGACCATCGCCGTCCCCCTCGTTTCCGGGCCGTAATTCCGCGCGCGCGCCCTGAGCGGCAGGCTGCGGCTTCTGCTTGTTTCTGCGCGGCGGGCGATTGCCGGACCGGGCCGTCTTGGGCGCACCGTCGCGCTGCTGGCGATTGCCGTTACCATTTCCGTTGCGGCCGCCTCCCCGACGCGGTTCCGGTGCATCGCCTGCCCCGCCATCGCCGGTCGAGCTGATTTTATATCCAACCAGCTTCTCGATATCGCGCAGGAATTCGCGTTCGGCGCCATCGCATAGCGAGACCGCAATACCGGATTTACCGGCGCGTGCCGTCCGCCCGATCCGGTGAACGTAGGATTCCGGGATATTCGGAAGCTCGAAATTCACCACATGGGAAACATTATCCACGTCAATCCCGCGCGCGGCGATATCGGTCGCGACAAGGATCGTCACGCTGCCATGCTTGAAAGCGTCCAGCGCCTTGGTGCGCTGGTTCTGGCTCTTGTTGCCGTGAATTGCCGCCGCGGACAGGCCTGCATCCGCGAGGAAACGCGTCACCTTGTCGGCGCCACGCTTTGTGCGGGTGAAAACGATCGCGCGCTCCACCTCTCTCGCGCTTAGCATGTCCGTCAGGATCCGGCGTTTCGACGACCGGTCTACCAGGATAACGCTCTGGTCGATCAGTTCGATCGGCTTTGCGACGGTCTCTACCGCGACTTCCACCGGATTGGACAGAAAATCATTGGCAAGGGCGCGGATCGGTTTCGGCATGGTCGCGGACAGCAAGGCTGTCTGGCGCTTTGCCGGCACCTTCGCCATGATCTTGCGGATCGCCGGCATGAAGCCGAGATCCAGCATCTGGTCGGCCTCGTCGAGGATGACGGTTGTCGTCTGGTCCAGGCGGATTGCGCCGCCCTGCATGTGATCCATCAGGCGGCCGGGCGTCGCGACAAGAATATCGACGCCACGGGCCATCGCCTTGATCTGCGGGCCTGGTTTCACACCGCCGACGACAACAGCCACCGACTGACGACCGTATTTGCCGTAGGCGCGTACGCTGTCGGCGATTTGTGCCGCGAGTTCGCGCGTCGGCGCGAGGATGAGGGTACCGCAGGTTTTCGGCGCAGGGCGCGCATGGTCGTCCGCCAGCCTGTGCAGCAGCGGCAGAACAAAAGAAGCGGTTTTCCCGGTGCCGGTCTGCGCGGTCCCGAGAACGTCGCGACCTTCGAGCATGGCCGGAATGACCTGTGCCTGGATAGGTGTGGGTGAGGTATAGCCCTCGGCCTCGACGGCCTTGAGGACGGTCTCGGCGAGGCCGAGATCACTGAATTTTTTCAAGTCTAGTCTTTCATATAGCCGCCACGATTCACGAATCCCTGCGGATTGCGCGCGGCGGTGTTTTAAATTTTAGGAAGCTCGCGTAGATCAGCTGCCTGCGTTTGTGCCTGGTGGCACTGGCTAATGCGCAACGATCAATACGGATAAGGATAATTGCTTAACTGCCGATCACCTTTGACGAAATTTCTGTTCGAAAAGTCGTCCTCTACACGAGGAAGTATCGGCTGTTAGGGGTATATATGGTCATAGACTGATTAATAGCAACCTAATTCAACGCTACCCCAAAGAAAGCGCTCACGATGAAGATGACAGATATTCCTTTCGGCGACACCGACTGGTCCGACGTAGAAGTCACCGAACACAAGGGAGAAACCGGGTCTGCCTTCTGGCGGACCCGCCAATTCGGCGACATTCGCGTCCGCATGCTGGAATATTCCCCCGGCTATCTCGCAGATCACTGGTGCGTCAAAGGCCACATCCTGTTCTGTCTGGAAGGCGAATTGCATACAGAACTCGCCGACGGCCGGACTTTCACCCTGACGCCGGGGATGAGCTACCAGGTGGCGGACGAGGCGGAACCGCACCGGTCGTCCACGACCGTCGGCGCGAAACTCTTCGTCGTCGACTGATGTTGCGGGGGGCTCAGCCCGGGCGGCCGGGCGCGTTTGCCAGTTCAGGCGCTGCGCGACCGGACCGTTCATTCTCCGGCATCGATACCGAAGGCAAATTCCTGAGGCGTTCGCCGATCCGATTCTCCTCATCCCGGTTGAGCCATCGGGAAACGGCATATATTCCCCGGAACAGAGAGAGCCGCCAGGCGAGCGTACCGCCCCGATAGAAATCACCGGCCAGCAGCGAAATAACCGCGTTCTTGACACCAAGCGGATTCCGCGGCGCCATGAAGAGATTCATCATCGTCCGGGTGTTGAAGCGCATCACGAACCAGGACACCCGCGTGATCGCATGGTCGATTTCCCGCTGATACCGCCGCTGGTATGCCGCCGCCTTCGCCGGGCGGTCGAGAATGTCGTTTACCGTGCGCGCAGCGCGCTCCGCGCCGCTCATTGCCAACAGGACACCTGTCGAAAAGACCGGGTCGACGAACGCATAGGAATCGCCGACCAGAAGGTAGCCGTCCCCGCCCGCCGATGTGGCCTTGTAGGAATAATTGCCGGCGCCACTGACCTCGCCGATGCGCCGCGCATCCTTCAATACGTCCCAGGCCTTCGGGCAAAGACGAAGCGTTTGCTCCATAAAATCGTCGAGGTCGCCCCGGCGGGTTTTCAGGTAGTCAGGCATACAGACGGCACCAATACTGGTCACCCCGTCGGGCAACGGGATCATCCAGATCCATCCATGCTCGAACCAGTAAATCGAAATATTCCCCGCCGTTTCCCACGCACCGGGATCCACGCCTTCGTAATGGGCAAACAAGGCAGCGCTGTTGTGGCGGCTGTTTCGGACGCGGAGGTCGTGCGCGCGCGCCAGAAAGCCGTCGCGGCCCGACGCATCAACCAGGTAGGTCGCGGTTATCTCGGACATCCCGTCATCGCCATCGAGTTCGAGACGCCAGCCACGGGCCGAACGTTGGCTCCCGGTGACGGCATATTTTTCCTTGAGTACGACGCCGGCATTCTCGGCATTGCGAAACAGGATTTCATCGAAGTCCGAGCGTCTTACCTGATAGGAAAACGGCAGCACCGGCGCTAGGGACTCGGCAAAGAAAAATGCCTGGCGATGATCATGTTCCGGCGACACGAATTCGGCCCCCGGCTTGTAAACACCGATATCCGCAACCTGTTGACTGACACCGAGGCGATCGAGAATCGGCAGAATATGCGGGACAAGGGATTCGCCGATATGAAAGCGGGGATGCTGTGCCTTGTCGATGAGGACGACCCGCCTGCCGCTCTGCGCAAGAAAAGACGCGGTTGTCGCCCCGGCCGGGCCACCCCCGATGACGGCGACATCGTATTCATTGTTACCAGTGATGGCGAACCTCGCAATTCCGAACAATTAAGGGACAGGCACAGAGCGGAGACGTCGGCATTCCAACGCTACTGCAGCCGCGATCTCTTTCCGACCGACAGGCGCTTTGGCGATTATCGACTGCCGCATTCTAGACGCGGGGCACCCGATGCAGCAAGCCGACGTGACAGTCGATTTCGTCGGCAAAATCGTTAAGATCGGGAACAGAATTCAGATGACGCAAGAACACAAAACCCGGAGCATCCCACGTGACCGAAACCGAAAACAAACACTTCGATTACATCATCCTGGGTGGTGGGTCGGCAGGGTGCACCCTCGCGAACCGCCTGTCCGCTGTCGCGTCGAACGAAGTACTTCTTGTCGAGGCAGGCAAGGATTATACGCCGGGAAACGAGCCGGCGGACATGCTGGATTCCTATCCGATGGGGGCCTCCTTCAATCCTGCCTATCACTGGAGCGAACTGAAGGTCCGCCTCTCCCATACACCGTCAAACAGCGCGCAGCGTCAGGCGCCGCGTTTTCTCGAACAGGCGCGTGTTGTCGGCGGCGGCTCGTCCATCAACGCCCAGATGGCCAATCGCGGTTCTCCCCTCGACTACAACGAATGGGAAGAGAAGGGCGCGAAGGGCTGGGACTGGGACAGCGTGCTGCCCTATTTCCGGAAGCTGGAAACCGATCACGACATCCAGGACGACTATCACGGCACGGACGGTCCGATCTCCATCCGCCGTGTGCCCAAGGATCACTGGCCCGAATTTACCCGTTCGGTTACGGGTGTTCTGAGCGAAAGCGGGCTGAAAGAGGTCGAGGACCAGAACGGCTATTTCGAGGACGGCTGGTTCCGCAGCACCATCTCTAACAAGGACGAGACCCGCGTTTCCGCGTCCATGGGCTACCTGAACCGCGATGTCCGCGCGCGTCCGAACCTTCATATCCTGCCGGAAACCACGGCGGAAACGCTCGTCTTCGAGGGACGCCGGGTGATCGGGGCCGTGGTGAACACCAAAGGAACCCGGCGCACGCTGAAGGGGGCGCGCACGATCGTCTCCACCGGCGCCCTGCATACGCCGACCCTGTTGATGCGGTCCGGCATCGGCCGCGGCGGCCACCTGCAGGATATGGGGATCGACGTCATCGCCGACCGCCCCGGGGTCGGCAATAACCTGAACGAGCATCCGACCATCGCCGTCTCGGCATATCTGAAATCCAATGCCCGCCTGCGCGCCGATACCGGCACGCGGCGTCACGCTCAGGTTTCGTTCCGCTATTCGTCCGAAGTGCCGGAATGCGGCCCGGGCGACATGTATGTGTCCGTGACCGCGAAATCCGCGTGGCATGCGGTCGGCGTGCGGCTCGGCTCCTTCCTGATGTGGTGCAACAAGCCTTACTCGCGGGGCAATGTGCTGCTGGCGAGCCCGAACCCCACCGCAGAACCCGACGTCGATTTCAACATGCTCTCCGACCGGCGGGATTACGACCGCCTCGCTCAGGGCGTGCACCGGATGGCCGGGTATTTCGCCCATCCCGCGATGGCCGGGATCGCCGCCGACGCCTTTCCCAGCGCCTATTCCGAGCGCGTCCGGAAAATCGGCGCCGTCAATACGAAGAACAGGATACTGACGAATATCCTGGCCGCTGTTCTCGACGGCCCTGCCCCGCTGCGCCGCGCCGCGATCAAGGGATTTATTACCCTCGGCAAAACGCTTGACGAACTGATGACCGACGAAAAGGCGATGGAGGCATTCATCCGCGAGAATGTCACCGGGTGCTGGCACCCGTCCGGCACCGCCCGGATGGGACAGGCCGACGACCCGCTGGCCGTGACGGCGCCGGATGGAAGCGTCTATGGAGTCGACGGCCTTACTGTCTGCGACGCGTCGCTGTTTCCCTGCGTGCCACGCGCAAATACGAACATACCGACGATCATGTGTGCCGAAAAAATAGCGGACAGCCTGCTGAACTAAATGTCCCGCAGGACCGACGACCCTTCGTTCACCCCTTCCGCCTGATCCGTCGCAGTCGACGGCACAGGCCGGACCAGCAAGGCCGAAGAGATGACCGACGAGACGGCAATTTCGCTCTGGGACATGACGGCCGAAGAAGACAACCCGTCGCCTGCGATGGACGGCGATATCTCGACCGACCTTGCCATCGTCGGCGGCGGTTTTACCGGCCTGTCGACGGCGCTCCACGCCGCCGAACATGGCATCGATTGCCATGTGCTCGAGGCAAAGCAGATCGGATTTGGCGGCTCCGGCCGGAATGTCGGGCTGGTGAATGCGGGTCTCTGGCTCCCGCCGCAGGATGTCCGGAAGCTGCTGGGCGAAAAGCGGGGAGCTTCCCTGATAACGATGCTCGGCGATGCGCCGGGATATGTTATGTCGCTGATCGAGCGCCACCAGATCCGCTGCGAGGCGACGCGGACCGGCACCATTCATGCGGCACACTCCCCCGCCGGATACGAGGACCTCGCCCGCCGCACCGAGGAATGGCATCGGCTCGGCGCGCCTGTGGAGCTTTTATCCCGCGCGGAGACTACGGCAAAAATCGGCAGCACCGCATTTCATGGCGGCCTTCTGGACCGGCGCGCCGGCACGATCAACCCGATGGGATACGTGCGCGGCCTTGCGCGCGCGGCACAGGCGGCGGGGGCCGGCCTTTCCGTCGGCGTCGTCGCGCGCAAGCTGACGCGAGAGGCGGACCGCTGGATTATCGATACCGATCGCGGACGGGTAACGGCGCGCTTCGTGGTGCTCGGCACCAACGCCTATACGGACGGCCTGTGGCCCGGCCTGAAACAGACGTTCACGATGATCCATTATTTTCAGGCGGCAACGGTCCCACTGGGCTCCCTCGGCGATTTCATCCTGTCGGAACGCCAGGGCATCTGGGATACCGGCAGGATCATGTTCTCGATGCGCCGGGACGTTTTCGGGCGGCTTATCGTCGGGTCGATGGGCCGGATTATCGGCGGCGAGCAGGGTCTGTCGCGTCGCTGGGCACGGCAGCGTATTCGCACGATATTCCCCGAGCTTGGCGGTATCGAGTTCGAAAAATTCTGGCATGGACGGATCGCCATGACACCGGACCACCTGCCCCGGATATTCCGTCTGGCCGACGGCCTGTACACCCCTATCGGCTATAACGGCCGCGGTATCACGCCCGGTACGATGTTCGGCAAAGCGATGGCGGATTTGCTCGCCGGCGGCAAAGAAGACGATCTGCCCCTGCCGGTCAGCAATGCAAGCAGGGTCGGCTCGACGGGCCTGAGATCGAAGATATATGACGCCGCCTTTACGGCCAATCAGATCAGGGAGGCCTATGCCGGATAGGCCTGAATTCAGCGCGACAACCGTATTCAGGAGACTTAGATGACAGATAAACCAATCGCCCTTGTCACGGGCGGCGCGCAGGGGATCGGCTATGCCTGCGCCGAAGCCATTGCCGCGGATGGTGCACGAATCGTCCTTGCCGACATTAACGCCGAGGGCGTGAAGGCAGCCGCGAAGAAGCTGGGCGGCGATACGGTCGCTGTTGCTTGCGACATGGGGGACGCAGATCAGATTGCGGCCCTGTTCGACCGGATAGAAGCCGATATCGGCACGGTATCGATCCTGGTCAATTGTGCGGGTATCGCGATCACGAACGATTTCCTCGAAACGCCGCTGGAAGAATTTACCTCCGTCATCAACGTCAACCTGGTGGGCACCTTCCTTGCCATCCAGCGCGCGGCGAAATCCATGGTGGCGGCAAATATTCACGGCGCCATCGTCAACATGTCATCCGTCAACGCGCAGATCGCCATCCCGACAATCGCCGCGTACTGTGCGTCCAAGGGCGGGGTCATGCAGCTGACGAAGTCCAGCGCCCTGGCGCTCGCGCCGCACGGGATACGGGTCAATGCGGTCGGCCCGGGCTCGATCGATACCGCCATGATGGCAGGCGTTAACGCGGATCCCGGTGCGATGGACGTCGTGATGTCGCGCACGCCTTTGAAGCGGATGGGATCGCCCCGCGAGATCGGCGACGTCGTCGCTTTTCTGGTGAGCGACAAGGCAAGCTACATCACCGGCGAAACGATATATGTGGATGGCGGCCGCCTCGGCCTGAATTACACCTGCTGATCCGGCATCACCAAAAAAGACCGAGAGGAGAAAAACGAAATGGCGCATCAGGGTCTGGAATCACTGCCGTTCTTCAACGAGGAACAGATCGCGGGCGTGCTGGAGTGGGGGCCGCTGATCGATGCAATGGAGCGCGCACTCGTATCGCTTTCCGCCGACGAGGTCGAACAACCGGTCCGCCAGATGGTGCCTGTGCCGGGGCGCGATGCGATCATCGCCGCCATGCCGGCGGTGGGCGAGGCGATGGCCGTCAAGGTGGTCACGCTGTACAACGAAAATGCCGGCACGGGCGTGCCGACGCATCAGGCGGTGATCATGGTCTTCGACATCGCCAACGGCACGCCGCTGGCGGTGATGGACGGCCGTCTGATCACGGAAATGCGTACCGCCGCCGCCTCGGCCGCCGCGGCGCGCGCCCTTGCCGTGGAGTCGCCTGAGGTCCTGACGATTATGGGCAGCGGCGTTCAGGCCCGCGCCCATGCCGCAGCTCTCGCCACCGTCAGACCGCTCGGGGAGCTGCGTCTTTGGTCGCGGACAGAAACATCCGGCTATGACGCCGCCGCCGATACCGGCGCAACGTTCTTCGCGGATGCCGAACAGGCCGTGCGGGATGCGGATATCGTCGTGTGCGCAACATCGGCGAAAGAACCGGTGCTGAAGGGAGACTGGCTGAAGCCCGGCGCATTCGTCGTCTCCGTCGGCTGGAACGGACATGACGGTCGCGAACTGGATGATACGGCAATGGACAATATCGTTCTCGTCGAGGAGATCGAAACGGCGCAGAACCAGGCCGGCAATATTCGCGGATCGGATTGCGAGATATTCGCCGAAATAGGCGAGATTTTTACCGGCCGGAAGACGGTCCCGAAAGGCGCCACGGTGGTCTACGATTCCGTCGGCGTCGCGATTCTCGATGTATCAGCCGCAAAACTCGCCTACGACCTGCTGACGGTATAGCGCGCACGAAATGCGCAGAACTGGCGGAATACTGATATTTCGAGCCAGCGCCCCCCGTTTGAACACAATAAAGTGTCAAGTATTTATTACACTTTATTGTGACAGTTTAAATTGACATATCGGTGGTTGCCGGATACCGTTAACTGTCTGCAAAGACGTTAACAGGGTATTAACCTAAAGAAAGGAAACGCCCATGACTCAGCAAACAGCCGATATGGATGATCCAAATCGGATATGGCCGACCGGGCTGACGATCAGAGAATCGGAAGAGGTGCACAAACACGTCATCGACGGTGCGCGCGTCTTTTTCGTCATCGCAGTGGTCGCCCACTTCCTCGCGTATCTTTATACGCCTTGGGCCGGTTGAGAGGAGATTAAGACATGAATCAAGGTAGAATTTGGTGTGTCGTCAAACCGACCGTCGGCCTGCCGCTTTTTCTTGGCAGCGTCGCGATTATCTCTCTGCTGGTCCACTACTCTGTCCTGTCCAACGTAACTTGGTTCGCCAAGTTCTTGCAGGGCAGCTGAATATCGCAACGGTTTACCGTTGAATAGGATATCGGCAAGGACCGGCGAAGTCTCCCCGGCCCTTGCCGCCTAAGCGGCACCTCCGTTGCCGTGAATTTTAGAAACGGACGCCCTTAAACCAACATGGAAGAGCGGTCATGACATCGGTCGTAAGGATCTTCGAAACGGAGGAAGCGGCAAAGTCAGCTTCCGAAAATCTCCTCAAGGTTCGGCTCACCGAACAGAGGACTCTCGCCGCAAGCGCGCTTGCGGGCCAGGAACAGGCAGCCGTTGAAGCGGCCGTCAGTGAAGGCTTTCTGCCCGGTGGACATGCGGCAATCGCCCTTGGACACCTGCGCGAAGGACGAACGCTGATCGCGCTGAACGCCCCGTATGGACGCGCGCGCCAGGCGATCGACATCATGGAACGCAGCGGCGCCGTCCACAGCGAGACGCTGACGCCCTATGTCACGGACTCGCCGGCATTGTTCTCGGACCTCGCCGGCATTCCGACGCTGACCAGCGCCAAGGCGTCGAACAGCCTCGCGTCGTCTTCATTCAGCCTGTCGTCGATGTTCGGATTGCCGCTTCTTTCCCGCGCTGCCGCACCGCTTTCCTCCCTGTTCGGACTGAAAACCGTCTCGACCGGAAAAAGCAAGAACAGCAGCTTTGGTCTGCCGCTGTTGTCGCGGAATCCTGCACCGCTGTCGTCGATGTTCGGCCTGAAAACCGTCATGGCGACAAAACGGCCCTCCAACTGGGGCGCTGGCGGCATGCCCATGCTTTCGGACAACCCGGCCCCGCTTTCCTCGACGTTCGGTATTCCGACGCTGACCAAGAACCAATAAAACCATGCCGGCCGGCGGGGCAGGATCGGGGAAACGCGTCCCCGCCCCTGCCGCCCCGGCGGCCGTTTTCCCGGAGACCAGGCCATGAGCGCCCTGCGGCATCGAATGATCAATAAATGGTCGGCGATGGGGTCCCGCTACCTTCCCTTCGCAGACGTCGCCACCGCGGAATTGCCCATCGGCAGGCTGCTCCGGCTTTCCCTTTTCCAGATTTCTGTCGGCATGACGCTCGTCCTGCTGGTCGGTACCCTTAACCGGGTCATGATTGTCGAGCTTGACGTGCCCGCGACAACGGTCGCCGTCATGCTCGCACTTCCCCTTGTTTTCGCACCCTTCCGCGCCCTGATCGGCCACAAGTCCGACACCCATCGCAGTGCGCTGGGCTGGCGGCGCGTCCCGTTCATCTGGAAGGGCACACTTTTGCAGTTCGGCGGCTTCGCCATCATGCCGTTTGCGTTGCTGGTACTTGCGGGGGCCGGCGAATCAGCCTCGGCGCCGCCGTGGATCGGCCATCTCGCCGCCGCGGTCGCCTTTCTGCTCGTCGGCGCCGGCGCCCATACCGTCCAGACCGCCGGACTGGCCCTCGCCACCGACCTCACGCCGCCGGAGTCTCAACCCCGTGTCGTGGGCTTGATGTATGTCATGCTGCTCTTCGGCATGATCGCAAGCGCCCTGATCTTTGGCGAGATTCTGACCGATTTCCAGCCGGGCCGGCTGGTCCAGGTCATCCAGGGTGCCGCCGTGGTAACGATCCTCCTGAACGGGATCGCGATGTGGAAACAGGAACCCCGGCAACAGGCCCGCCAACGTGCCGCCATGGCGCCGGATCAGACATTCCGCGAGGCCTGGGCGCTTTTCTGCACCGGCGAGAATGCCATGCGCCGCCTTGTCATCGTCGGGCTCGGCACGATGGCCTTCGGCATGGCCGATGTTCTGCTCGAACCCTATGGCGGCGAGGTACTGAACTGGTCCGTCAGCGCGACGACGAAGCTGACAGCGCTTCTGGCCCTTGGCGGCCTGTTCGGGTTCGGCCTCGCCTCCCACATGAACGGCAACGGCGCAAACCCCTATCGCATGGCACTGGGAGGGGCGGCCCTCGGCATTCCGGCATTCGGGCTCGTGATCGTCTCCGCCCCGCTCGGCTTGTCGGCACCGTTTCTGATCGGCAATTTCCTCATCGGCTTCGGGACCGCGCTGTTCGGCCATGGCACGTTGACCGCAACGATGCGCCAGCCCCCCAAGGAACAGGCAGGCCTCGCACTCGGCGCGTGGGGCGCCGTACAGACCACAGCGGCAGGCGTTGCCATGGCGATGAGCGGCGTTATCCGCGATGTCGTGAACGCTGTGCTCGGCGCTTCGGACAGCGTCACGACCGATCATGCGGCGGCGGGCGGGTTTATCGCCGTCTACGCGATCGAGATTCTCCTGCTGATCGTCACAATCGCGGCGACCCTGCCGATTCTCCGGGGCGTTATGGCCCGTAAAGGGAACACGCCGGACGACGACGCCCCCCTGAGAAAGACAACCGATATCGGGCCCCAGCATGGCGCGACTTGAGATTATAGAACATCCGGACCCCCGTCTGCGGGTGCCCACGGAACGGGTGACCTCGTTCGATGCCGGGTTGCGCCTTCTGATCGACAACCTGCTGGAGACGATGGACGCCACTTCGTCACTGGGTTTGTCCGCGCCCCAGGTTGGCGATCTGCGCAGTGTGGCCATCATAGCGCCTGCCGAAGACTCCACAACGCCCCGGGTGTACGTGAACCCCGAAATCTTGACCAAAGCAGCCTGGGGACTGATTCAGGAGAGTTGCCTCTCCCTGCCCGGCGTCACCGGAAACGTGTTGCGGCGGACGGAGATCCGCGTTCGCGCGCAGAACCGGAACGGCGATACGTTCGAGTGCGATCTGTCCGGCATGGATGCGGTTTCCCTGCAGCATGAGATGGATCATCTGGAGGGAAAGCTGTTTATCGACCGTCTGTCGGTCTTTCGCCGCCTTGGCCTGCGCCTGCGCGGCAGCGGATCGCAAAGGGCACGCGGCCACGCAGCCTGACGGCGGAACCCCGCCCGGACGCCACGCAAAGACACCTAGGCATACAGCCGCGCTTCGTCGTTGTTGTCGAGATCGTATGTATGCCGTGCCACGCGGTCGAGAAGCTGCCCTTCAAGACGGAGCACGACCGGCGCGTCGTCGCCAACGGCGGTGGTCCGGTGGATTTCACCCGGCAGGAAAAATGCGACTTCGCCGGCATTCTGAACAAAGCAATCACCCGGCTTGAGAACCGGCGCCGTCAGGTCGCCCTCATAGCCCCAGGTATACTTGGTCTGCTCGATCGCGCCCTTGTGCACGCCGTAGACCACGTAGGAAGCGCCGTGATCGTGTGCGCGCGCGCCGCCCGTCCGTCCGCCCGGCCGTGAAATGGACGTCATCAGGCAGAAGCCCGGACCGGGATGACCGAATTCTTCATCTATATGCAGATCGATACGCCCGGTCCTGCCATCCGCCTTCTCGGCAATTTCCTGCATCAGATCCGGCTGCGCCAGCAGAACCTTCAGCTCGGCGGCAATGCCGCGCGCCTGCGCCCGCGCATCCTCTGTACCCGCAAAGACGCCTCTGACCGCGTCGACAAAACTTTCAATTCCTGATGCCATGCCCGTTTCCCCGTTTTTGTTTCGCTTGTTCTTATAATAGGGTCATGGCAACTGGCTTCAAACGACAAACAGGACATCGACGAATGGGCGATCTGACGATTGATCTGGCGATTGACCGGTATGACCGGCACCTGCCGTTTTTCGACGGCACCCTGAACCTGCCGGACACTCCGAAAATCAGGGTTCTTCAGGTCGGACAGACCACCACGCTGCGCGACGGCACGGACCGTCACGAACGCATGCTGCAGGACGGCGCGTTCGATGCGGCGGAAACCTCTCTGGCTTCCTATATCGCGGCGAAGGCGCAGGGTCTTCCCTTCACCGCCATCCCTGTCTTTCCGAGACGCCTGTTCAGCCAGGGACAGATTTTCGTCAACAGTAACAGCGGGATTGAGACCCCGCGCGATCTCGAAGGCAGGACCGTGGCGCTGCAGTCATTCCAGACCACGCTTGCCGTATTGGCCAAGGGCGACCTCGCAAGCGAATACGGCGTCGATCTGGAGTCGATCGCATGGCGGGTGAAAACGCCGGACGCTGTGGCGACGGACAACCTGGGCCGGTTCGATATCGCCGCCCTGCCGGACGGAGCCAACCTGACCGAACAGTTATGTACAGGCGCGGTCGATGCGCTGTTCTATTCACGCACCCCAACACCGCCACCGTCGCTGGCCGGCACCATCCGGCGGCTGTTCCGCGACCCCGGACAGGAAGAGGCACGCTTCGTCGACCGCAACGGGTATTGGCCGATCATGCATCTTGTCGCCCTCAAGGAAAGCAGCGTTGCGAAATGCCCCGACCTGCCGGCAATCCTGATGAAAGCGTTCGGGAACGCCGACGCCCTGTCGGCGGAATATCTCGCCGATCCGAACTGGTCGCGCATGCCGTGGGCGAAATATACCATCGAGGCCGAAGGCGACGCTTTCGGCCGCGATCTCTGGGCGTCGGGCGTTCAGGCGAACTTCACCAATCTTGAACGGTTTATCGGCTACGCGGCCAATCAGGGGTTTGTCGACACGGCGATGGACCCGGAAGACCTCTTTCATCCGTCAGTTCGCGACACCTGAATTCGCGTCTAGTCGCCGCCCTCGCGCACTTCCCTGAACACACGATCCGCAATGATCATCGCCTCGCGCACGCTGGGAACGCCGATATAGCCGCCGAGATGCAGCAGGGCCTCGGTGAGTTCTTCCTCGGTCCAGCCGAGGTTGAGGGCAAACCGGAGATGTATTTCCAGTTCCGGCCACGAATGATTACAGACATCCGAGGTGAGCGTGATCATCGCGCGGGTCTTGTGGTCCAGTCCCGGCCGCGACCAAAGCATGCCGAACACGGCCTCGGTGGCGTATTCGGAAAACGTCTCCATCACGGGGCCGGTATAGACGGACTTTGCCATCTTGTCGGCCATGGCATCGCCCATCACCGCACGGCGGGTGGCCGCGCCTTTTTCATATGTTTCGGATTTTGACACGGGGTTCTCCGCTGCTTTTGTTGGACATTGCCGGACACTATAGCCGATGGAAACAGGGTCGCCTGAAGGTCGATAAATTCAGCTCACTGACCGGGCCGATCGGTGCTGTGTCACAGGCAGTTATCTGAGGCTTGCCAACTTGGCTATGCGGTCTTCGACCTCGCCCCAGGTCAGGTATCCGCGTTCCACCATGGCGCTCGTGACCGCCAGGGTCTGGCGGTCGTAATAGGGCATTGCGTCGTATTCCTCGGGACGCATGTCCTCGACCCCGCGCCGCATTTCATCAAGGCTCATCAGCGGCTTTTCCCGGTTGATCAAAGCCCACAGGGTGGCGGTGAATGCGACCTGCCAGGGCGCGTCCGGCTTTCCGTTCCGGACGATCGCCCCCGCAGCGTCGGGGTTCCCGCCGACATCGTGATGCCGGCGGGTCATTTGCGGGTCGTGTCGATGCCGGTCCTGCCGGCCGTCACGCGGCGATCAGGTCGGGCTGCGGCAGGATTGCCGCATCGGCATCGAAACGTTCGCCCTTGCGCATGCAGAACAGCGGCGTCAGCAAACGCTCGGCGGCGACCTCCGTCTTGCTGTTATCGACGAAGGTCCATTTTCCGCGCTCGTCGTTGAGTACGCTGATATCCGCATCGACGCCCTTCTTCAGGGTGCCGATCTCGCCTTCCATACCCAGCATGGTGGCGCAGTTATTGGTGACCATCGGCACGACATCCTCCAGCGACACGCCGAGCGCCAGCATTTCGCTCATCGCATGGCAGAGCGAAAACTGCGCCCGTCCGGCGAACAGGTGCATCTCGTCGTCGGGATGATCCTTTGGCGTTCCTGGCTGGGGCAGCACGCTTGTATTGTAACCGTGCATGTCGGCGCCCAGCGTATGCGGCAGCACGCCCGCATCGAGGACCTTCTTTGCCATATCGAAGCTGAAATGCGAGCCGTGGCCGACATCCATCTTCAGGCCCTTGTCGAGTGCCCGCTTGACGATGGGGTGCAGCTTGCCCTTGCTGTTCACGAAGCCGCCGGGATGGCGGGTGAACGGATGGGCCAGAATATCGCCCGGCCGCAGAATCTTCACCGTATCGGAGAGCACCTTGTCGACATCGATTTTGTATTTCGGCTTCTTCGGACGTCCCCAGAGCTGGCCGAAATGGATATATATCGGCAGGTTCAGCTCGTTGCCGGCCTTGACGGCGAGCTTCATCACATCCAGCCCCCAGCGCTCGTACCCGGCGATTTCCGCATGGGACTTGATACCCCTCACCAGGTCGGCGTTTTCACGCGCCGCCCGGACGGTGGCCTTCACGTCCACACCTTCGGGTGCGTACAGGTACGGATAGTAATGCCCTTCAAGCCCGCCGACCACGTAGATCGAAATAAACGCCAAGACCCGCGTTTTGGAGGGCTCGACGATAAACTTGCGGAAGGACGGGAACGTCATGCAGCTGGGGCCGCCCTGATCGACCAGGGTGGTCACGCCGGAATGGACGCCGGCCATGTCCGGGTTGAGCCCGAAACGGCCGCTGACATGCTGGAATACATGGGCGTGGCTGTCGATCATGCCCGGCAGGACGATCTTGCCGCGGACATCGATGTTCTTCTTCGAGCCCGTGAGGTCGGCCTTCACCGCGGCGATTTTTCCGTCCTTGATGCCGACGTCGCGAATTCCGTCGATGCCCTGGGCGGGGTCGATGACGCGCCCGCCCTTGAGAACGATGTCGTAAAGTTTTTTACCGGCCATAGTCAGATTTCCTTCGAGTTTGTATCTGTGTCGTTTCCGAGTTTCGTCAGCACGTCCGCGAGAACCTTCGCGCCATCGCGCAGATCGCCCGGAGTGGCGTTTTCCGCTTCATTGTGACTAATCCCTTTTTCGCAGGGAACGAAAATCATCGCTGTCGGACAAATATAGCTCAATTGCCGCGCGTCGTGACCCGCCGCAGAGAACATGCGCCGATGCGGCGTCTGCAATGCAATGCATGCCTCTTCGACCGCATCTGTCATGCGGTCGTCGAAGTATACCGAGTCCGATTCAGCGATCCGCCAGGCTTCCACCTCGCAGGGGCCGTCATATGCGCCGCAGATCGTCTCGGTGAGGACCGCCATCTGTTCGAGATATTCCGAGTTTTCGTGCCGGATATCGATCGAGAACACGACCTCGCTGGAGATCACGGACGGCACGTTTGGGGTGATATTCATCATCCCGATCGTGAATTTGATCTGGGGATCTTCGTTGATCCGATCATAGAGCTCTGTGACGATTTTCGACGCCGCCTGTATCGCGTCCCGGCGCTCTGCGGTTGGCGTGGTGCCGGCATGGCTTCTTCGCCGGTGACACGCACCCGCATACGGCGCACGCCCTGAATCCCGGTAACAACGCCGATCACTTTTTCCTCGGCCTCCAGCACGGGACCCTGCTCGATATGGGCTTCGAGGAACGCATATACCGGAGAGCCGAATTCCCTGCGAACGGCATCGGGCGTCGCGGCCAGCGCGGCGGGCAGCGCGTCCTGCACACTGATTCCTTCCCGGTCGGTCACAGGCAGCATGTCTGCCAGATTTCTCACCCCGGCATAGGCCTCCGACCCCATCATGCCGGGCGCGAAGCGGGAGCCTTCCTCGTTCAGCCAGACGGCCACTTCTACCGGCCTTTTCAGTTCGATACCCGCATCGATAATCGCCTGGATCGCCTCGAACGCGGCGACGACGCCGTAACTGCCATCGAACTTGCCGCCTGTCGGCTGGCTGTCGATATGCGAGCCCGTCATGACGGGCGCAAGCGCGGGATCGGTTCCTTCGCGCCGGAAAAACAGGTTCCCGATATCGTCGATAAATGCGGTGAGGCCTATCTCCTTTGACCAGTCCATCAGGACCTTCCGCGCCTCGATCTCTTCGGCGGACAGCGCCTGCCGGTTCACGCCGCCCCTGGGCGTCTCCCCGAAGGTGGCGAGATACATCTGGCGATCCCACAAGCGCTTTTCGTCGACAAAATCCGATGCGCGTCTTCCATCAGGCATTCGGCATTTACTCCTGACCGGAACCCTGAAGGCCGGAAAGCAGCGCCGATGCCTCGCTGTACTCCGTCTTCTCGGTCCAGAAACCGGCCTCGACGCTGTCGAAGAACGACCCGAGCGCCTGGTTGAACAAGGCGGGTTCCTCCAGATTGATCGTGTGGCCGGTTTTCGGGACCACATACAGACCGGAGGCTGGGATCGCGCGTTTCAGATAGAGGCCGGGCTCCAGACACCAGTCGTCTTCGTCGCCGCTGACGATCAGGGTCGGCGTTTTCATCCGCTTCAGATCGTCTTCGAGGTCGTAAAGCGACGGGCGGATCTTCTGCACGCCGCGCATGGTCAGTGCCGCCCCCTCGGCGCTGTGTTCGCCGAGCTGCGTCCGGAATTCTTCCCAGCCGCGCATGTCTTTTGCCTTGAACTGCTGGCGAAAAGCGCCGTCGGCATACATCTCCGCCATTTTCACGGAACCGACCTTCTCGTACTCGCGCGCCAGGGTCTCTGAGTCTTCGGCGTACTGATCCCGGTCCTCGTAAGCCGCGCCATATCCGCAGGCGGCAACCGTCAGCGACAAGCCGCGGTCCGGGTGCCGGATGCCGAAATGGAGAGCGGCGAACCCGCCCATCGAGATTCCGACCACATGCGCTTTGTCGATCCCGCAGGCATCCATGACGGCCGCGATATCGTCCGTCGCGATATACTGGGAATAAAGGCTCTGGTCCGAAGGCACATCCGACGGCGGATAGCCGCGCGCATTAAACGTGACGCAGCGATAACGTCTCGAAAACCATCGAACCTGAGGCTCCCAGCTGCGATAGTCGCCGGCAAACTCATGCACAAAAATGATGGGAATGCCTGTTCCGGTCTCTTCATAGTAAAGTTTCGCGCCGTCACTGGGGGCATAGGGCATCGGTAATTTCCTAAATCGTTTTGACCTGACCACCGTCGACATCGACCGTCGACCCGGTAACATAACTGGCCTGCGCCGATCCGAGAAATACCGCAACCGAGGCAAGCTCTTCGGGCTTGCCGTATCGCTTCAAAACCGTCTCCGCGGTGAGTTCGGCAACCGCCTGTTCCATCGGGATATTGTCGTCTTTCGCTTTCTCCTCTGCCAGATACACCATGCGGTCGGTTGCGAAAGGGCCGGGATTGATGACGTTGCACAGGATATTATGCGGCCCGCCATCTTCCGAAAGTGCCTTGTTCACGTTCTGCAGCGCCGCATTGCAATAGCCCGCCGTGATCGCATGTGCATGAGGCTGTCGGCCATGGGTGCCGGCCATGAAGATAATGCGCCCGCCGGCGCCGCGCGCGACCATTTTCCGGAACGCCAGCCTTGCCGCACGAATCTGGGGGATAATCTTGGTTTCGGCCGCCTCGCGCCACAGATCGTCGGTCATGTCGACAAACGGCGCGGTCCTGGCCCCGCCGGAGTTCGCGACAAGGACGTCGATCCCACCCTGCTGGTCCGCAACCTGATCGATCATCTCGGCGATCGCGTCCGCATCGGTCATGTCGGCGACAACGCCTTTGACGGTGCCGCCCGTCTCGGCGCGGATTTTGCCGACCGCCTGCTCCAGCCGTTCGGGATTCCGGGCCGACACCGTGACCGAAGCGCCCTCGGCGGCATAGGCTCTTGCGATGTAGTAACCAAGGCCGCCGCTACCCGCGGTGACGATCACGTTTTTGCCTGCAAGTCCGAGATCCATCGGCATATTTCTCCTGATATTATGGTCCGAAAATTCTGGTGGGTATGTGATTCCAGACTTCGCCGGCCTATGACGAAAAATGCGGAATCGCCGCGACGAGGGACTTCGTGTAATCCTTCTGCGGATCCGAGAGAATTTTATCCGCCGCCCCCTGTTCGACGATCTCGCCGGCATTCATCACGATCACCCGATCGCATAATAGGCGGACGACGTTCAGGTCGTGGCTCACAAAAATATAACTGATCGCCATTTCCTGACGGAGATCCGCCAGCAGATTGAGTACTACAGCCTGAACCGATACGTCGAGCGCCGATGTCGGCTCGTCCAGAATCAGCAGTTTCGGATTCAGGGCGACCGCGCGCGCGATCCCGACACGGGCCTTCTGGCCACCGGAGAGCTGATGGGGAAATCGGGTCAGCAGATGGGCAGGCAACCCGACCTGTTTGGCGACGCGTTCGGCCCGGCTCCAGGCCTCGTCGGTCGACGTGACGCCGCCAAGACGGCGCATCGGATCGGTAATGCTCTGGAAGGCGGTAAAGCGCGGGTTCAGGCTCTCCGTCGGGTCCTGGAAGACCATCTGGATCGCGGAGCGCAGTTCGTGCCGCGCGAAGTCCTTTGCCGGTACGGCGCCAATGTCGACGCCGTCAAAGACGATTTCGCCCTCGGTCTTGTCGATCAGCCGGGAGACCATGCTGGATGTGGCCGACTTGCCGCAACCGGACTCCCCGACCAGGCCGATGCTCTCTCCGGCGGCGACGCTGAAACTGATGCCGCCGACGGCGCGGAATGTCTCTGCAGGCGTTCTCGCCACCTTGCGCCGGACGCTGTCCATGAAGGAAAGCGGCGATGCAGACCCGACGGGATAGGTTTTTACGAGGTTCTTCACATCCAGAAGAACTTCTGAAGAAGCCTGTGTCGTCGGGGCCGGGATTTCGGACGAGGCGGAATCGGCCCGATCCGTCAACAGGTCCCTCAGCGTGGAATCGGGGCGCGGGGTCGCGCGGATCAGACGTTCCGTATAGGGATGACCCGGATTGGCGAAAAGCTCTTTTGTCGGCCCCTGATCGGCAAAACCAATCTCGACCAGTTCGCCACCGGCCTGGTCGGCGTCCGCTCTCCCTATGGCGTGCCGCGCAATGCCGTCGATGCGTCCTGTGTGCCGGGCGGATCGAGCTCCGGTTCGGCAGTTGCCGTGAGCGCGGGCCTGGTGAGCTTTTCGCTGGGAACGGATACAGCGGGGTCCGGGCGGGTGCCCGCCGGGTTCAACAATATCGTCGGGGTGAAACCGACCAAGGGTCTCTTCAGTACGCGCGGCGTCGTCCCCGCCTGCCGGACGCTGGACTGCGTGTCTGTCTTTGCGCTGACGACGGAGGACGGCGCCGCGGTGCGCGATGTCATGGCCGGATTCGATCCGGAGGACGGCTATTCGCGGCGGGCGCCTGCGGACGCGAGACGCCACGGCGTGCCTGACCTGGCAGGCCTGCGCTTTGGCGTCCCGACGGGCGCGTATCTGAAATTCTTCGGCGACGATGCCTATCAGGCCGCCTTTCATCTCGCCGTCGAAGACGTAAAATCCCTCGGTGCTGCGCTCGTTGAGATCGACTTCGCACCCTTCGCCGAAACCGCCTCGCTGCTCTATGACGGTCCCTGGGTTGCCGAACGCTATGTCGCGCTGCGCGCTTTTCTTGAAAAGTCGCCGGACTCGTTTCACCCCGTGACCCGGGCGATTGTCGAGAACGGTACCAACTACGATGCCGCCGATGTCTATGCGGCGACCTACCGCCTCGCCGACCTCGCGCGCCGTTCGGAGACGATCTGGCACGATATCGACGCGATGCTGCTGCCGACCGCCGGCAGCATGTATACACTCGCCGAGGTAGAGGCCGACCCGATCCAGCTCAACAGCAATCTCGGCTATTACACGAATTTCGTGAACCTGCTGGACCTCGCCGCCATTGCCGTGCCGGCGGGGTTTGCCGCAAACAACCGCCCGTTCGGCGTGACGCTGGTCGGTCCCGCCTTCAGCGATGCCTGGCTCGCCGATCTCGGCGGAATCATTCATCGTTATGCCGCGACAACCATGGGCGCGACGGGCGTGGCCCTGCCGGAATCCCCCGCAGGTTCGATAGATCAAACCCCGGCGGCGGATACGGTGCTCGTCGCAGTCAATGGGGCGTATATGCGCGGCCCGC
>Ga0255758_10001261_pt1 | contig 26119 bp, 22 predicted proteins | sample 011ome_24_FD_179958 | JGI IMG/M metagenome (GOLD analysis project Ga0255758, IMG submission 179958) | Coastal salt marsh microbial communities from the Groves Creek Marsh, Skidaway Island, Georgia - 011513CT metaG (version 2) | ecosystem: Environmental > Aquatic > Marine > Intertidal zone >...
TCCTCGCTCGTCTTCGTCTTCTCTCCGTCTCGACGAGAAGAAGCGAATGCGGCGATACGTCGTCGATTGGTAGTAATCTTTTTCGTCACAACATCATTGTTCTTCTTCTTCGAAGACAAGACGGACGTATTCGTTGCGCCGTGGTGATATTGCGCGTGCAACATTTTGATCGACCTCGTTCGTTCTGCGTGTGGACCTGTATGTACTTTTAAGTAGAAAGGTATTTATATATTATGTGTGATGAGAGCACAAACACGTGTAATCTTTTTCTTCTTTTTGACGAGTGGTGGTGACAGAGTCATCACTCAGCTCAGACAGAGGGCGTTTTTGGCTGCTTTTCGTATTGTTGTTCACATTTTCCTTCCTTCAGTCCTTCCTTCCTTTTCCCAAACCACCAAAAAGACTCTAAAAAGTACACTTTGTTGTTGTTAGTCTACCTCTCCTCCTTTCTTCTTCTTCTTCTTAGTATTCTTATCATGATTAAAAGTATTATTGGTCGGATGATCAAAATACACCTCTCCTCTCAATCCTTTCCCGCTCGTGAGCCTCGCTCTCGCTTCCGCGATCCTCTCCTCCTCTTCTTTTCTGCTCGCCAACGTCGCCCTCAGCGAGACGTAGGAAACGTTCAGAATGAACAAACCGAAAATCATCCCGTACGCGGTGTGTTTTGACGGCGGTTTCCCTCCTTTTTTAAGAATGTACGACGTTAACGAGGATAACATTCTTCTCTGTTATTATTGTTTTTCGGTGTTGTCGCGATAAATTTATTATTATTGTTTAACTGCTACTCTCGTCGTACTCCCACCGAGAACAACTCGTTAATCTAGATGGGTTCATTTTTCGCCCCAACACTGCGTGCATCTTTTTTTGTCGCGAGTTTGTTCTTTCAACTGTTCAAAAAGAATTCTTCCAACACCAAAAACGAAACTCACAAAAACACATTTTTAATCAAACACTCGTATATATACGGCTCTTTTGTCGTCTTCGTCGTCGTCGTCGTCCGTGCGCTTTTGGGGTCACAGAGGGACAACGCTAGAAGAGATATATAATAATAACAGTGATAATGAGTGGTGGTATCTCCCCGACGTATTCCTCCTCTTCCTCCTCTCCAGGAAGGACGAAACGGATGCCCATGCGCAGTCCACACGCGTTTTCGGCTAACTCGGACGCGACTTTACCTCTCGTTTTCGCGAACGTCGGTTTGATCTTATTCGTCGTCGCCGGAGTGTTTTATATCAAAGAGGATTGGGATCGGTTTTCGCTGTTGTGCGTGTTAGGCTACGCGTCTATTATAATTGGATTGATACTACCGGAACTCTTAGCAGCAGATGTTGACAAAGGAGGCAGAACGACCTTCCATCCAACTGGAACGAGAGAAATCGACGATAAAATAGAAAAGGGCATCCGAGAGAGAAAGTGGATACAATTCTGGGGTACTGTTATGATGATTGTGGGGATATTTCTAGGCATTGTTGGTAGTTTGTTGTATTCGCCAACCATCGTTAGCGTATTATCCAGTAAGATGATACCGTTGATCGACGAAGCCAATCTGGTTTGGGCGATTTCGTTTCTCATCTTCCCCGTGGGATTCGGGTTGTTGACGTACGATAAGTTGATGACGCTTCAGTCGCTGGCAGATGAAGGCTTGGATGACGAAGCGTCCGTGACAATTTGGCATCCGCAAATGCGCGTATTTCTGTGGACGGAAATATGTTTGATTCTCTTTGCCATCGCTGGCGTAGTGGTGGTCTCCTTGCCAAACGCGCTCGGAGAAGCCTTCGGCTTGTTTCTCTTCGCCCTGGGCGCGTTGATAAAAGTTTGCTTATTGTTTTACGAGTTACGTGGTTAGAAAAAGTAGCAATAGTATTAGTTGTACCACGGTAGCATTCTTTTAGCTTTTGTATCAGTAGTAGATCTAAATGATGTATCATTAAATAAGCAGGTTTGTTTCTATAATCTAATCGTCTATGAAGAAATCGACGCTTTTTCTCGTCCTCTTTGTCAGTACTTCTGGGCCGTCGTCGAGTATTAATATCGTGTGCTCGTACTGCGCCGAGTTCTTCCCGTCCGAAGTGACTGCTGTCCACCCGTCTTTCCAATGCTTAGCAGTTCGAGTACCTGCACAAAACATTGGTTCTATAGTGAACGTTTGACCGCGCTTCATAAAACCGACCGCCTTGTTCGGCGCATAGTGAGGAATCGTCGGCGCACAGTGAAACAACTTCCCAATACCATGGCCGCAATAGTGCTTCACGCTCGTCCATTTTTCGCTTTCAACGGCTTCATTCTGAACGAGCTCACCTATGGTTCGAAACCGCTTCCCTGGACGACACGAATCGATGGCTTTTTCGAGCGCACTTAGCGTAGCGCCCAACAATCGTTTGTTTTCCTCCAATTTCGCTCTATCTTTAGTCTTCGCGCATCCGACGATGAACGTCTCCGAGAGGTCTCCGTGATAACCATTCAAGCACACGGTGACGTCTAAATTGATTAAATCCCCCGGTTCTAGTTTTCTTCTATCTGGAATGCCATGACACACGACTTCGTTTATGCTCGTGCATATGGATTTTGGAAAACCCATGTAATTCAGTGGACTCGGATAAGCGCCGTTTTGAAGGCACACCGTGTGACATATTCGATCGAGTTCATCCGTTTCAACTCCAACGCGCAAATGCGAGGCGACCGTATCGAGAACAAAACGTGCCAACGAGCACGCGCGTTTCATTTTCATAATTTGTTCGGTCGTTTTGACTTCAACTGTCGTTTGTAATCGCGACGATTGTTCTTCTTCCGGCCAAGAAGTTTGCGCATAATCGGGAGGCTGCAACCCAACTGGGATTGCAGATGTCGCGGTAACGCGAGATGGGCGCAGCTTCCCCGTGTAAGTAAAATCTGGAAGATCCTTGCTTCTTTTTGTGCCCCCCTGGACTTCAAATCCTTCTTCTTCATCATCGCATTCGTTTCTCCACCACTCCATCGTTTTTCTATCAAACTCTCGCCATCGTATTTCTTCCTCTATGGGCTTTTCAAGCGCTTCGCGCTGTATGCGAACTCGTTCTTCGTGCTCGTATTTCCATTCCTTCGATGTTATGTGTAAGTGCGCGGGAGCTTTGCTCAGACACCGAATTGCGCGAGTATCTCCTTCCGCTTCTTCTCTACCTTTTTCTTCGTCGGTGGTTGTGTCGCTCGACCACGAGAGCGAGTCCTCTTCCTCTTCCTCTGGCTCGGAATCGTCGCTCGACATCTCTTCGCCTTCATTCTCCTCCAGTTCATCCCTGTCGCCGGTGTCTAAGTTAAAGACGACAAGCCCTGTTACGTGTACGGCAAAATCAAAATCTTCGTCTTTATCGCCTTCACCCTCTCTGGAAATGCTCAGACGAACGTCGTCGCTAAATTCGCAGTTCAATGCGACACTCTCAACTTTGCCGATGATAAACGACGCCAACACTTGCGAAGGTTCATGCTTCATCCGTGACTTTAATTGTACGACGCATCCAAGAGGAAGCGTTTTTGAAGATGTAAAAACGATGGTCGCGCGTTGAAGTAGAACCAATGGAGTAAACGAACTCGCTCGAAAATATTCCGCGCGTCCTTCTTTTAACTCGAGCCCGAAAAACGCAGACATGATAATATTTATTCTTTCTTCTTCAATTCAGGAATGACGTCTCCGGTATTAATAGCGCTACTGCTGATGCTACTCGTTGGATTATTCAGGCTCCACCTGGCCCATCGTTGGAAGTTGTACATTTGCACGCACTCGTTTGTCGCGTGACAGGCGAATAAAATGTAGTTCCTCGGCTCAACTCGCCAAGCAAAACGCATGAACAAAGCGGAGTAAAGACATAAGGTCCCCGTCATCGGTCCGGAGACTAACTCTTCCGGTTTTTGCGTGTCTACGAGTCCCTGTTTATTTGTGTTCGTATAATATGCGTTAGCGGATAACGAGTTATATGCGTGAGTTTGTGTTACGATGAAGAGAGAGAGAGAGAGAGATAACGAGAAAATCCCGAGTTGAAAACACAACTCATCTACTTTATCGAAAAGAGAAAAGAGTCGGCCAAAACGTACCGCGGCAACGAATCCCCAGTTCGCAACTGGTCCCCAGAAGTGCGTCGTTTTCGGCCCAGTCGGAGAGTTCACCCATCGAGCGAACGCCGAAGAAGACATTAAATTTATATTTTTTTACTCTGAAATTTATGCGGTGTGTGGTGGCTGAGTGGGTTTGGAAATTTTTGAGTGGTCTCCTCACACACACAAAAAAAAAGAAATTCTTCTCTTTCTCCTCTCTGATAAAAACATTGGAGTCGATGCCTGTTCCTCTTCTTCCTCTTCCTCCTCTTCCTCCTCCTCCTCTTGGAGACGAAGAAGGAGAAGAATTAGAGGAGAAGGAGAGAGAAGGAGGAGAAGAATTATTAGAGATTGGAGGAATTGAGAACGCGTACACGAACGAGTACGACACGAGAACGTCGCCGAGTTCGTGCGATTGGTCCGAGGAAAATATCCTCGCCGTCGGTTGCGATGCGGGACCGTTCGTTTTATTGATTGTGCGTTTTGTTGTTTTGAATTCTTTTCTTCTTCGTAATCAATATCACAACTCTGCTGACCTCGTCCATTCCTTTCTCTTTCTTTACGATGACAGAATCCCGCACAAATCAACGCGGAGAATACCAGTCCAACGCCGACGGGTTTGATAGACGTCGCGTGCATGAGAGAAAATCCAGACGTGCTCGTAACGAACACCGATTTTCGCTCGAACAAGACGGTGTTGCAATACGAGTGTTCGAACATCTACAGAAGGAAAGGTGGGACGATGTCGAAAGCCCCGGTAGAAGATAGAGTGAAGAAAGTGCACTGGTCACCGTTAGGTGTCGCCGTGGATGGGAGGTGTTGTTTAGCGGTGTTGACGAGAGCGAATCGAGTGGTCGTGCACGCGGCGAGTAATCGAACGGCGTTCACGTCGGCGAGCGTGACATCATCGGCGTATTTAAGTTCAGCGGAAAAGTGGCCTTTGATTCAAGACGTATCGGAAGAGTTAGCGACTTTATATAACGAGATACAATGGAAACCGTTACCATTTTCGAAAGAGGACGGCGACGAGAACGAGGATTCAAAAACATGCTGGAGAGACGCAGAAAAAGACGACGCCTGGAAATCGATAAACTGCTTTGCCGCGCCGGGTCCTCCAAAAGTCAGCGCCGATCTCAACGACACGAATATTAGAAACGAGAAAGATGATAAAAACGAGAAGAATGACACGAGCGATGTCTTAATGTTACCTCAAAGCGAAGGTAAAGAAAACGCGGACGTTAAGAAAGATGTCAAATTAGGATTAGCGCGCGTTGGACAATTGCGAAAAGGTTCGCGATGTGAAGTGAAAAGAGATTCACTCTCCTCGCCATGGTTCACGTGCACTGTACTAGCCGCGGAAACGGATATGTTTCATAGGGTGCGCGTTCAATACGACCGAAAAGGAATGGATAACGAATGGCTCGTCGTCTCCAACGTTGATAATTTAGGTGATGAATGTGTACCGTGCGGGAGCACGACCAATGCTGAGCGCTCCCAGATGAAAGTGAAACGATGGATCCGCCCGGCTGCCGCAGCGACTGAAAATGAAGTCAACATTTCCACTTGTCCGCGCGGTATCGTAATAGAAACATATATAGGACACTGTTGGCAACTCGTAGAAGTTGTTCAAAATGCTAGAATTCGATTCCAAACCAACGGTTCGGCGCATTCTGTCGTTTCGAGCGAATGTGAATTTAGAAAAGTTCGAAAATGGAAAGGCTCGAATGTAGAAAAAGCCGACGACGGATGGGAAATCATAGAAGACTTGAAAAATATTAGCTTGCCCGCACAGCAATTAGAGGAAGAAGGAAAAGAAGAAGACAAAGAGAAAGGAAAAGATGATCAAGACGCAAAGTCGCATCAGAAGGAGAAGGAACGAGATGGAGTAGCAGTGGCTGCTGCTGCGCCCGCCTTGGCAAAGAAAAAACCGGAAGCGAAGAAAGCACCACCACGAAAAGCAGAGAAGAAAACTCCGGCGACAAAGAAAAGAAAAGCAGCTGATGGTAAAGTGAAGAGCGCGAAAGATGACAGCGACTTTGAAGAAATAGACGAAGACGATGACGATGATTTCGATGTTAAAAAAGAGAAGAAGAAGCATGCGAAGAAACCTCGCAAGGCGGGCGCAGCCGTTCAAAAGAGAGTTGCCAAAAAGGCGAAGAAGGCGGACGAAGAAGCACACGATTACTCTACAATTACAGACACGCATCCAAACGGACTGCCAAATGCGACAAAAGTCTCCTTCACATCGTGCTCGTGGTCTCCGTCGTTTAAAGACGGAACGCTAGAATCCATATTAACGATAGGAACCAAGAATGGTGAATTGGTATTTTTTCGCGTCGGAACGAAAAGAGATGATGAGATTGAAGAGCCGTTATGCCAGTTACTCGGTGTCGTTCGTGCATTTTCGACCCCGGGTGTCTGGGTATCCGCTGTGACTTGGATGCCGATGAAGGATCGAGACACCGGCGATAAGTTGTGGACGTGCGTGGCGGGAAGTTCAAGCGGCGAGGCGAAACTCTTTCTCTGTGACCCCAAGCTTTTGTGCAATCGAACGCTCAAAGTAAAAGTTCCTGAAGATTGGATCGTCCCCACCTCACACTTTGGCTTGCAAGAAACGCTCATCTTGAATGCGGACGAGGTCCCGATCACCTCGGTGAAATGTTTTCGCGACCAACACGTCGATGGACGACGTGGTTTATGTGAAGGCAATGACGTAAAAGTAATCGCTCTCGGTAAAGCGTCCGGAGAGGTGCTCGTATTTCGTTCTGATAATATTTCCTCGCGAATTCGAATGTTCAGCGAGTCTGTGCACGACATTGCTTTCCAAAGATGTGATCTCGGCCTCCGCGTTGCCATTTGTGCGGAGTCTGGAAGACGGGCAGATATTCTTTTGCAATCGAAGAAGAAGAGAAATCAAGGACAAACTTCAAACGAAGAAATCTTCATTCGATTTGACTTTTCGGACGTTTTGAATAAAGATTTCCACACGAGCTCTGACGTATCCGCATGGGAACGGAGCACACGCTCGGGTGGCATGTGCGCATCGCCGAATAGTTTTCTAATCGCGAGAACGTTCGAAAAGTACGATTACACGCGTTTACCGTCTCTGCAGAAGATGCAAAAGATTAAAGGAAAGCGAGGTATTTTGACGTTTCATGGCGCTTCCGCTGTCGACGGTGACGTGGTGACAAAGAAAATCTTCTCACTCGCGAATGAATTTGAAGGACAATCCTTGTGGGATTGCGTTGAATTATGTTCGCGCTCGAAAACCTATTGGAATGCCGTCGCGAAATGGTCAAGTCAGGAAATGATGAATAAGAAGAGTTCTGCATCGCAACAGAAGAAGTACACTCTCGGCGCCGCGTTTGCGATGGTATCTGCTTTACTTCGAAAGAATTTGAGTCGTCAACCGTTGCTTCCCAGAAACGCAAAGAGATACGAAAATGACGACGAGAATAATAACAACGAGTTGCGAGTGCTCGTACACGTCGACCGACCCGAAATGGGGTGGGTACCAGAATCGCAACGTCTCAAACAACGACGAAGAAATGTAGTGGACGAGGAGGTGCTCTCTTTCGATTGTCAAGTGTGTGGTCCTGTACGCGATAATGACGATGGAGACAACGGCAACGACGATAAGAAAGCATTCTCGTTTCGAGCAGATTTGCGGTGCGAGACCTGTGGACTTCTGACTCATGAATCGGTCGGGAACCACTTTCGATTAAAGCCTTCCATGGTTTAATATAAGCAGGAGACTGAAAAGTTGTTCCAAACATAACACATAAACACACACGCGTTTTTTTTTCTTCAAAATTTCACGCACGCACACATGTCGCCTTCGACGAAGAAACGAAAAAGCGACGTCGGAGGTGATGAGAATGAGGACGAGGATGTTCGAAAGTGCAACCAGTTTTTCGCGGACACGCCGGAACCGTCCAACGTGGACGTCATCAAACACTCTCTCGATGTTTATTTTTCCACACACCACGAACACCTACGAAATGGAAACAAAAAAATAGCGTTCATCACTTCCGGTGGTACCTCTGCTCCGTTGGAGAAACCACCAATGGCGGTGAGATTTTTGGACAACTTCTCCTCCGGCGCGAGAGGTGCCGCTTTGTGCGAGTATTTATCGAAAGAAGGATACTGCGTAGTCTCGTTACGACGGACCGGGTCGAAAATGCCTTTTATCCGAAAATGCGAAAAACTCTTCGCCAAAACGAAGAAGAAAAAAAATGTTCACAACGAACACGTCGATTTCCTCTCGATGTTTACCTCCACCACTAGCGATAACAATACCACCGAAATAGGAGAGGATGAAGAAAACGAGGAGGATTTGCTGTCTAAACTTAAATCTATTCAAGCCGACCGACACCGAGCGTACACCGAGCACGGCTTTCTCGAAATCGAGTTCACCACTGTCTACGAATACTTGCATTTACTTCGACTGGTTAGCGAAAAAGTGAACGCGTACGCGAACGATGTCATCATCATTCACGCGGCAGCGGTGTCCGATTTTTACATCCCTTGGTCTGAACTCGCGTCGCACAAAATCCAATCGAACGCGTTAGAAACGAGCGGTAATTTATTCGCCAACTTTTCGTCGACGCCGAAAATGTTAAAGATGTGCCGAGACGTGTGGTCGCCAAATGCGTTCTGCGTTTCCTTTAAACTCGAAACAGATGCGAGCATTATAGAACAAAAGACATTATCCGCGATGGAGAAATACAACATGCACTGCATAGTAGCGAACGAGTTAGATAAGCGGTACGACGAGGTGACACTATTCCAAAAAGAAGAACACGAAGAAGGAAAGAAGACCGGGGCGGTCGACGCTTTGCGTTTACTTCGAGACCCGGGCGAAGAGGACATCGAGAAACAACTCGTCGACGAGTTGAAGAGAAGACACGAAGCTCACGCCGCCGCTAGAAGAAAATTAGCTTCTTAGTTTATAGCATTGATGATAGATTTTAGAGTATGTGTTCAATATTGTGCGCCAATTCGGGACTCGCAGCATTTTCTCGCGCAAAGAAAGCTTTTTTTCAAAAAATTCGTCTTCACTTTTTTTTCTTTTCTCGAGATGGACAAGATGGACACCCAGATGGACACCGATTTGGGCGAAGAGAAAGGTGAAGAAGGAGAACAAGAAAGAGAAATCGAACCATCGAAAACGCTCATCAGCAACGTCTCTTTGATTAAGAAATCCGTGGAGAGTAAAGGCGAACCGCGATTCATCGCGAGCGTGTTCAGACAAGTATGTCTTATTTATGTATTCAATAAGAACTCTCTCCTCGTTGTCTCTTTTGCGCGCGATCTCACTTTCATCGAAATCGCATCGTCCAAAATAACGATCTCTCTCCTTCGTCTTCTTTCTTTCTTTCTATTCATATATACTCATCATCATCATCATCTTTTCTTCCCTATATCACCGCAGACGCACATGGTGAGAACGAAATTGACCGCAGAAGGTATCTGCGCGTTTATAGAGGCCGTCTTACCCAGCGATTCGGAATCCGCGACGACGTTGAAACAGTTTTTGAAAGCAAAGAAAACAGAGACGAAGAAAGTAAAAGAGGAGGAAGACGACGACTCTGGAGAAAAATTAAAATCCGAACTCCCAGAGACGGAAATCTATTGCTACGTCCTCGCGCTCATGCACATGATCGACGCGAAAGATGCGAATGCCATTCAATTGTCCGAGATTTGTTTGCAACGACTCTCTTCGTTCAATCGACGAACGTTGGACGCGTTTGCGGCGAAGGTGTATTTTTACTACTCGCTGGCGCACGAACGTTTCGGTAATATACGAGACGCGAGACAGACGTTGTTGGCGTTGCATAGGCAAGCCACGTCTCGGTTAGACGCGATTGGACAAGAGACGACTTTGAACCTGTTGCTGAGAAATTACGTGTCGTTGAAACAGTACGAGTTAGCGGAGCAACTTCGATCGAAAACGGTGTTGCCGAGCTCGAGGTCCTCGGCGCAACAGTGTAGATATTTGTACTACCTCGGAAGAATTCGAGCGATTCAGTTAGAATACACGGAGGCAAAAGAGTGCTTGACGCAAGCGTTGCGTAAAGCGCCGAACAACGCCGCCTGGGGGTTTAAACTCATCTTGACGAAGTGGATTTGTATCGTGCGTTTGCTTTTAGGAGAGATTCCGGAGAGAAAATTTCTTTCGAGCCCGAGCGAGATGCGCTCGAAGTTGTTGCCGTACTTTGAATTGACGAGTGCAGTGCGCGCCGGAGACTTGCACGAGTTTGCTCTCGTCGTGGAGAAACACAAAGCAACTTTTGAGAAGGATAACGTGTTCAACTTGATCACGCGATTACGACGCAACGTCATCAGAACTGGCTTAGCTAAAGTAAACGTCGCGTACTCCAAAATTTCTTTGAACGACATCGCGTTGAAATTGGGCTTACAGAAAGACGTCGACATGAATAACACTACTAGTAATAACATTAACAGCGAAGGCGCGATTGAGTGCGTGGTGGCTAAAGCCATCAGAGATGGGGCGGTAGACGCGCAGATTGACTTTGAAACGGGCATCATGACCTCGAATGAAACCAAGGACGCGTACAGCACTTCGTTACCGGGTGAAGTTTTCCATCAAAGAGTCGCGTATTGCTTGGACGTCCACAACGAGTGTCAGCGAGCGATGCGATACGCGGAAAAAGGTTCGACCAAAACGAACGAAACGAAGGAAGAGCGCATGAAGCGTTTAGAAGATGAAGAGGCGTTGCGCGAGTTTATGGAAGAGGAAGACGATTACTTCTAGTTATTAGGTTGGTTCTTAAATTCTACACCATACATTATTACCTGATAGGAACATATAAATATTCACATTCAAAACTAACAATCTTTGCCACTACCTTAATCTACAATTATTTCCTCCCTTTCTTGCCTTTCTTACCTTTCGAGGAGACCTTATTCTTCGACTTGTCCGCTTTCTCGCCGCCGTCGCCGAGCGCTCCACCTTTCGCCGATTTTCCCGTTCCTGGTGCACCACCTTGCTTGGCTAAATCTGCAAGGTACACGTCGAAAATATCCTCTGGACTTCTCATTAACTTCGCGGACGACCCGTCCGTTCTCCCCCAGTGCATCGGTACTAACCTCGCGCACTCGATTAATATCGATCGTCTCGTGGGAAACTCTGGATTCTTCGGCGTCCCGTCTTCGTTTTTATACTCCACTCTCACCCGTCCTCGCTCCCAGAAATCTCTCGAATAACACTTATCTTCCAATTCGCACGGTAAGTTCATTCCTTTCTCTATGGCTTCTTTAATCTCGAACGGATACGGTCGATCGCAACACAACTCTTTCTTCAACTTTCTCCCTTGTTTCACCGTTTTGTTCTCGTCGATGTACGGCGCGTAGATGCACATTCTCGTGTCGTGTTTCCAAGTAAATCCTCCTTCTCCTCCTCCTATGTTCGCCGGGGAGAACGGGTCGTTACTCTCGTCATCGTTTTCGGTAATCTCTGATATTTGTGCGCTTTCTTTCACGGTTGTCTTTTTCTTCTTCGGTCCTCCTCCTCCTCCCAGAGGGTCAAACGCTTGCGCCATTTCTTTTTTTTTTGTGAGGGGACAGCCCCTGTGCAGAAAAAGAAGGAAATGAACTCGAGAAAAGAAAAAAAGCTCCTCCTCGAAACAACTTCCTCACACCCAAAATAATATTATATTCCCACCTTATTAGCTCATCAAGTCATCAGTAAATGGGTTTCATCGCATCACCGTTCCGCTCCTCGCGAAGTTACGCTCAATTCAAGGGAGACGAAAGCACTGACGCGTCGTTAATAATGAAATCACCGGAACCATCGTCGTCATCTGCGGTTTCAGAGGAGGAGAAGACACCGACGCAAACATCATCATCATCGAGTAAAATTGCGTTTCCCGAAGATTCCATGCGAACGCCTTCACCGGAAGAACCGTCATCATCTAGCAATAACAATAACAATAACAACGCGAATGGGCGGAAAGCGCTCGGTGAAATGACCAACGACGTGTCCATGACGCCTTTGTCGGCGAAACTGAAAAACTTAAAGTACGTTTTATCCTATCCAACGAGACATTTTTGAAATGTTCTGACTGTGCGTTTGTTCCCCTCTCTCTCTCAATCTCTCTCTAAAAAAAACAGATTTAGCAGTCCTACGGACCATCACATGTCACCGGCGACGAAGTTTGTGAATAGAAAAGCGCATCACACGAAGAAAGATAAAAGCGCGGGTAGTTTCGGTCAGGGGAGAATCGCGTTAGGCTTGGGAAGAGGGAAATTCATGACGACGAAGAGAGCCGCTCCTTCTCGGTTCGCCACAAGCAACGAAGGAGGGAGCTTGACCGAGAACCAATAATTTGAGAACACCCTTTAAAAATCATCATCACCCAAGCAAGTCTCAAAAGTCACATAAACTTTAAACTCAATCTGATACTAATTTTGTAACATCTATATCTATATTTATCTATCATACTTTACTGATGTACATCTCCGTCCGCGAGTTCGACCAGAGAGAGAAAATCTTGCGAAACGCGCAACAACGGAGCGTCCAACAACTGAAAAGTGAACTTCATCGGTCGCTTGTTCGCTTCGTAGTTCAACGCTTTCAATCGTCCACAGTACGTGTACGTCTCTCCCTCCATTCGACAGAATAAATGTACGGGCCATTTCGGAAACGACTTTTCCGCCTCTTCGCCTTCCTCCAAAGCTTTGTTCTTTGTCTCCTCGCACGAAACTTCCTTCTTGGACATGGTGCTCAAAATCGTCCGTATTGGCGAACTCTCCTCGTCCTGTCTCGGTTGGGCGAACCACGTGATGCACCCACCACAGTTTGTAAACACGTTATCGTAGGAATTTCCATACTTGTCTCCAACATTTACGTACAAAACGACGCAATTCCTCCACTCTTGTATCCCTGACATTTTCGAAAATTTCGGGTGCGCAATCGGCGACAGCTCGTGCACCACCGCCGCTTTCAACCCGCCATCGTTTGTTTCTATTCTGTGGCCGAGAAACTCCGAGTATATGTGTTTCAACTTTGCATTCAACGCTTTCAGGGACTGCGGAGAGGATGGCGGTTGACTTTTTTTATCAATGCTCTTTTTCTGCTTCTTCAACTCTTCTTCCGACTCTGAACTCTTCCTTTTTTTACCAACAGCGCTGTTGAAACTCTTCCTGTTCTTCGTACCATCCCCCAAGTCTTCGTTCAACTCGAAAGTGGTATAAATTGGTGCCGGTAACTTTCGAATCCGTCCCGACCGTCTCACGTCTTCCAAGTTAATCTCTCGTTTGATCTTCTTCTTTGTCTTCGTCTTCGTCGTTCTCTCCCCGTCTTCGTCGTCTGAATCGTCTTTGCTCCCCATCCTCACCATCATGTGTTGATGTAACGGATTATTAGCTATGAGTTTTGCTAATATCGCTTTGTTCCTGGCCACGCGCTCGTCGCGTTTGATTTCATACGGCGTTAATGCTCCCGCGCTACTCATTATTATTATTATTATTAGTAGTAGTAGTAGTAGTAGTATCGCGCTATTTTAAGTGAACAAACAGAAGAAATCTTCTTTCTTTTGTCTTTCTTCATTGCTAGAAGAAGAAGAAGAAGAAGAAGAAGAAGAAGAAGAAGAAGAAGAAGAAGAAGAAGAAGAAGTATGAGTTCAGCGCGCGCAGCATTCCACCGCGGCGCGTTAGTGACATCAACCACGAGAAGAAGAAGACAACGTAAACAAGTTGCGTTCGAAATAACTGCCGGCGCGTTTAGCGCCCCGACGCACTCGTTCGACGCCCCAGGGAATTTCCGGGAGAATTTATCCGTCGGTTTATCCGTCGGTATCGTTCTGAAAGAGGATCAAGGGACAGATGCAATCGTATATGGGAAAATAAGTGATTTCCTGACGAACAGTAAACGACATCCGAGAGGGATTAAAGTTCGATTGGAAGATGGGAGCATTGGACGCGTGTGTGAGATTGGCGGAGGAGGAGGCGAAAAGGAAGAAGAAAAAGAAGCCTCTGGTGTTGCGCACGCGAAGAAAGAAGGTTCATCGGACGAAAGCGAAGATATCGATGACGACGACGAAGAAGAAGAAGAAACAGAAACAGAAACAGAAGAACAATCGAACGTCGTGTACGTGCGCGGCTTGCCGAAGAACGAGGAGGATATCGAGAAAGTCAAAGAGGCGATATCAGCGATGGTTTTAAACAACGATAATAATAACAGCGGGATAGGAAAAGACGACATAGTTTCCGTGAAGATTCCAAAACGGTCCGGCACTCGGGCCATTCAAGGGTTTGGTTTCATAGAGTGTAAAGATATCGAAACAGCGTCGAATGTTATTCGCGAGTTGAACGGCCAAAGTTTAGAAATAGTACAATCGAAGAGCGCCGATGAGGAGGACGACGATAGTAGTAGCAGCAGCAGTAGCAGTAGTAGTAACAGTAGTAACAACCATAGCGAGACTACTGCGATGAAATTGTCTGCTTCGTTTTCGGTGAACAAGAAGAAAACGACAAATTTGGAGAATGACACCGACGAAAGTAAAAGGAAGGGTAAGAAATCGAAACCAACGAAAGCGGAGAAGGAACGTCTCGAACACGAGAAAAGAGAACAACAAATAATCGAAGCTCGAAAAGCTATGGAAGAAGACGCGTTGAAACTTCTCGAACGACAAAGAAGAGAGAAAGAACGTAAAGAGAAGGAAATCCAAGCGAAGTTGGAAAAAGAAGAAGTCGCTCGTCAGGCGAAGGAGAAGAGGACGATGGAACTTTTGCTCAAACGCAAAGAGGCGCAAGACAGAAATCGAGCGAAAGTGCAAGCCGAACAAGAACGCCTAGACCGAATCGACCAAGAAGCGAAAGCTTTGGGAGATATTGCCATAGACGAGAGTTGGTTGATGGAGATGGAGGAAATTAAAGCCAAGATTAGCGCGTTGAAATAGTTTTATTATTTTTATTAGGTGGAGAAGCTGCTTTGTGTTTTTTCCAAAATGCCCAAATTTCGAGCTAAAAAATCAGACGCGCGAGAATACGCATTAAACGATCAAAAATACTCAAATCAACGCGTAGTTCGCGTTCTCGATGTTATTACGTGCACTTCGAGCGCTTTCCCAGTCGCATTCATCCAGAAATGGTAAAATGGAGAAATTTATGCCCAAATGCCCAAATCCAAGAATTATACCGCGAGTCTCCCCCTGATGAAGAAAGACTCTCTCATGAGTTGTTTGTGGGTGCAGGCTTTTGGCCGAGAGCCAATCAAAATCGTGTTTGTTCTGAGAGATATTATTTCACACATCAATCTCTGAAAAGATCTCAACGACCCCCCGCGCGATACCTTTTACACTCCTCACAAAGAGAATACACACTCACACACACAAATATACGTAAGATGCAATCGATCATCGCTTCCAACAGCGTTTTCGCGACGCGCTCGATCAGCGTCAAGCGATCTACAAACTCCTTGAGAAGAACAACCTTTGTGGGGAAACAATTCAAAACGTCCACCGTGTCGGTTCAAAAATCGAACGCGAGAGTGAACGCGACGACGAGAAGCGACGAAGTTCAAGATAAATTGAAGGAACTCACGGGGACATTGAGCGAGAAATGGGATGATACGGAAGAGAAGCCAGCTGCGGTGGCGTTGGGTGTCTTTGGTCTTGTCGGCTTGATCGCCGCCGATGGTGTGTTGCACAACATCGAAGGCCTCCCGTTGATTCCGAATTTGTTCGAACTCATCGGCATAGTCTTCTCTGGGTTCTTCATCTATCAAAACTTGTTGTTTAAACCGGACAGACAGGCGTTCAAGGAGAAAGTGTCGAAGACCTTTGACGATATTTTGTAAACAAGGAGAAGAAGAATAAAAAGAACAAGAACAACAGTTAAAAGAAGGTCGCATATTATTTAAATTTAGAGAACTTGGCTCGAACGTACAAAATTCTTTCTGAATGTATTTTAATAAAAGAAGAATAAAAGTTACGGGGTGTACCTAGGTACCAGTAAGTATATATGTATGTGTGTTATCGCCATTGTATCACGCTTTATGTTACAATAGCAAACCCTCCCTAAATTCGATACTTTATTTTATTCTTAGTCTAAACTTTACGCCTTCAACGTGCCGTACGTCTTCGCCTTCTCCTCCGCAGTCTGGAATCTACCGTGGCCCATCTTACTCGAAGTATCGATGAATTTGAGCGTGATCTTCTCGGTCGCAACACGTCTAGTTTGCTTGAACAAGGACTGCCTCAACGTAATGAGTCTTTTTCTCGGGCCAATGACCGCACCCTTGATCATAACGTAATCGTTCTTGACGATACCGTAGTGACCAAAGCCACCCATCGGGGTGATTTCCTTCTCAGTCGGGTCGTGGTCAGTGTTCGCGCCGAACGAAGCTTCGTCCGCTTTACCAATCTTGTAAATCTTCTTGTTGATTTCCGTTCTGTGGTGATAACCGTGTTGACCTGGACGGGCGACAGAGTACGCGACTCTCGCCGGGTGCCAAGAACCGATGCACGCAACCTTACGCAAACCTCTGTGAGTCTTACGCGGCAAACGAGTGACGCCCCAACGGGTGATGACACCTTCGAAACCTTTACCCTTGGTGACGGCGATGACGTCAATCATTTCGTCTTGTTGGAAGACGGCATCAACTGGCACGGCCTTCTCAAAAAACTTGAAACCAAAGTCAACCTTGTCCGCGACGGAGCCACCGTTGATTTGAATTTCCATCATGTGCGCCTTCTTTTGCTTCAAGTTCTTCACTTTTCTAACTTGCGTGTGCGCGATAACTCTGACGACGTCGCATGACTTTTTCAACGCTTCCAAATCTTGTTCGATGGAGCCGTTCGAGTACTTCTTCGCGTACTTTTGGAACGCCTTCTTCTTGGACTTGAACCAGTTCTTGTAGAATCGACGCTTGATCTCGTCGGACAAGTGCTCCGCCCACACCGTCTTGACGCCTCTCAAGCCTTGCGGCGTTCTTCTGTAGCCAACGAGACCGACGACAATCATTTGCGGGCACTCAACAATAGTCACCGCTTCGCACGTTTCCTTCTTGTGCAACTTGGAACCAGGCTTGTCCACATCTCTGACGATGTGCGTCATGCCGGCTTTGAAACCCATAAAGGCAGTAAAGTGCGGCGGCTTTGACGCATCATCCTTCGGAAAGGACTTCACTTTACCTCTGGAGCGCTGGGATCGCTTCTTCGGCAAAAAACCCAAGTGACCAAGACGGGGATCTGTTGTTTAAATTCGGAAGGAGAGCGAAAGAGGGAGAAATGTCAGTAAGAGGGCTTCAACTTTTACTCAAAAGCAATTTCGGAACGGAGCGCAAACCATAGCCTTTTCTATGCTTTTCACGCGTTGTCGCGAAACATTCGCGCAAAAAAACGCATTCTTCACGAATTACTTCGCTCGCGAAACGTTTCTTCCGCTCGCAAACATCACGAATGGCGCGTGAACGAAAGACCGAAATTTCGACTCAAAAGCCCTCCCAAGGAGGAAAGGAAAGCTCAAAAATGCGCGCGTAACAAAGAGAGAGTTGAATCGACATCGCGCGAAAGAGTCGTCTCCCAATAATTGCGCGAAACGAGCGATAAAAGGAGCAAAGAATCTAGGTATGGAGCTATCACTCACGTTCAAACTTTCTGTGAGACATATTGTTTGTGTGTGTGTTCCTACCGCACAAATTTTTGTGAAGTTGATATTGAGAAAGTCCACACAACTGACAGCTGCCATTTTGCCAACTCTCTCTGCTCTTCTTTTTCATTTTTTTCACTTTCTCTCTTTGCTCTCTTGTCTTCTCTTTCCGAAAAAAACTTTAAAGTGCATCAAAACAAAAGAAGTACGCGCACGGCGTGCGCATCAAAAGAGAGAGAGAGAGAGAGAGAGAGAGAGAGAGAATGGACGGTGCATCTTCCTCTCCTTCCTCCTCGTCTGATGATGACGATACTGTCGGGGCTGGCGGCGGCGACAAGAGTCTCGGCAGGAAGAAGAAAAAGAAAACGGGTTTGCAAACATCCGAGTTGCTCTCAAAAACGGGAATGAGCTTCGATACGTCTCAGTTTTTAGACGTGGAGAGGAGAAAGGAAATGATTGAGAGAGGGAAAAAAGACGCGATGGAAGATGTTGTGAGATCGATTCGATTTGGCGGTGGTGGTGGTGGTGGTGGCGGTGGAGTTGACGGGGCTGACGTTGCAAAAAATAAGGAACGACGAACGGTATCGAAAACGATGTCTTTATTTACCGTTGAAGAGCACTTGCGTATCGTCGCGCAACCCGCGGTGCGGAACTTTTGCATGCATATTTTAGCTCTGACGGAGTGCAGAATCGACGAAGCGACGTGTGAAGACGTGCAGAAATTACTCGACTCTCTGCAGAAAGAATTCGGTGGTAGTAACAAGGCGAATATTGAAGCGCTGTGCGACGCCATGGAGAGTAAACTGTTCGAGTTGAGCAAGACGTTGGTGAGCGGTTGGAGAGGCAAGGCGATCTTTTCTGGGATGGAAGACGGCAATGGCGACGACAATAACATCAATAGTAATAATAATAGTACGGATTTAGAGGCAATTTTGGATTACTTAATTGCGACGACGTGCCACGAGTGCATAGAAAACGTGTGCGTGAAACTCGACGAAGAGACCAATATCGACATCGTAGTGTTTCCGAGACTTGTTCGGTTCGCGAGGAATTCAGCGTTGAAACTCGGAGGAGAGACAAATCCATACTCGCACGAGTTGAATAGATTTTCGGAAAAAGTATCTCAAGCTTTGAAGCGAGGATTGGCGACGATTGAAATTAGCGAAGTGATTGAAAATGAGTTGCCAGCGGTGTTGCGAGCGTACAACTTGCGATTTCTGAGAGATTTGAAGAAGAACAAGCATTTGAGAATAAGCACCACTGGTAATGCTAATGGTAGTAGTTCTCATGGAAATACCACTAGTCATTTTAGCAACGATAGCAATAGAAGGAGAACATTTACGGGTGCGCACGGCTCGCTCTCGCTTAACGATGTGGCGTCGTTACCGTCGCAGTCGCCAGAGAAGCGGAAGAAAAACAAGAATAGTGGCGGAGGAGGTGGATACTTTTTTGGTCTCGTCGGTGGTGGAACAGACACAAACACCAGCAAAAATAGGAAGCGGCAACGTAGAGAAGAAAAAAAGAAAGCTTTTGAGACCGTCCGAAGTCAAAAAACGGCGCTGGATGCGCAAGACGCTTTACTCATCTCTTGGATTCGTTCGGCGTTGGAGGTTCGTGAGGATTTCTTTGACGAAGATGATTCAGATTCTTCTGACGATGACGACGATAGCGACGATGGTGTCCGTGGTAGCAGCGCAGCGCCGTCGACAGCACCATCGTCGTCCGTGGCGATTCGGAGCGGATTGGTGCTCACCGGGTCCCAAGTCGTCAAGGACTGGCAACGTGAGGATGGCTTCACTTTGAAAAGGCGATGTCGAACTTCAAAACCAGATTTTTTATCGAAAGATGGCGACCCGGTCGACGAAGACGATGATACGGACATTTGGACGACGGAAAATTTATCCACGGGCCCGTTTCAAGCGCACTTCACGCGAGCGCTTTCCAGCTTAGAGAACGCTTTGCGAAGAGCGAAAACGTGTAAGACAGAGGCAACTTCCGTGGCTTCGGCGGCGAGGGTGATATTGGCGGCTTCCAGAACAGCTCGCGGTGGCGAAGAATTGGAGTTATGCACGAGTTTGTTCGGTGATCCGCCGTACTTCGCCGTTTTAGGTCTCAATTCGAGAGAATACGACAATAAGCTCGACCTCGGTGGTCCTCCGGTTGAGATTTTTGTGGAAGAAAATCGGGTCACGGTGCAGTGTCGCTCGGTGTATGAGATTACCAGACATCCGATTGACGACGACGATTTTGCCAATGACGATGCCCTTTTCATGCCCATACCATGGTGCGCAATCGCAATATCGTACACTACAATCCTCGAAACGAACCCGCTCGATGGCATATTGGAAGTAAAACGAACGCGGTGCGGTCTGAACAAACGCGTTTCGCAAAAACGCCTCAACCGTTTTTTACGCAACAAACATACTGGAACAGGCGGTAAGAGTGTTACATCTGCGAACGTAAACGATAACAATAGTAATAATAATGAAGACGACGACGATAAGGAGGAGGGGAAAAGGAAATCGAAGAATATGAATACTAAAAGTTCTAATAGTGCGGACAGCACCGATGGTGGTGGTATATTGAATTCTTTGTTTAGCGCCGTGTTCAACTTTTAATTTTAACCAATATAATAATCGAGGTGGACAACATGATATGAAACGAGTTTTACCTTTTCCCACCAGCACCCCTCTCCCCTTCTTTCTGTCCAAAAACTCTTCTTTTGTCTTTTGCATTCTTCACAAACAACAAAGAATTCTCTCCACAAAAAAAAGAGGGATTTAAACACGTGCTCGAAAGAAAGCGCGCAGAATATCATCAATCCTTTTACCGCACTTATCACAGAGTCTGTCGTTAACTTTCAACCCCGTTTACACGTTTTGAGGAGAAGAGTTTTGAGAAGAGTAAAAGAGAGAGAGAGTGCGCGAAAGAGGAATCGTCGAGGAAAACCTCTCGGTGAAAAAGAAAAAAAAAGAAGAGAAGTCAAATAGTCCCTTCTGCCTGAGGAGGAAGAGGAGGATCGCGTTTGTCTCCCTCTTTCTGAGAGAAGTAGACGTCTTTTCATTTTTTTTTGGAAGGAAGGTTCTTTCTCCTCAAAAAGTGCGGGAAACGTTCGGTCGTCGCACGGCACACTTTGGAAGAACGCACGCTTTGCGCTGACCACGATCGGAGGAGGATGGTCGGTACCTCCCCCTCTCCATCCGGGGATTCCTCGACGGCGGTATTGTTGAAAAGAAGAGGGGTGATGATCACGTCTAAAGCTCAGCCGTGTGAACTCATGCGGAGAGTTGCGTTGCCATTGCAGAAGAAAAAAGTCATCCCGAAGGAAGAAATCGACGGTGAGGTGGAGGAGTGTGAAGGAGGAGGCACCAGGAAGACGACGACGACGATTGAAGAAAAAGCAGAGAAAAAAAAAGGGACCACCACCGTTGACGGCGGCGAGGGAGACGAGAAAGAGAAAGAAAAAGAAAAGGGAGAGAAAAGAACAGACGAGAAGATGATGAGCGCGACGGCGATGGAACGCGCGTACGTTAAGAATTTCAGCGCGGACAAGTTTTGGTTCTCCATAGATGGAAAAGTGCACAACGGGAAAGCGCTAAAAAAAGCGATTCCTCTCGGGACTTTTTTCGAGTTTGCAAAAGAGGGCCTCACGCGAGACACTTGGAAGCACTTGGAAAATGAAGGCAAAGCAAAGAGTTTGATACGAACGGTACCAGATAAGTGCCCGAATAAAGAACTATACGCGGAGTTTGTGTTGTTACGATTAGTGGAAGTGTGCGAAGTCGCGCAAACGACCAAGAAAGGGTGGACGGATAAAGGATGGGCACAGTGTCGCTTCGAGTTGGTACCAATGTTTGGGAGCCACTTGCGCGAAGGCGAACGCGACGAGCTTGTTTTGAATATTTTGGTAGAAGCAGCGTTCCACAGATTGAGAGTTTCAAAATTAGCGCCTTCGGATGGTACTGGTATAAAGATACACATGAGGTACGATGGATTTCGCTCGCCGGTGGGACACAGACTCGCGCTGGAGGACGGTGTAAGCGACGGGACGCCAGATATGGACAAGCAACAAAAGAAAATAGAAGAAGGCGAAAGTTTGACAAAGAACAAGATGAATAAAAAGAGAAATCAGGCGTCGATAGTATCAACAAAAGGCACGGGTACAGCGAAGGTATCGCAGCGCTCGCGCAAATCGTCTCTCTCGAAGGGAACAAAGGAGAAAGAGAGGAAACGCGCATCGCCGGTGCAGAAGCGCCGTAGTCCACCACCGCCACCAGTAGTAGTAGTAGTAGCAACAGACAACAAATCGCGACCATCGTTAACAACGGGTCCGCACAGTTCGTCGCAAGAACATTCCAAAGAAGGTGGTAGTACGAATTGCTTGAAATCATCGTTTGGTACTGAAGCAGGACCGGGGACGGCAGCGGCGGCGGCGGTGACTGCAGCTAAAACGATGAACCGATCAAAGTACAGTGGAGGGAATAGAATCGAAGCTCCGAGCATCCTCTGGGATCTTAGCGATGGTGACGATCATAACGAGGGTAATACGCGAAAGCGAGCTATACCGCGCCAAGACAATGCTACGTTGTTTGAAACAACATCTCGACGATTGGCAGATCGAATCGATTTCTCCAAGAAAAAGCGACCGACGACAGAGACTGAAAATGAAAGAGAAAATTCTCCAAAGAAGCCACGAACTCCTGCCAACACGATTTTGGAACCATCAAGCCCGAAGGGTCGTCAGGACATGAAAGATGTCGGGGACTCTGCGTATCAGACAGTATTGCGCGCGCACGTAGAAAAGACAAGGACGAAAGCGTCGAAGAAGAATGCGGGAGATGCGAAGAACTCAAATGGGTCGAATTTGACCGAACAGTTTGATAACAGTTTAGATTTCGATAAAAGTACGGAGGAGAACGACGATGACGACGACGCGAAAGGCGAAAGCACGGAAGAGGACATTATTGAGACCGACGTCGAAGATCACCACGCTCTAAATAAGAGAAGGCAACCTTCCCTCGCTTCTCAACAAGAACTGGCGCGCGAGAAGGGGGAAGCGCTTTGCGGTCGCGGTGCTATACGAATACACACCATGGAAGAAGTTCTCGGCAGAGTAGAAAAGAAACCTTCGTATGCGAGGCGACCATCGATTAGAGAGAAGCGCACGCAACGCGATCAACTCCCAATGACGAAAAAGGTTGAGAAAGAGGTGGCGAACCTTCGGTCGAAGCACAGAACGGCGAGAAAAATAGCAAAGCCGTATCACAATCGAAGGAAATCACCACCGCTTCCAGAGAAGGTTTCACCCATTCTTCCTATCGAAAAAATTTCCCGTGATGATGTTGCAGTCGATGCGCTCTTGGCTCTGAACGGCAATACAAAAGCTTCTTATGAAACCACCATCGTCAACAACTCCACGAACACCGCCTTTAGTGGGGGCGCGAAGAACATCGTTCAGGTTGGGATCAACGATGCCGTGCAGTATTCCGACGCCGAACACCGCGTGCAAATACAAACAGACCGTCTTTTATTCTTTGAATCGCAAAAGAACACTTTTCGGAACAAAGCAATTGTGAGAGCGATCACTCGGCGTGAGAATAAAGCTGTATCAACTGCTTTTTTATCGAGAGGCTTTACGGTCGACATGGACAGTAACGAAGGCGCATTTATACGAAATATGCTGGAATTCGCAAACATGAGCAGATTGCACATGGACGCGAAGCGTGTCCTTTGGGAGTGGAAACGCTGTTTAGATGAGTTGCCGGTGACTAAAAGTCAGCGCCAAACGATGGAGCAATTTGTGAGTTTGAGAATTCAAGGCGAGAGGTCAAAGTGGCCCAATAAAGAAATACGCCATTTTGATTCTTTCCTGAGGAATGACGGAGAGTATTGGAACTTGATGACCGTGGAGAAATGCGAAACAGTGGCAGAGATAGTTGCGTATCGTGCTTATGAAAGGGCGTTGAGGACTCCGGAAATGCTTTTGGAGATGAAAGTCTTAAGATCACTCGTCGTCGAGTATGAAAGCGACTTGCAACGTCTGAGAGGCAACGCTGACATTCTAGAGCAGATTCGGTATGATTACAACACGAGGATTCTGAAAATTTTAAAAGACATAGATAAAAGCATTTACTAAGTACACAGGATACCATGGTTCCTATGATAGATAGTAGAACTGTAAGAATAGATAAAGAATTCAAAGAGACAAAAGAAAGAGAGAGAGAGAGGGCTTTGCATGAAAAGCGATTGAACCCTTTTGAAAGCACATTTGAAATAAAATATGTTGTACAACATCAGAGAATAAACAAAAAAACTTTTTATCATCTCTTCTTCTTCACTCTTGAGTGTGTTATTATTGTGTTCCCATCTTCATCAATTCTACAGTCGATGGCGATTCCTTCATAGCCGCTTGCAGTTGCGAATCCCACATCTTTCTATACTTCCCGTTCACGTCGGCGTACAACGTTTGGTGATTGCCGCTTTCAACAACTTCGCCTCCGCTCAATACTAAAATCTTATCAGAATCCATAATTGTCGATAATCTATGCGCGATGACTAAGTTCGTTCTACCTTGCGCCGCTACGCGAATGGCATCCATGATCTGATTTTCGGTGTGCGTGTCTAAACTCGACGTCGCCTCGTCGTACACCATAATCGGCGGGTCTTTCAAAAGCGCTCTCGCAATGGCCACACGTTGTTTTTCACCCCCGGATAATCGCAAGCCTCTCTCTCCGACTAACGTGTCGTACCCAGACGGTGTTTGGTTGACAAACTTCTCAAATTGCGCCGCCTTTGATGCTCTTTCCACCTCTTCTCGAGTCGCCACATCGCCTTGACCAAGTTTCCCAAATCCAATGTTGTATTCGATGGTGTCGTTGAACAAGACGCAATCTTGCGGCACGATGCCAATGTTCAATCGCACCGAGCGTTGCGTACATTTCGCCACATCTTGTCCATTGATTAGAATTCGACCGCCTTGTATGTCATATAGTCTATACAATAACTTAGCGATAGTAGACTTACCGGCTCCGGATTCGCCAACTAACGCCAACTTTTGCCCCGGCTCGACGACGAACGAAACGCCTTTCAAGATTTTCCGATCTTCCTTCGGATCGTACGAAAAGAACACGTTTTCGTATTCAATCTTTGCTTGCGAAGGATTCGCCAAGACTAAGTCTTTCGCGTCATCTGCGTCCGCAACCTCTTGATTTTCACCCATCAATCTAAACATCGCCTCTACGTCAACCATGCACTGCTTGATCATTCGATAGTACGTGCCTAAAAAGTTCAAAGGCACGTACAGTTGCAAGATGAATGTATTCACCAGAACAAAATCACCAATTGTCATCTTGCCATCGACGACTTGTTCCGCGGCTAATCCCATACTCGCCGTAATACCTACGGTTATAATCAGAGCCTGTCCTAAATTCAAACCGGCTAAAGATTGGGTCGTCTTCAGCGTCGCCTTTTGCGTCTGTTTCAGCGCTTCGTCGTACGTGTGCGCGATGTGCGGCTCCGCGCAGAATAGTTTAATAGTTTCAAAGTTCAACAACGAATCCGTCGCTTTCTGATTAAACCGATCGTCCGCTTCCGTTTGGTCCCGTCGGAACTTATTTCTCCACTCGGTAAACGGTACCGTAAAACCAATGTAAGCGAAAATCACGAAAAACGTTATGATCCCAAAATACCAATCGTATTGCACCAACAAAAAGCAACACACCATGGCAACCTCGATAAAAATCGGCGCGATTTGAAACGATATATACTTCAAAAGCAACGCGAAGGACTCCGAACCTCTGGCGCACCCTCGTATGACCGCCCCAGTTTTCCTCGTGATGTGAAACTTGAGCGACAAATCCATCACGTGCGTAAACACTCTCAATGAAATCTTCCTCGACGCGTGCGCGCTGACGTACGCGAAAGAGTTATCTTTCAACTCGCCAAAGAAGTTCGCGCCAAATCGTAACGCCCCGTACGCAACAATCGCCCACTCAATGTCCGACCTGTTCTCGCTCACTCGATCCACCGCTATTTTCAACGCAATCGGAGAAGTCACGTTGCACAGTTTACTCGCCAACAAGAAAAATATCGCGCACAAGAGCATGAACTTGATCCATATCTGCTCTTTCGGCCATAAATACGGAACCAAAGACCACAGTTCTTCCTTGTGTAACTTCCAAAACGATTGCTTTTGCTCCTTCTTGGCGAGTTTATCCATTTTTTTGTTCAGATTAGACTCCCGCTTGTTCTTTCCATTCATTTCGTCGGCGTCACCACTACTTTCTTTTCGTTGGACATTATCCAAAGCCGTCACACCGGCTGCTTTCACCGCAGGTAAAGGTGGTGGATTTTCCACGTCCTCGCCTGCTCCTGAAGTCTTACCACCATTTCCACCACCTTTCTTCGTAAAAGCAGACATTCTTCTTGGTATTCT
>Ga0255758_10001264_pt1 | contig 26112 bp, 24 predicted proteins | sample 011ome_24_FD_179958 | JGI IMG/M metagenome (GOLD analysis project Ga0255758, IMG submission 179958) | Coastal salt marsh microbial communities from the Groves Creek Marsh, Skidaway Island, Georgia - 011513CT metaG (version 2) | ecosystem: Environmental > Aquatic > Marine > Intertidal zone >...
AGGTTTGGCATAAAACGACGCTTAGTTCTGTTATTTGCATGCGAAACGTTGTTTCCGCTTACTGGTTTCTTGCCTGTAACTTGACATTCTTTTGCCATAATAAAACTCTTAACTTAATTTTGAAAGATCGATATTAAACCATAAAATGGGCCTAAAACCAAGTGTTTTTTAGTTCTTACCAGTGCTTCCAAAGCCTCCCGATCCTCTGTCGGTTGCCTCAAAATCTTTCACTATATTTAAATTAGCCTGCATGACTGGAACAATAATCATTTGCGCGATGCGATCAAGAGGATTGACGGTGAAATTTTCACTAGATCTATTCCAACATGACACCATTAATTCACCCTGATAATCAGAATCAATCAAACCTACTAAATTACCTAGAACGATACCATGTTTGTGGCCTAAGCCTGATCTCGGCAAAATACAGGCAGCATAGTCAGGATTTTTTAAGAACATTGCAAACCCGGTTGGAATTAAAGCTGTTTCTCCAGATTTAATTGTCATTTGCTCATTGATGCAGGCCCTCAAATCCAAGCCAGCAGAACCTATTGATCCATAATCTGGCAGATGGTCTTTGATCATTCCATTGATAATTTTAATATCTACATTAATTTTCATTGGTTTTAAACCTGTCATAAATTTCAGAAAGAATGCTGTTCGCTAAAAGTTTTTTTTCCATTTTGGGTAGAATTTTTTCTTGTTTCTTATCTAGAATAATCACTTCAGCTGTATTTTCACCCATAGTTTTTTGGAGCTCATTGGCGATGATCATATCTAGGTTTTTTTCAACCAATTTTTGTTTAGCATAGTTAATTAAATTATTACTTTCTGCCGCAAATCCTACACAAAAAAGATTTGGAAATAATTTTTTTGTCGACTTTAAGATATCACTTGTTTTAACTAATTTTAAGTTAAGGACATTTTCATCTTTTTTGATTTTACCTGGAAAAACATGATCTGCTTTGTAATCTGAAACAGCGGCAACACTAATAAAAATATCATGTCTTGATGCCTCATTAAGCACACTTTGTTCCATCTCCTTATGATTATTTGCTTCAACTATCTTAATTCCTTTATGTGGCAACACTTCTGTTTTACCTTTAATTAGAGTTACTTGTGCGCCTTGGTCAAAAGCTTCGTTGGCTATTGAAATACCCATTTTCCCAGAGCTATGATTGGTAATCGTTCGTGCATCATCGATATTTTCAGAGGTTGCGCCCGCTGATATTAAAATTCTTAGATCTTTTAGTTTTGAGTTTGATAAAAACCGGTTAAGATTTATTAATATATCTTGTGGTTCAGTAAGTCTCCCAAGGCCCGTTTCCCCGCATGCTTGATTACCTATTTCAGGACCAATAAAAGCTACTCCATCATTTTTCAATTGCTCTATATTTCTTAGGTTTGGAGGGTTCATGAACATATAGGTATTCATTGCAGGACAAATAACAAGGTTACAATTTCTTGCAGCACAAATATTTGTTAGAAGATCATCACAGATACCCTGATTTATTTTTGCAATAAAATTAGCTGTTGCTGGTGCAATAAGAATAAGATCAGCATTCCTTGAAACATGAATATGCTCCATCGTTTCATTCGAATTAGTGGTCCAAAAATCCTCATTGGTGAGAACCTTGTTGTTTGTTATTGCTTGAAAAGTAAGGGGCGTAATGAACTTTTTAGCTGCATCAGTCATTACCACTTGAACATTGATATTACTTTTAACTAGCAGACGTGCCAGCTCAGCAGATTTATATGCGGCAATACCACCGGAAACACCAAGTATAATAGTTTTTTGCATCTAAATATTATAACAAAAATGCCTACAATTATTGGTCTTGATGGATGTTCGGCGGGCTGGGTGTCTGCATCAAAAAATTTAAAAACTAGCAAGGTTGAATTAAGATTAATTGACCGTCTTGAGCAAATTAATCAAATATATGATGAGCCTAAAATAATTGCAATTGATATGCCCGTGATTTTACAGAACGGACCTCGTTCTGTTGATCAAAAAGCAAGAAAATTACTGGGGAGGAGAGCATCTACGATCTTTAGTGCTCCAGCCAAGAATGTTTTGGTTAAAAATGATTATACTTTAGCTTCATCAGAAAACTTTAAACTTACTGGAAAAAAACTAAGCGTCCAAAGCTTTAATTTATTCCCTAAAATACGTGAGGTCCAAAGTTTTTTGAAGAACCATCCTCAAATCAATATTTTTGAATCACACCCCGAGTTAGCTTTTATGAATTTAAATAACAATCAAGTTTTGTCCCAAAAGAAGAAAGATAAAGAAGGTTTTGAAATAAGAGTGAAATTGATAAATAAAAGATTTAAAAATTTTAGCTTTGATAGATACAGAGCGCTCTATCCCAAAAAATTTGTTAAGGATGATGATATTTTAGATGCATTTGTGACTTTGCATGTAGGTTTAAAGCTATATAATAAATCTTCAGAAATGATAGTGGATGATGATTTAAAAAAAATGTCTATTAGTTTTTAAATGAAAAAAATAATTTGGTTTCTAATTAGTATTGCCGGAGCTATTGCCTTCTCTTTTATTGCTCTGGCTCGTGATGAGTCGATCAATGCAATCTGGTTTATTATTGCCGCTGCTTGTATTTATCTCATCGCTTATCGATTTTATGCTGCATGGATCGCTGCGAAAGCTCTTGTGATCGATTCTAGTAAGATTACTCCCTCAGTTAGAAATAATGATGGCAAGGATTTCATCCCCACTGACAAGTGGATTGTCTTTGGCCACCATTTTGCTGCTATTGCCGGTCCAGGCCCATTAGTCGGCCCAACCCTGGCTGCACAATTTGGTTATCTGCCTGGGACAATTTGGATTTTGGTTGGTGGTGTCCTCGGCGGGGCTGTTCAGGACATGTCCGTATTATTCTTCTCAATTAGAAAGAATGGAAAAAGTCTGGGGCAAATGGCGCGGGATGAGTTAAGCAAACTTGCTGGAATAGCATCTCAGTTGGGTACCTTTGTGATAATGATAATTCTTATTGCTGTGCTTGGTTTAGTTGTTGTTAACGCAATGAAGCATAGTCCATGGGCTACATCTACAGTAGCTGCCACCATCCCGATAGCGATTCTTATCGGACTTTATTTAAAAAACATTAGACCAGGCCGAGTCCTAGAAGCAACAGGCATAGGAATTTTTCTTCTCTTATGCGCAGTTTACTATGGAGGAGAGATTGATCAATCTGAATCTCTCAGAGGCTTTTTTGATCATGATGGTTTAACCCTTGCCTACGCAGTTATTATCTACGGTTTTTGTGCCGCTGTACTTCCTGTTTGGCTTCTTCTTGCACCCAGAGATTACTTGTCGACATTTGTAAAATTAGGCACAGTTATTTTTCTTGCTATATCTATTGTTATCATAAGACCTGAAATAAATATGCCTGCCGTTACACAGTTTGTTGATGGTTCGGGGCCAATTTTTGGTGGTTCGCTCTTTCCATTTGTTTTTATTACGATTGCCTGTGGTGCGATTTCAGGTTTTCATGCTCTAATTTCATCAGGCACAACACCAAAACTAATAACAAATGAAAAATATATTCCCATGATAGGTTATGGTGGTATGTTGCTTGAGAGTTTTGTGGCCATTATGGCCATTGTCGCAGCCTGTGTTTTAGAGCCTGGTGTTTATTTTGCAATTAATAGTCCTCCAGGAATTGTAGGTGCAACGGTAGCAGAAACGATTGAAACTATTAACAGTTGGGGCTTTAGTGTAACCCTGGAGCAAATGCAACAATTAGCTGACGATGTTGGGGAAAGCACCTTATTTGCTAGAACGGGTGGAGCACCATCTCTGGCTGTTGGCATGGCAACTATTTTTGCTGAGGCCTTTGGTCAGCATTTGTTAGCCATGTGGTATCACTTTGCCATCATGTTTGAAGCCGTTTTTATTTTAACCACTTTAGATGCTGGAACGCGGGTTGGACGCTTCATGCTACAAGATATCTTAGGAAACTACTATAAACCCCTTGGCAACCATTCATCGGTCACTTCGAATATCTTAACAAGTTCATTTGTTGTTTTATGCTGGGGTTATTTTTTGTATATCGGTGTGATTGATCCTAATGGCGGAGTGAATATTTTATGGCCTTTATTTGGGATTGCAAATCAAATGCTGGCTGCGATAGCATTATGTGTAGTCACTGCTATGATCCTAAAATATAGAAATAAAATTTATGCCTTAATTACTGGGATTCCGCTCATATGGTTGTTAGTGATCACAACGACGGCAGCCTTTGAGAAGATTTTTAGTAGCGATGTAAGAGTTGGGTTTTTATCTGCAGCAAAAAATATAGAAAATCAAATCATGAGTAATTCTTCAAATATTGATATTAATGTATTGCAACAATTATCTTTTAATCTTCATCTTAATGTGGTGATTGTTTCCATATTAGTGGTCATCTTATGGATTGTGGTGTTTGATGTTTTCAAGCTTATTTTTTGGAGAAAACATAGTGAAAAAACTATTTAAGAATATTTTTTACTTCTTGAAAGAATTGGCTGGGGAGAATCATTACCAAAGATACCTCAAAGATGCTCAGAACAGGCACGCACCCCGTAAACTAATGACCCAAAAAGAATTTTATCTCCATCAAATTGAAAAAAAATGGAATAAGATTAATCGTTGTTGCTAGGTTTAATGAGATAAATACCGACAAGTACCATTGGAATGCAAAGTATTTGCCCAAAACTGAAGAAATTTATAAGTAAACCAATATGAGAATCAGGCTCTCTAAAGAACTCAGCAACAATCCTAAAGAAGCCATAAAAAATCAAAAATAATCCAGAAATATAGCCAATCTTTCTTTGTTTGCTAGATATTGCCCAGAGTATTAAGAAGAGTAGTATCCCTTCAAGGAAAAATTGATATAACTGAGAGGGGTGTCTAGGAATGCTATCAACGTTGGGAAAGATCATTGCCCATGCGATATCTGTTGGGCGACCCCACAGTTCTTGATTTATGAAGTTACCTAATCTTCCTAAACCCAAACCCAGTGGAACAAGGGGAGCTACAAAATCAGTTAACTCTAACCATTTTTTTTTATATCGATTTGCAATAAAGATTAATGCACCAATTACGCCCAATAAACCTCCGTGAAAAGACATTCCACCTTGCCAGACTGCAAAAATCTCAAATGGGTTTGAAAAAAAATACACTGGTTGATAGAATAAAACGTATCCTAGACGTCCACCTAAAACGACGCCCAGCGCGCCATAGAAGAATAAATCGTCAAGGATTTTCTCATTTAAATTGCTTGGGTTTGGATGATTTTTGATTTTATATTTTCCAAGCTGGATAAATAAAATAAAAGCAAAGAAATACATTAATCCGTACCAGTGGACTTTAATTATTCCAAGATCCACAGCAATAGGATTTATTTCTGGGTAGTTAACCATCGTCATATTATAATGTTTTTTTAAGGAAGCATAATGCCAAAATATAGATCACATACTACAACACATGGAAGAAACCAAGCTGGAGCTAGGGCCCTTTGGAGAGCAACGGGGATGGGTGATGGCGATTTTGAAAAACCTATCATTGCAGTAGTTAATTCTTTTACTCAGTTTGTACCAGGCCATGTTCATTTAAAAGATCTAGGTCAGCTGGTTGTCAGTGAAATTGAAAAAAATGGTGGTGTAGCCAAGGAATTTAATACCATTGCGGTTGATGATGGTATTGCGATGGGACATGATGGCATGCTGTACAGCCTGCCTAGTAGAGACCTGATAGCAGATTCAGTTGAATATATGGTCAATGCCCATTGTGCAGATGCGATGGTGTGCATTTCAAATTGTGACAAAATAACTCCAGGGATGCTAATGGCTGCGATGCGAATAAATATTCCAACAATTTTTGTATCAGGCGGCCCAATGGAAGCTGGAAAAGTTAAGTGGGGTATTGAAGAAGTTAAGGTTGATTTGGTGAGTCCGATGATTGCCTCTGGAGATAATAATGTTTCTGAATCTCAACTTGAAAGCTTGGAAAGATCTTCCTGCCCAACATGTGGTTCCTGTTCAGGAATGTTTACAGCAAATTCAATGAACTGTTTAACAGAAGCGCTTGGATTAAGTTTGCCTGGTAACGGGTCAACGCTTGCAACTCATGAAGCTAGAAAAAATTTATTCCTTGAGGCGGGCAAAAGAATTGTTGAGATCACTAAAAGGCACTACGAAGAGAATGATAGCTCTGTTTTGCCTAGATCAATTGGTTCAAAAAAAGCATTTGAGAATGCAATGAAACTTGATGTGGCAATGGGCGGTTCGACCAATACTGTTCTTCATCTTCTAGCAGCGGCAAAAGAAGCAGAAGTGGATTTCACGATGAGCGATATTGATCAGATTTCAAGAAAAACACCATGTGTTGCAAAGGTATCTCCGGCAACTCAAAAATATCACATGGAAGATGTTCATAGAGCCGGAGGAGTTTTTGGAATCTTAGCTGAGCTTAATAGAGGCGATCTCATTCATCGAGATGTACCAACTGTTCATTCAAAAACTATGGGAGAAGCCATTCAGACATATGACATAGTGACGACAGAGGATGAAAAAATAAAAAATTTTTTTCGAGCAGCTCCCGGTGGCGTGAGAACAACTCAGGCCTTTTCACAAAATAAATTGTGGCCAACATTGGATGATGATCGTCAAGGCGGATGTATTAGAAATATAAAAAATGCTTATTCCCAGGATGGTGGATTAGCTGTTTTATATGGAAATATTGCGAAGGAGGGCTGTATTGTTAAAACTGCCGGTGTTGATGAAGATATTTTAAAATTTACTGGCAGAGTAAGGCTTTTTGAGTCTCAAGAAGCATCGATTAAGGCAATCCTTGGCGATCAAATTAAAGAGGGAGATATTGTGCTTATTACTTATGAGGGCCCCAAGGGCGGGCCGGGTATGCAAGAAATGTTGTATCCAACTTCATATCTTAAATCTAAAGGTCTCGGTAAATTATGTGCTCTTTTGACAGATGGTAGATTTTCTGGAGGTACATCGGGTCTGAGTATTGGGCATGTCTCCCCTGAAGCTGCTGAAGGTGGAGAAATTGGTTTGGTTGAAGAGGGGGATGAAATCGTGATTGATATTCCTAATAGGAGTATCAATGTTTCTTTATCGGATGATGAGCTTCAAAAAAGAAGACATCGTATGGAAAGTAAAGGTGCCCAAGCATGGAAACCTCAACCAAGAGAGAGAAAAATATCACAAGCATTAGAAGCGTATGCGCTAATGACAACCAGTGCAGCTAAGGGTGCAGTGCGGGATATTAATCAAATCAAATCATCATAAAATGACATCAAAGTACTTAAAAATTGAAGAAAGTAATGGATTGCAATATCTTAAAATTGACAATCCACTTGCTGAGGCGACTGTCTCTTTGCAAGGAGCTCATGTGTCTTGGTGGCGACCTAAGTCAGCAACGGAAGATATTTTATGGCTTTCAACGAATGCCCGCTTTGAAAAAGGAAGGTCAATCAGAGGTGGTGTACCTATTATTTGGCCATGGTTTGGTCAGCATCCTACAGATAACAGTTTTTGTATTCATGGTTTTGCAAGAGTCATTCCTTGGGAGCTTGTTAAATCTGAAGATTTAAAAAATGGTGCAACAAAATTAGCATTAAAAATGATGCCTACACAAGAGGTAAGAAAACAATTATCTTATGACTTTACATTAGAGCTGATAATTATTATTGGTGAAAGTTTAAGTATGAATCTAACGACAACAAATAACTCAAGTTTTCCATTTGTTATTTCCGAGGGTTTTCATACTTATTTTTATATCTCCGATATCGAAAATATTAAAATAAAGGGTTTAGAAAGTGCGGTCCTAACTGATAAGGTAAATAATTTTAAAAAAGATATAGAAGGGGAAGTCATTACTTTTAGTGGCTCTGAATTTGATAAAGTTTACTTGAATAACAGTAACGACTGCTTCATTGAGGATGAAAAATTTAATAGAGTGATTACCGTTAAAAAATCAAACAGCAATTCCACAGTAATCTGGACACCAGGGGAGAGTAAGGCAAAAAAAATGGGTGACATGGGAACTGATGCTGAATGGCGAAGAATGGTTTGTGTTGAAGCAGTTAATGCGTTAGAAAATAATGTTGTCATATATCCAGGAAAATCTCATACTATCGGCTCTGAAATTGCAGTCCAAGAATATTAAAACATATAAAACTTATCAATCCCGTTGGAACTTAATCTTAATTATTTAGACAAAGTTTAAATGAAAAAAATAATCCTACTTATTCCATTAATGCTTACCTTCTCCTTTTTACATGCTGATGAAATTGGTAAGCAGCTAGCTCAGGAGAGTGGATGTTTAGCTTGCCATTCTGTAAAAACTAAAGTTTTAGGCCCATCTTACCAAGATGTTTCCAAAAAATATAAGCAAGATAAAACAGCAAAATCTATGCTTGTAAAAAAAATAAAAGATGGCGGAAAAGGTAATTGGGGTAATGTACCGATGCCTCCACATCCCCAATTAAAAGAAAAAGATATTGAAAAGATAGTTACCTGGATCTTATCAATTTAATTTGCTGTTCTTAAACCCGTACATAAAGTAGATTACCAAGCCAATTAGATTCCAAACAATGAATTTCAACCATGTGTCTGTGGGAAGAAAAAAGATGAGAGAAGAGCAAGATAGAACTCCCAATACAGGAATTAACGGGTGATATTTATTTTTGAAAACCTTTTGTGATTTAATAATGTTTTGACTTCTTATTCTGATCACACCGATACAAACAAAAATAAATGCAGTTAGTGTGCCGATGTTAACAATTTCAGCTAAGTCACCGAGGGAAATCAATCCTGCAATAATTGATATCAAGACCCCTGTGATTAAAATTATACGCACGGGCGTTTTAGTTTTATTGTTTATCAAAGATAATTTTTTAGAAATCAGCTGATCATTACTGATAGCCAGAAGAATTCTGGTTAAAGCATAAAAAAGCACCAGGATTACTGTCGTAAGTCCGGATATAACTCCAGTAGCAACAAGAGCCGATGCCCCTTTGAATCCGATTTTCATTAAAGCATAAGCGACAGGGGATGATGTATCCAGCTCTTGGTAATTCACAACGCCTGTCAATAAAGCTGAAACAATAATATAGATGATGGTACAAAAAATTAATGAATAAATAATTCCTCGTGGGAGGTCACGTTGAGGATTGATAGCCTCATCGCCTGCAGTTGATACCGCATCAAAACCTACGTAAGCAAAAAAGACAATAGATGCTCCTGCAAGGACACCAATTGTGTTTCCATTGTCTAATTTTTCAAACCATCCATAAGGCATGAAGGGTTGCCAATTAGAAATATCAACATTAAAAGCAGCAACAAATATAAATGTGAATATGGCTATTAATTTTACAAGAACCATAAGAGCATTAAATTTAACACTTTCTTTAACACCGATGATGAGCAAAATCATAATTAGGATTATGATTAATGAAGCCGGTAAGTTAATCAATCCTCCCTGGCTTGGGCCTTTCGATAATGCTTCAGGAATTTCTAGTCCTATTGATGTTAACGCACCCTGAAAATAACCTGACCAACCATTGGCTACTGCAGCAATTGACATTCCATACTCCAACAACAAAATCCAGCCAATCATCCACGCAATAAGCTCACCAAAAGTAACGTAAGCATAGCCGTAAGCACTTCCACATCCACCCACTGAAGAGGAAAGTTCGGCATAAGACAGAGCTGCAAAGGTACAGGCTAGACCTGAGATAACAAATGATAAAACTACCGCAGGGCCAGCAAGATTGGCGGCTGCAATACCTGTTAGAACAAAGATACCAGTTCCAATAATACAGCCTACTCCTAAAAGAGTTAGGTCAAAGGTGGAGAGACATCTTTTTAGACCGCTTGCTCCAGCATTAATACTTTTTTTTCTAAATAGCCGTTCAAACATTTTTTAACCAATCTTTTTTAATTAAAAAATTTTTATAAAGTTTTTCTTCTGCACTACCTTTCTCAGGAGTCCAATCATAACTCCAGTTTACTTTGGGCGGCATAGACATGAGGATAGATTCAGTTCTTCCTTTAGATTGAATGCCAAACAATGTTCCACGATCTTGGAGAAGATTAAATTCAACATACCTTCCTCTTCGGTAATGCTGAAAATTTTTATGATGTTCCGTAAATTTTTCTTTTTTTCTTTTTTGTACAATTGGCATATAAGCATTTAAAAATAAATCCCCGATCGAAAAAACAAATTTCGAGGTATCTGCAAAACCAAATTTGTTTAAATCATCAAAGAATATTCCACCCACTCCTCTGGGTTCATTTCTATGTTTTAAAAAAAAGTAGTCGTCACATTGATTCTTGTAATTAGCATAAAGACTCGTGTCAAATTTATCTAATCCATCTTTTAAAGTTTGATGAAAATGAATCACGTCCTCTTCAAATGGGTAATACGGAGTTAAGTCCATACCACCTCCAAACCACCAGATATCATCATGTCCCTCTTTTGATGCAACAAAAAAACGAACATTTAGATGCACTGTAGGAATAAAGGGGTTAAAAGGATGGAAAACAAGTGAAACACCCATAGCTTCCCATTTTCGATTAACTATCTCGGGATGTGCATGAGTGGCGGATTGAGGGAGTTGAGAGCCATGAACATGGGAAAATCCAATTCCTGCTCTTTCAAAAACCTCCCCATTTTCAAGGATGCAGGTATTACCTCCACCACCCTCAGGCCTTTGCCATGAGTCATGAAGAAAGGTTTTAGATTCTGTCATTTCTATTGTTTCAATAATCTTATGCTGGAGCAATTGAAACTTATCGTTCACTAATTCTTTGTTAACCAATATTATTTCCTAATTATTTTTTTGGTTTCAAAATCAATAATTGTTGAGGGTCTTTTGTAATTTCCTACCCTTTCATTCATTATGATACAAGATTTGCTAGAAAACTTTCTGCAACAATGTCTCCATAACTTTAAACTTATTTGGCCAGAAAAGTTTGCACTGGTTGACGTAATAGGAAAATTTAAATTTTCTAAAGTTCTTTTTATTTTTTTATGATCTGGAATACGACACCCAATCTTTTCCTTTTTGGGAGAGAGTAACATTGGACTTCTTGGATTTTTTTTAAATAAGTAGGAAGTATGTTTTGGCCAGTCAGAAATATGTTGCAAATTTTTTTCTGAAAGAGATACATATCGAAAAAATTTTTGTACCTTATCTGATATAAGTAAAAAAGATTTATTCTTGGATCTTTTTTTTATGATTAGTATTTTCTTAAGTGCATTAATATTGTTTGGATGACAGCCAATCCCAAAGCATGACTCAGTTGGGTGAATTAAAATTTTCCCTGTGAGTACTTTTCTTTGAATGCGAGGTGTAAGCAAATTAGTTTAATGCCTTTTTTCCTATATCTGTTCGAAATTGAACGCCATCAAAGTTAACAATATCAGTGAGTTTATAGGCCTCATCAAATGCTAATTGAAGATTCATGCCTTTTCCAGTCAAGCCGAGCACCCTTCCTCCATTAGTCAGAATATCACCATTTTCTTTTTTTGTTCCAGCATGAAAGACATACTGTGTTGGACTTTTAAAATTAGAATTTAAAATTTTCTTACCTTTTTCAGGAGTGTCAGGATAATTTTTAGCAGCTAATACCACAGTTAAAGCAAAATCATCCTCCCACATGGGCGTATGTTTGTTTAGCTGTCCATCGCATGCATCCTGGATTAATTCGTAAAGATCATTTTTCATTCTAAATAGAATCGGTTGTGTTTCAGGATCACCCATGCGGCAGTTAAATTCCAATACCTTAATATTATTTTCATCAATCATTAAGCCAGCATACAGAAACCCTTTAAAGGTAATTCCATCTTTTTTTAATCCAGAAATAGTTGGATGTATGACTTCATGCATTATTTTTTCATGAAGTTCAGGGGTAATAATTGGGGCGGGGGAATAAGCACCCATTCCACCTGTATTAGGACCAAGGTCATTATCAAGAAGCCTTTTATGATCCTGACTGGATGCCATAGGGAAAATATTTTCACCATCGCTCATAACAATAAAACTGGCTTCCTCACCTCGGAGAAATTCTTCAATAACAATCGAGGATCCAGCATGCCCAAACTTATTATCCTCCAACATAAAGTCTACTGTTTGATGAGCTTCCTCTAATGAATTCGCAATGATTACACCCTTACCTGCTGCTAAACCATCTGCTTTAATAACAATAGGCACGGTTTGCTGTTGGTCAATATACTGATGTGCTAACTGAGGGTCGCTAAAAGAAGAATAGAATGCGGTTGGTATATTATGCCGGATCATAAATTCTTTTGCATATTTTTTTGAGGACTCTAATTGCGCTGCTTCCTGTGAGGGCCCAAATATTTTTAGATGGTGTGCTTCAAATTTATCTACTATGCCCTCTGATAAGGGTTGTTCAGGACCCACTACAGTGAGATCAATAGAATTAATCTGAGCAAATTTAATTAATTCATCATGACCTGTGACATCAATGTTTTCAATTTTTGGTTCAGAATCTGAACCACCATTTCCTGGGGCCAAAAAAACTTTTGTGACATGCTCACTTTGGGACATTTTCCATGCGAGTGCATGCTCTCTACCACCACTTCCAATAATTAAAACTTTCATTTTTTTTATATCTTTAATGTTTAAAATGACGAACTTTAGTAAACAGCATTACTAGTCCAAGTTCATTTGTAGCCTCGATCACTTCATTATCGCGAACACTGCCACCTGGTTGAATGACACATTTAGCACCAAATTTTGCTAGAACATCAATGCCATCTCGAAATGGAAAAAAAGCATCAGAAGCTACCACGCTGTTGCTAAGATCAAGGTTTGCGTTCTCAGCTTTGATAGCGGCAATTCGAGTACTGTCAACACGACTCATTTGTCCTGCACCCACTCCCAATGTCATATTATCTTTACAAAAAATAATGGCATTTGACTTCACATACTGTGCCACATGCCAAGCAAAGCTCATATCATTTAGTTGGTCTTGATCCGGTTTTAATTCACTCACAATTTCACATGCATTAATGTCGAAATCAATTTGATCGGGTGTTTGAATTAAGAAACCGCCTCCAATCTTTTTAAAATCGAAGTCATCAGATCCTGCTTTATTAGGAATTTCTAACACCCTAAGATTTTTTTTAGAATCAAAGATGTTAAGAGCATCCACAGAAAAACTTGGGGCAATAATTATTTCTGCAAATTGTTTATTTATTTCCTCAGCCGTTTCTTCATCAACGGTACAGTTAAAAGCAATAATGCCTCCGAAGGCTGATGTTGGATCTGTCATGAAAGCTCTACGATACGCTTCTTTTGGCTTATCTGCCATTGCTGCACCACAAGGATTAGCATGTTTCACAATAACGCAAGATGATGCAGACATATTCTTTACACACTCCCATGCATTTTCTGCATCATTTAAGTTATTGAAGGACAGTTCTTTTCCTTGAATTTGATTAAAGTTTGATAGCGCTCCTGCATAGTTTGTTTTATGTTTGTAAAAAGCAGCTTGTTGATGTGGATTCTCGCCATATCTCATGTCCATTGACTTTTCGAGATGAATTGAAATATTTTTCGGAAATTTATCGTTGCCATTGTTAGCACTTTGTAGATATTGAAATATTGCCTGATCATAGCTTGAGGTATGTTCAAATGCTTTCAAGGCAAACTCTTTTTTTAAATCAAAACTCACTTCCCCATTATTTTTATTTAATTCATCAATTAATGATTGGTAATCATTTGGACTGGTCACTATTGTGACATCCTGGTGATTTTTTGCCGATGAGCGAATCATTGCTGGACCACCAATATCAATATTCTCAATGGCGTCCTCGTATGTTGAATTTGGATTCTCAATTGTTTTGACGAATGGATACAGGTTAATGATAACTAGATCAATAGTCTCGATATCATGATCTTTGAGTGTACGCATATGATCATCTGATTCTCTTTTTGCGAGTATCCCACCATGAATTATCGGATTTAGAGTTTTTACTCGTCCATCAAGCATTTCTGGAAAACCAGTATGATCCGAAACTTCAATCACGTCGATTCCTGCCTCTTTTAAAGTATTAGCACTTCCGCCAGTGGAAAGAATTTTAATTCCAAAAGAGTTAAGTGCGGCTCCGAGTTCAACTAAGCCTGATTTATCTGAAACGCTTATTAATGCTGTTTTTATTTTATTCATAGTTAATAGTTAAGATTGTAAAGCTCTAGTTTTTTTCTTAATGTATTTCGATTAAGGCCTAATATTTTTGCTGCTTTGGTTTGATTGCCTTGAGCATAATTCATAATATAGATGAGCAGTGGTTTTTCAACAGAACGTAAAACCATGTTGTAAACGTCATTAGGTTTTTCCCCATCAAGATCTTTAAAATAATTATCCAATAATGTTTCTATTTTATCCTGAAGGTTCTTATCCATAATCTATGCTGGCTCCAGAGTATCTTCGTAGGATATGAAGTTAGAATTTTGTTTTTGACTTTCAAAAAAATCTTTTATGAAATTAAGCTGTTCTTGATTGTCATTGATTAAATTCATTTTTGCGCGAAACATAGCTGAATTCTTTAGCCCTTTTGTATACCAGGATATATGCTTTCTTGCGATTTTAAGACCGGATTCTTCACCATAAAAATCATAAAGATCAGTCACGTGCTCAATCGTTGTTTTTTCAACTTCATCAATGGTTGGTGGAGATAGGTAATCTCCTGTTTTTATGTAGTGATCAATTTCACGGAAAATCCAAGGTCTTCCTTGAGCAGCTCGACCAATCATTACTCCGTCAGCAGAAGTCTTTTTAAGAACATGCAGAGCTTTTTCGGGTGTTGTGATATCACCATTAGCAATTACAGGAATTTTGATTTGATCTTTTACTGCTGCAATCGTTTCATACTCAGCATCACCTGTATAGTGACAAGCTCTGGTTCGGCCATGAATAGCAAGAGCCTGAATGCCTGAATTTTCTGCAATTTTTGCAATGGTGATTGCATTTTTATTCTGTTTATCCCATCCGGTTCTAATTTTCAAAGTGACTGGAATAGGTGAAGCTTTGACAACCGCTTCTAAAATTCTTTTAACGAGATCCTCATGCTGAAGAAGAGCTGAGCCTGCCATAACATTACATATTTTTTTTGCTGGACAGCCCATATTAATGTCGATAATCTGAGCTCCTTTGTCGGCATTGTACTGCGCAGCTTCAGCCATCATTTGTGGATCAGCTCCAGCAATTTGTACAGATATTGGCTCAACTTCGCCATCATGGTTTGCTCTTCGAATAGTTTTTGAGCTTCCATACAGAAGAGAGTTAGAGGTAACCATTTCACTCACAGCCATCCCGGCTCCATATTTTTTGCAAAGCTGTCTAAATGGTCGATCGGTTACTCCAGCCATCGGAGCAACAATAATGTTATTTTTTAAAGTGTAAGGACCTATTCTCATTTTTTGTTTTTAATTGAAATGAGTTGCCTATTTTATAGGCAATCAGGGTTTTTTAAAAGTGATAACCTAATTCTTTTACGTATTTTTTTACCATTTCCATTGCAGACAATACTTGCTGTTTATCACCTTTGACGCCAATCTCTACTTGTTTTTGCGGAGTTATTTTAGGCAGGCTATACATTTTTACCAAGGGAAAGTCATTTTCAATTTGGTTCATTAAATCAATAAGCAAACTTTCTGCAATATTAGGAATGATAATCGACTGATCAAATTCAATTTTATTGGATGGAGGAAGCTTATTTTTAAATATCCACTCCATCATTGGCCATGCCATTTCCGGAAAACCTGGCATAAAAAAATGTTTATTTATACAAAAACCCGGAATCATGTTTATTGAATTGGGTATTAACTCAGATCCATCTGGAAGGTCTGCCATCAGAATTCTTTTAGGATAGGCCTCTTTCCCAAACTTATTCTCAATTAATTTTGCTGCATCAGCATGTTGAGTTAGAAGCTTGTTATGTGCATTGGCAGCACTTAATCTTGTGTGATCATCTGGCGTTGCACCAATACCTCCAAAACAAAAAATAATTTTATCTTTTAAATTTTCAATTTTTGATTGAATTTCATACTCACTATCAGGCAAGTAGGTGACGCTTTTAATTAAATAATTATTTTTTTTTACTAAATCCAGAGATTTTTTAAAGTGCTTATCTTCTCTTTTTCCTGAAAGAATTTCGTCACCAATAATGATTAAATGTATTTCATTTCTATCCATTTAGTGAGCCTCTTCCCAATTCATGCCTGATCCCAAATCGGCAATCAATGGAACATCTAATTTGGCTACATTCGACATGATCTTAGGAATCTCAGTTTTGATCATATCTAGCTCAGCATTTGGAACCTCAAGAACAAGTTCGTCATGTACTTGCATAACAATTAAGGTTTCCAATTTATTGTCTACTATCCATTGTTGAACATTATTCATTGCCATTTTGATTAAATCGGCTGCAGTACCCTGCATCGGAGCATTAATAGCTGCTCTTTCTGCAGCTGCTCGCTGTATCCCATTAGAGCTATTGATTAATGGGACCCATAATCTTCTGCCAAAGACTGTTTCAACATATCCTTGTTCTTTTGCAATCAATTTTCCTTGGTCCATATAGTTTTTAACCCCAGGATATTTTTCAAAGTATTGATCAATAAAGTTTTTAGCAGAGTTTCTATCAATATTAAGGGTTTGAGATAATCCAAAAGCGCTCATACCATAAATCAAACCAAAATTAATTACCTTGGCAAACCTCCTTTGTTCTGAACTTACCGAAGCATCATTGGTGTTAAAAATCGCACTTGCCGTTGATTTATGAATATCTTCATTTTGATTAAAAGCGTCCAAAAGTCTGGGATCTTTGGATAAATGCGCCATAATTCTAAGTTCAATTTGAGAATAATCACAAGAGACAATTTGACTATCAGTGTTTGCTATAAAAGCTTCTCGAACCTTTCTTCCCTCTTTTGTCTTGATTGGAATATTTTGTAAATTAGGTTCTGAGCTAGCCAATCTTCCAGTGATTGCAACAGCTTGATTGTAGCTGGTATGGATTCTTTTTGTGTTGAGATTAACCATCTTAGGAAGCTTGTCAGTGTAAGTATTTTTTAGTTTACTCAAACTTCTGTGTTCCAAAATAACTTGTGGAAGTGCATGATCATGTGACAGTTCTTCAAGGACATCCTCACTCGTTGACGGTGTGCCGGTTGGTGTTTTTTTTCTAGGGATAATTTTCATTTTATCAAAAAGAATCTCACGTAGCTGCTTAGGTGATGACAAATTGAATGGTTGTTCGGCTATTTGGTATGCTTCATTTTCGAGATTGAGAATTTTTAAACCTAGACCTTGGCTTTGATCATGCAAGATTTTTTCTGAAATTAATACGCCGTTGCGCTCGATATAAAATAGTGTAAGTAGCGACGGTATTTCTATTTCTTTGTAGATATAATTTAATTTTGGTTCAGCAGTAATTTTTTTATTGAGATGCTCGTAGAGTTGCAATGTGACATCAGCATCTTCTGATGCATATCGGTATGCATCAGTAATTGAAACTTGATCAAAAGTGAGCTGTTTTACACCCTTTCCAACAATGGATTCAAAGCTAATGCAATCATGATCTAAATATTTTTTTGCAAGCTTGTCCATCCCGTGAGATTCAGTACTGTCAATGACATAACTCATGATCATAGTATCTTCAATTGGACCTTTGAAGGTGACATCATAATTTTTTAAAACATGCATGTCATATTTAATATTCTGGCCAACTTTTGTAATATTTTCGTTTTCAGTAATTGATTTAATTTTATTTAAAACCTGATTTAAAGCTAGTTGGGAAATAGACATGTCTTGATGTTGCAAGGGGATGTAGCATGCATTCCCTGCCTGGTAAGCTAGAGAAATTCCAACCAGTCGTGCTTCCATAAAATTTAAGGAATCTGTTTCTGTGTCGAGTATGCAGAGATTATTTTGTTCAATTTGAGCAATCCAATGATCAAGATCACTCTCTGTATTCACAATAGAGTAATCTTGGTTTTGATTAAATTCTGCTTGAATTTCACTGTTTGAAGAATGGAGGGCGACGTCAGTAACAGAATCTTCAAATTCTTTCTTAAGCCATGAGCTGAAGTTGTAGTGTTGGTAAATTTTATGCAATTCTTTTTTGTCTTGTTTTGCTTTTATGAAGTCATCAAATAAAACATTCATTTCCACATCTTTTTCTATAGTAATGAGTGATTTTCCGGTAGGGAGCCATTCAATTGCATTTTTGAGGTGTGTACCTACTGCCCCAGAAATTTGATCGGAGTTAACGATGATATTGTCAAGGTCACCGAATTCATTGAGCCATTTAACCGCTGTCTTAGGACCCACCTTGTCAACGCCTGGAATATTATCAGCCTTATCTCCTATGAGGGTTAAATAATCAATAATTTTTTCAGGAGGAACTCCAAATTTTTTTAACACACCTTCAACATCAAGAACCTCATTGGTCATAGTGTTGACAAGAGTGACATTCTTATTGACAAGTTGTGCTAGGTCTTTATCACCTGTGGAAATAATGACTTCCATGTCTTGTTTTTCTGCATTTTTAGCAAGTGTTCCAATGACATCATCAGCTTCTACCCCTTCAATGGATAACATTGAGATACCAAGTGCATGGATTGCTTTTTTTAGAGGCTCAATTTGGATAGCAAGATCTTCAGGCATATGAGGTCTATTTGCCTTGTAATCAGAATAAATATCGTTTCGAAAAGTTTTACCTTTAGCATCAAAAACACAAACAACATAGTCTGAAGAGTATTCAGTTATAGTCTTTTTTAACATATTCAGAACACCATAAATAACTCCAGAAGGCTCATTATTTTGATTTCTTAAATCAGGAAGAGCATGATATGCTCTATACAGATATGATGATCCATCGATAAGTAGTATTTTTTTCATATAATTTTATTATGGCCGAATCAAAAAAAAATCCTAGTAATAGTTTGTCAGATTTATTGATGCAAAATGAATTTGACAATGAGTCATGGCACGCATTTGAAATTGTATCTGAATATGTGAGTGCTACCCAATCTTTAGATCGAATTACACCTGCAATTTCTTTTTTTGGAAGCGCTCGATCAAAACCAGCAGATAAATATTACAACTTGAGTGAAGAGATTGCTTTTAAATTATCCGAGTCAGGATTTAACATTATTACTGGCGGCGGACCTGGTTTAATGGAAGCTGCAAGTAAAGGTGCTTTTAATGGAAAATCTAAAAGTATCGGCTTAAATATCATTCTTCCAAAGGAACAGAACCCGAACTCATATCAAGACATCAGTATTAACTTTAAATATTTTTTCATGAGAAAAGTAATGTTCGTAAAGTATGCTTTTGCTTATGTAGTTGCACCAGGAGGATTTGGGACTCTTGATGAATTTTCTGAGGTACTAACTTTAATTCAAACTAATAAATCAAAAAAGGTCCCTGTTATTTTAGTTGGTGTTGATTTTTGGCAAGGCTTACAAGATTGGTTGCAGAATAAAATTATTCAAGAAAAATTTGCTGAGCAAGAAGATTTAAGTATTTTTAAGATGAGCGATGATCCTGATGATATTGTAAATTTTATATTTGATTGTTACTACAGGAAAGATAATGATCTTTCTTTTAAAAGCAATAACCTAAATATTCATTTATAATTAACCTGATTATTTAAAGGAATATTAAAAGCATGACAAAAATTTTCACTATATTTTTACTAGCTGTGATTCTTCCATTTACTACTGTCGCTTACTCTGCGGGTGAGCTTGACCCTCCAGAAACTAATTACGATTATGATCCATCCATCGATCAACCAGAGATTACCATTAGAGAAGAAAAAGATGAGTTCATTGAGGAGTATAGAATGAATGGAAATCTTTACATGATGAAAGTAACCCCAAAAAACATGCCTTCATATTATTTGATAAAGCATGAACAAAATGGAGAATGGGTTAGGGAAGATACTGAAGGAAAGGCCATTTCATTACCTATGTGGGTAATTGGTGAATTCTAAAACAATTTATGGCGGTTTATACATCTCTTAGCCAATCCGAAGTTGAAACTTTTATCAGCAAATTTAATATTGGAAAATTAAAAAGCTACGCAGGTATCTCTGGTGGCGTCACAAATAGTAACTTTTTTATCAACACCGATAGCTGCGAGGTCGTCTTAACTATTTTTGAAGAACTTAATTTTGAAGATCTAGATTATTATTTCAGCTTTATGCAACATTTATCAACTCATGGATTTTCATGTCCCAAACCTATTTCGGATAGTAATAATAATCTTATCCATGATTTAAAAGGTAAACCTGCCGCATTAATTTCTAAACTGCCAGGAAAAGTTTTTGAGGAGATTAATGATCATCAACTTATTGAACTTGCAAAATCTTTTGCCGAAATGCATCTAATTTCACTTAAATTTAATACTCAGAAAAAAAATGAGAGAGATTTACAGTGGATGAAGGATACGTTTTCCATGTTCGCTAATAAAATTTCCTCTGAGCAAAGAGAGCTGATTAATGAGGAATTATCATTCTTGGAAAATTTATCTGAAAATCTTCCTCGCGGAGTGATTCATGCTGATTTATTTAGAGATAATGTTTTATTTGAGGAAAATAGATTAGGTGGAATTATTGATTTTTACTATGCATGTAATGATTTCTTTATTTATGATATTGCAATAGTGATTAATGATTGGTGTATTGACCCTAATGGCAAAATTATAGAGAGAAAGAAAAAATTATTTATCGAAGCCTATGATTCCATCAGACAACTCAATAACAGTGAGCATGAAGCATTAAATTCATACCTTAGATTAGCGGCAATGAGATTCCTGATTTCAAGATTTAGAGATCAGTTTAATGAAAAAGATGCTGAATTGAACACAATAAAAGATCCATTATTCTTTTATGAAATTTTAAAAAATAGAAGGCAGAGTTTAAATTGAATGCTATTCGTCAAACGCAATCTTGGCTAAGAGATATTTTTCTGATTTTAAAAAAAACAAAAAATTATTCTCTGATGATTGGTTACACGTATTTATTCATTTTTCTGGTGTTGCCATCTTTACCGCTCATACAATTTTTATCTCCAATTGTGATAATTTTATGGCCTGTGGTGGTGGTACAAATTATCACTTTTTATCAAAGCCAAGAAAATAAAAAAATTTCAATTTTTAAACTTGATAGTCAATTAAAAAAAAGTATCCCCCAGTTGCTGAGAATTGGGTTAATTACCTTCTTTTATGCATTGCTCGTGTCAACCTTTTTATCACCACAAATGCAAAGTATTGTAGAGCAGGCAAATGCTGGAGACTCGGTTATAGAAGCAGCGGTCTTCATAAAGTTAATATTAAAGTTATTTTTATTCATGTTGCCTTTGTTTGCAGCGACTTGGTTTTCACCAATGATTATTGTCTTCCGGGGTGAGGGTGTATTCAAAGCTTTAAAATCCAGTATTGCGGCAATATTAATATATATCATTCCTTTATTGATGACTTGGGCGTCAATGATTGTAATTTTTGCCTTATTGATTTATGTCTTGCAAAATTTCTTATTACTTTTTGGATTTTCTCAAGCAGTATATATTGCTGTATCCACTGTTGTAATTTTCAGCTTAACTGCTGTATATATTGCAGCTTTATTTATTTTTCAGTTTCTTGGATATAAGCAGATATTTAAATTATAGTTTTTCTAATTTAGCAAATTCAAGGGCAAGCCATTTTGTTCCAGCTTTCGAAAATTGAACCTGAACACGCAGATCATTCAAGGATCCTTCATAGGATAACACGACACCATTACCAAATTTTTTATGCAATACCTGTGATCCAATCTTGAAAGGATATTCTGAGTTACTGAAACTTTGTGTCACTTGTCTTGGTTGATTATATTGTTTAATCTTAGGAGTTTCGATTACATTGATTTTTTTAATTAGATTCTCTGGAATTTCATCGAGAAATCTAGAAGAAAGATTGTATTGAGTTTGTCCATACATAAGCCTTGATTGAGCATAAGTCAGGTATAAATTTTCACGGGCCCTGGTTACAGCGACATACATCAACCTTCTTTCCTCTTCCAAACCATCTGCTTCAATAAGGCTTTGTTCATGAGGACATAAGCCTTCTTCAAGACCGGTAATAAAGACAATATCAAACTCTAAGCCCTTAGCTGAATGGATTGTCATTAACTGAAGTGCATCTTGATTTGCCTTTGCTTGTAATTCCCCACTTTCAAGAGAGGTGTAGTTTAAAAATTCTGTTAACTCAAGATTTTTATCTTCCCCATTAAAATTTTCTGAGAAGGTGGTTGCTGCAGAAACTAATTCCTCCAGATTTGATACTCTATCTTGCCCATCCTTATCGTTTATATAGTGACTTTTTAATCCACTGTAATTAATAACAACATCCATTGATTCCGCTAGAGTTAAACCTTGAATCTCATCTTCTATTTTTCGAATTAAATCAATAAAATAAGAAATTCCTTTTTCTGAAGTAGGAGTTTTATAGGATGATTTTGCAGCTTCCCACAAGCTTGTATTATTTATTTTTGAGATGTCTTGAAGTGATTCTAAAGACCGATTACCTATGCCTCTTGCCGGGAAGTTCACTATTCTTAAAAAGGCATTATCATCTTGCTTATTCGCAATCAAGCGAAGGTAAGCCAGCGCATGCTTCACTTCTGCGCGTTCAAAGAATCTCAATCCTCCATACACTCTATAAGGGATGTTATTAGATACCATGTTGTGCTCAAGAATTCTTGATTGAGCATTGCTTCTATATAAAATGGCAATATTTCGGAAGCTCTTTCCTTTTCTATGCCACATTTTTATTTCATCTAAAATATATTGAGCTTCATCTGAATCAGATAGCGCCCTAAACACTTTTATTGGATCGCCATCACCAGCAGCAGTCCACAAGTCTTTGCCTAGTCTTTTTTCATTATTTTTTATAATTTCATTTGCAGCATTTAATATATTATTTTTGGAGCGATAATTTTGTTCTAGTTTAATAACTTTTTTAATGTTGAAATCATATTGCAATGATTGCATATTTCCCACATTTGCCCCACGAAATGCATAGATCGATTGATCATCATCCCCAACAGCAAAAATAATATTATTTTTACCAGTTAATAATTTTAACCAGCGGTATTGAAGTTCGCTGGTATCCTGAAATTCATCTACTAGGACATGATGAAATCTATTCTGATAATGCGTTCTTATAATTTCATTATTGACTAAAATCTCATACGATCGAAGGAGTAGTTCACCAAAATCTGCAACACCCTCTCTTTGGCACTGTTTTTCATATTCAAGGTATATTTCATTAATTTTCTGAGTGTGCGCATCGTACGTTTTAATATCTTTTGCACGCATGCCGTTTTCTTTAGATCCGTTAATATGATATTGAATTTCTTTTGGAGTTATTTTATCAGGATCAATTTGTAAAATTTTGCATAATCTTTTAATGGCAGATAATTGATCACTGCTATCTAAAATTTGAAAAGTCTGAGGAAGATTTGCCTCTTTGAAATGCAATCTTAAAAAACGGTTACATAAGCCATGAAAGGTTCCTACCCACATTCCTCTTGGATTCATTCCTAGCTGCGAAGAGATTCTGGATAACATTTCATTTGCCGCCTTATTGGTAAAAGTGACGGCCAAAATTCCATTGGGTGAGACGATTTGGTTATGTATCAGCCAACTAATTCTTGAAGTCAATACTTTAGTTTTGCCGCTTCCCGCACCGGCTAAGATGAGGGCAGATTCATTTTGGAGTTGAACTGCTTCTGACTGTTTTTCGTTAAGGTCTTTTAAATAATCTAATTGCATGGATCATGATGCTACCTTATTTTTTTTATTTTTAAAGTCTTATTCGAACTTTTTTATTTTTTTTAAATCACATTAATAATTCTGGAATAAGCATTGTCCTCCCCAATGCACCAGAAAAAAGAAAGGGCCACATATGTGGCCCTTTTTTGTATCCTAATGTAGGATTCGTTACTTACATCATACCTGGCATACCGCCCATACCACCCATACCGCCCATACCGCCCATATCAGGACCTGCTGGCGCATCTTCTTTAGGTAATTCAGCAATCATGCAATCAGTCGTTAACATCAAACCTGCAACAGACGCTGCATTTTGTAATGCCGAGCGAGTTACTTTAGTTGGATCTAAAACACCCATAGCTACCATGTCGCCATATGTATCATTGGCTGCATTGTAACCATTGTTACCTTTTTCAGATTTCACATTGTTGATGACAACTGAAGCTTCTTCACCTGCGTTTGATACAATTTGTCGAAGAGGTTCTTCAATCGCTCGAACAACAATCTGAATACCTGCATCTTGTTCAGGATTGGTACCTTTGGTTTTTGAAATTGCATCTTGAACTCTTAACAATGCAACGCCACCTCCAGGCACAATTCCTTCTTCAACTGCAGCACGAGTTGCATGAAGCGCATCTTCAACACGAGCTTTTTTCTCTTTCATTTCAACTTCGGTTGCCGCACCCACTTTAATTACTGCAACACCACCAGCAAGCTTAGCTACTCGCTCTTGAAGTTTTTCTTTATCATAATCACTGGTTGATTCAGCAATTTGCGTTTTGATAGTTTCGATCCGTGACTTAATTGTATCTGCCTTGCCCGCGCCATCAATGATAATCGTATTTTCTTTACCAACCTCGATGCGTTTTGCTTGACCGAGATCCTCAAGTTTTACATTCTCTAATGTAAGACCAACTTCATCAGATATGACTGTGCCACCTGTAAGGATAGCGATATCTTCAAGCATTGCTTTTCTTCTATCGCCAAAACCGGGTGCTTTTACTGCAACAGTTTTGATTGTTCCACGAATGTTGTTAACAACAAGTGTTGCTAAAGCTTCGCCTTCAATTTCTTCGGCAATGATCAGTAAAGGTTTACCAGCCTTTGCAACTTGTTCTAATGTTGGCAGAAGGTCTTTAATATTTGCGATTTTTTTGTCATGAAGTAATACATATGGATCATCTAGAAGCGCAATTTGCCTCTCATTATTATTAATGAAATAAGGAGACAAATAGCCACGATCAAATTGCATACCCTCTACAACATCTAGTTCATTGCTTAGACCTGATCCATCTTCAACAGTAATCACTCCCTCTTTGCCAACTTTATCCATTGCGTCAGCAATGATCTGACCAATTGATTCATCGGAGTTTGCGGAAATCGAACCAACTTGTGCTATTTCTTTACTTGTATTACAAGGTTTACTTAATTTATGAAGTTCAGCTACACCTGTTTCTACAGCCTTATCGATCCCTCTCTTAAGGTCCATCGGATTCATACCGGCCGCAACTGCCTTCATACCCTCACGAACAATCGCCTGAGCCAGAACAGTAGCAGTAGTAGTGCCATCACCAGCATTATCTGATGTTTTGGAAGCGACCTCTTTTACCATTTGAGCACCCATGTTCTCAAATTTGTCATTTAATTCAATTTCTTTCGCGACTGATACACCATCTTTAGTAATCGTTGGCGCCCCAAAAGATCTTTCAAGAACAACATTACGACCTTTAGGACCAAGAGTAACTTTAACTGCATTAGCAAGAGTGTTAACCCCTTTTACCATTTTTTGGCGAACATCATCACCAAATCTTACATCTTTTGCTGCCATTATTTTTCTCCGTATTTAGTTATAATTATTCAATGATTGCCATGATGTCGTCTTCTCGCATAACTAGAAGCTCTTCACCATCAACTTTAACTGTTTGCCCTGCATATTTTCCAAACAACACCTTGTCTCCGACTTTAACATCTAGAGCTTTGGTATTTCCGTCTTCAAGGATTTTGCCGTTGCCTACAGCTTCAATAACGCCTTGATCAGGCTTTTCTGCTGAAGCACTTTCAGGAATTACAATTCCTGAGGCAGTTGTACGTTCTTCTTCAACACGTTTAACTATTACACGGTCATGTAAAGGACGAATTTTCATTTGTTAGATCTCCTAATAGTGTATTCTTGTTATTATGTTAGTTATAAATTAGCACTCTATAACTAAGAGTGCTAATAATAGGGACGATTGTT
>Ga0255758_10001267_pt1 | contig 26073 bp, 24 predicted proteins | sample 011ome_24_FD_179958 | JGI IMG/M metagenome (GOLD analysis project Ga0255758, IMG submission 179958) | Coastal salt marsh microbial communities from the Groves Creek Marsh, Skidaway Island, Georgia - 011513CT metaG (version 2) | ecosystem: Environmental > Aquatic > Marine > Intertidal zone >...
AATAAAACTTCCAAATCCTCTCAAGTAAACGTTATTATTTTTTTGGAGTGAGTTTTTAATTTCATCCATAAATTTTTCTGCGATCATTTGTACATCAGTTTTATCAACTCCTGTTTGATCTGAAATATTTTTTACAATATCTGCCTTTGTCATTTTCTGTTATTTGGTTATACAATTAGCTTTTAAGGCTAGCAAATATATAAATTTAAATTTTAAATTAGCTCCTTACTTCTATATAATTACTATATATATGCCTTTAGAAATAGAGCTTTTAAAATGGTATAGTTTTAATAAACGAAATCTACCTTGGAGAAAAAATAATGATCCATATAAAGTGTGGGTATCAGAAATAATTCTTCAACAAACAAGAATAACTCAGGGTAAAAAATATTTTAAGGATTTTATAGATAAATTTCCTACTATTTATGATTTAGCAAATTCAAATGAAGACAGAGTCTTGAAATCGTGGCAAGGCCTTGGATATTATAATAGAGCAATTAATTTACACAAAACTTCAAAGTTCATAGTAAATGATTTAGGCGGAAAATTTCCAACAACATATGATCAACTAATAAAGCTTAAAGGAATAGGGGATTATACCGCTTCTGCTATTTCATCAATATGTTTTGATAGATATAACCCAGTTGTTGACGGTAATGTCTTGAGATTTATATCAAGAATATATGGAATTACAACACCAATTGATTCTGCTCAAGGAAAGAAAAAAATAAAGGAATTTGCAAATAAACTAATACAAAAAACTAAAACGCCAGGAGATTTTAATCAAGCTTTGATGGAGTTTGGAGCATTATCATGCACACCATTTCCAGATTGTCAATTATGTATCTTTAATTCAAAATGTTTAGCATTTAAAAAAAATAAAGTAGACTTAATACCTGTTAAAACCCAAAAGAAAAAAATTAGAAATCGCTACTTTAATTATTTAGTTTTTAAAGACAATGATTGTAAAACATTTATAAATCAAAGGAAAGAAAAAGATATTTGGTATAAACTATATGAGTTCCCATTAATTGAAAAAGATGTTTTAGTTGACGATATTTCATTAAGTAGTGATTTCTCAGAATACTTAACTAATAATAAATTGAAAATCAGTAATACTAAACATAAAATAATTAGATATAAACATGTTCTATCACATCAGCATTTATTCATTGCGTTTTACTTAATTAATTTAAATACAGTTATTAACGATGGATATGATATATCTAATTTGAATGATTTTACTTTTCCGGTACCCATTTCAAATTTTATCAATAAGTACTTAATCTAGGAAGTTGAATTTTGTATATTTAGTCATAATTATTTAAACAATGAGCGGAACATTAAATAAAGTAATGTTAATTGGCCATCTTGGAGATGATGTAAAAATTAAACATTTTGACAATGGTGGTTGTATTGCAAGATTTCCATTGGCAACTAATGAGTCTTATACAAATAAAACAACTAATGAAAAAGTAACTAATACAGACTGGCATAATATTGTAGTTAGAAATAAAGCTGCAGAAGTTTGTGAAAAATATTTATCAAAAGGAGATAAAGTTTATGTTGAAGGTAAGCTAAGAACCAGAAAATGGCAAGGTGATGATGGAGCTGATAGATATACTACAGAAGTAAATGTTGACGAGTTTACATTTTTATCTACAAAGAAAGACTCTGGAAATAATGTGGAGCAAAATACACCTCCAGTATCAGAAAGTAAAGAGGCTGATCAGACTGAAGATGACTTACCATTCTAAGTCTATTAATTTAAAATTCTTAAATATTATAATTAATCTGTGATAGTTAAAATTATTTTAATTCTAATTTTTCTAATCTTATCAGCACTAACATCTGGCTGCGAAGTTGCTTTTTTCTCTCTGGATAAATCAATTATTCCTGAGGATAATAGTAATAAACTAATCAAAAAGATTGAGTCTCTATTAGAAAAACCAAAAAGGCTTCTTGCAACAATCTTAATTTCAAATAACTTCATAAATATTGCAATTGTTATATTATTTGCATCTATAGATAATCCTTATCTAAGCTCAATTAATAATCCAATAATTGAGACTATAATTGAAGTTGGTGTAATAGGAATGCTCATACTCTTTATTGGAGATATTTTACCTAAGATATATGCAAACAGAAATCCTTTGATATTTTCAAAGGTAATGGTGAATCCAATTTATTTCCTTGATAGGTACATATTATTTCTTTTTAATCAGCCAATGAGTAAATCAATGAACTACCTTGAATCTAGTTTAGCAAAAGATACTGAACAACTTTCAGTAGATAAATTATCTCAAGCATTAGAATTAACTGACTCGAAGGAGACAAGCAAAGAAGAGAAAAAGATACTTAAAGGTATTGTCAACTTTGGAAACGTAGAGACAAGACAGATTATGTGTCCCAGAGTTGATGTCTTTGCATTAGAGGCAAATAAAGATATGAATGAAATCATTGATGAATTAATATCCAATGGGTTTTCAAGAGTACCTGTATTTGAAGATAATCTTGATAAAATTCAAGGAGTTTTATATGTAAAAGATCTATTGCCACATCTTGAAAAAGAAAATTTTAATTGGACTTCATTACTTAGAAAGCCACTTTATATTCCTGAAAATAAAAAACTTGATGATCTTCTTACAGAATTTAAAACAAAGAAAATTCATATGGCAATTGTGGTAGATGAATATGGTGGTACATCTGGAATAATTACTCTCGAAGATGTAATTGAGGAGATATTTGGTGAACTTAGCGATGAGTTTGATGAAGAAGATAATCTATTTTCAAAGTTGGATGAGAATACCTATGTTTTTGACTCCAAAATTAATTTACAAGATTTTTACAGAGCAATAAACCTAAAAGATACCTCATCCTTTGATCAGGTATCATCTGAAATTGAAACATTGGGGGGGCTGTTAATTGAAAAAATAAAAAAAATTCCTAGGGTAGGGCAGATTATTTATCATGATAACTACAAATTCATTATTGAAATTGTTGACAAAAAAAGAATTAAACAAGTAAAGTTAATCTTGCCAAAATAAATTATTAATTGAACATTGGAGTCAGAAAATGGGGAACGTTAATAATCCTATCAATTATATGGGGAAGTTCATATATACTTATAAAAAAAGGATTAACAGGATTAACTCCTGTGCAATTAGGTTCATTAAGAATGATAATTACAGCTATTCTAATTGTTCCATTTAGTATTAATAAACTTAAAAGTATTCCGAAAGATAAAATTAAATGGGTAGTTTTTTCAGCATTTATTGGAACCTTTTTTCCAAATTATTTATTTGCTTTTGCAGAAACTGAAATTTCTAGTGCTATAGCAGGAGTTATGGTATCACTTACACCCTTATTTACCTTAATAATAAGTGTTTTATTTTTTAGAGAGGAATTTATTAAAAAGCAATTTGTAGGAGTACTTATTGGTTTTTTTGGGATTCTAATTTTAGTAAATAATGAGTTTTTAATTTCAGGTCTAAACTTATTATTTGTTTCTTTTACAATTTTAGCTGCATTTTTCTATGCTGTAAATGCTAATATTTTGAAATATAAATTGCCAGGCATTTCTGCAGTTGCAATAATTGGTATGAGTTTTATCTTTTTAGTTCTACCTGCTTCTGTTATTCTCTTTTTTACCGAATTTCCATTTAAAACATTTACCTCAGATCCTTTAATAATAGAGTCAATTATTTATATAATAGTTCTTGCATTTTTTGGAACAGCAATTGCAAAAGTTTTATACATAAAACTTCTGGCAATTTCTTCTCCAGTTTTCTCAGTTTCAACAACATATTTAATACCAATAGTTGCAATTTTTTGGGGATTATTAGACGGAGAAGAATTTAAACTAATTCAGTTTATAGGTACATCTGTTATTTTAGTTGGGGTATATCTTGTAACAAAAAAAAAGGCATCTAATAGTTAGATGCCTTAATATTTTTAAATATTATTTTTTAATTAAAGTCAGATTCTTTTGTCTCAACATTTAATTTAATAGAAGTTGCTTTAAATGTAATTCCACCAGGTATTGGAATTGAAGCACTAACCTGATTAATTACCTTAGGTAAAAGAATTCCTTCCACTTCTTCATACTCTCTATAGTAAGTTTCCCCAACAATTAGATTTCCTTCAACCTCTTGTGATTCAACTTCTTTCAATTTTAGCCCAGTATCAACTGAGTAAAAAACAGATTTATTGTCAGTCACTTTTATTTCATAAGCTTTCTCTCCTTCAACATCAGATGTTCCAACAAGCTCAACTATAGAAAAATCAAAATTTAATTCTGAAAATAAAGCAGAATTTATAATGGCTTGTTCAAGTTCAACTTCTGTCAATGGAATTCTCTGACCATTTACTTCATTGTAGCCTTGAAATTTATTAAAAACAGTTTTAGCTATAGTTATTCCCATAGCAGACATTTCCATTAAAGATTGATTTTGATTATTTTTTACACTATACATTTCTAAAACTGTGCCCTGAATATTAGAAGTTGCCTTTGTTTCAATTGATTTTACTTCTGCAAGCGCATCTTTTCCACCTATAGCTTTTATATAATCATTGATTACATCCTCAGCCGAAATATCTGAATCAATATCATAGTTGGGTTTATCTACTAGATTTCCCTTTTTATCATAAAAGTTTATTTTAAATTTTTTATCCTGGTAACTAAGATTTTCTAGTTTATCAATTAACTCAGATCCTTTACCAGCAATAATAATAGCACCATTATTTGTTTTAAAGTATTTATTTGAAATATCTAGAATTTCATCTGATGAAACACTATTAATATTTTTTAAAAAGTCCTTGTAATAATCTTCGTTTAATTCTTCAATTTTCATATCGACAGAGTATCCAGCAATAGTTCTGGGAGATTCAGAATCTCTTACAAAATCTCCAAAATATGCAGATTTAATATCTTTAAGCTCTGTATCTCCTACTTTTACTTTTCTAATCCTATCAATTTCAGTCAACAATTCAATTACTGAGCTATCAGTTACTTCAGCTCGAGAACTTGTAAATGCATTAAAAACTGTATTAGAGTATTTATTAGTTCCAAAATTTGATCTTGCATAGTAAGCATATCCCTTATCTTCTCTGATCTTGGATTCAAGTCTACTTTCAGGCTCACCTCCTAAAATTCTGTTAGCAACAAGAAGAGGAATATAGTCTGAACTATTTTTTCTCATTTTAATTAAATTTTGGAATCGAATTTCTGATTGAATAGCATTAGGCATGTCAATGAAATGAATTTCAGTTTGATCGAAAGATTTATTTATAGAAATATCTTCATATATAACTTCACCCTTACTCCAACCACTAAAGAGTGATTCAATTTTACTAAATACTTCTTCTGCGTCAACATCACCAACAACAACCATATATGCATTGTTTGGTATAAACCTAGCTTTAAAGTATGGTTCAATATCCTCAAAATCAATATTGTTGATACTAGTTTCGTCTGTATACTCAGAATAGGGGTGATCTTTACCATAGACAACAATATTCCCAACTCTGCTAGCGATTGTAGTTACACTTTTTTCGTTTTCTTTAATTGATTGAAGCAGTCTGTCTCTTTCTTTATTAAATTCTTCTAAATCAAATACAGGATTAAGTAATCCATCTGCAAGTAGCTCAAGTAATCTTCCAAAATATTTTGATAAAGAAGTTCCAAAAGCTCCTGTTGAGCTAAGGTTTAAAGTGGACCCCATAAAATCAACTTCCTCAATAAATTCATCTTTTGAAATATTTTTAGTACCCTTTCCTAAGAGACTAGAAGTTAACGATCCTATCCCGCTTTTACCATTTGATGAATATCTTTGAGAATCAATGAAAAGACTAAGTGATGCTCTAGGAAGCTTATCGTTTTCAACAATAATAATCTTCAATCCGTTATCTAATTCTGCCTCAAAGGGGATTCCTAGAACTATTTCTGGATCCGGTCCGGAGGGAGGAATTTGACTTCGATCAACCTGAGAATAAGAAAAATTGGAAGATATGATAATTAATAGAAATATCTTTTTGATTAATGAAACATAGAGTATGTGTTTTAATTTAAATTTTCTCATCTTAATTCTGTTTTGGTAAATATTTTAGTTCTAGTCTTTGATTTTTTCCTAATAGTCTTTTTGCAGCATCTCTTATTTCTTGTTTGGTAATTGATTTGTAGATGTCTATCTCTGTATTTATAACATTTGTATTATCATGAAAGAAATAATAATGAGCTAATGAGTTACCAATTCCTGCAACAGTAGAATTAGAGCTAACAAATCTATTCTCTATAATGTTCTGTATTTTCTGCATATCATAATCTGATATTAAATCTGTTTGTAAACTATTTATTTCATTATCAATTTCATCAACAATATTCTCCATTGAAACTTCACCCATTGGAAGAGCAAAAATGAAGTAAACTCCATAATCCTCAAGTGATAAATTTTGAGAACTAATTTGAAGTGCCATTTTTTTGTCATCCACTAAATTCTTATAAAGCTTTGAGCTTTCCCCTCCACTTAAGTATATAGAAATCATCTCCATAATATAAGCTTCTCTTTCATTGTGACCTGCAGTTCTGTATCCCAGTACATAAGCTGGAATTTGAATATTTTGATCATAGCTTTCTACCTTTATAGTTGAGTTTATTTCTTGTTCCATAGGGTAGTCTCTTGGTATATCTTTTCCTCTTGGAATTTCACTAAAATATTTTTCTACTAATTTCTTGGTATTATTTATATCAATATCACCTGCAATAATCAATGCAGCATTATTTGGAACATGAAATTTTTCATTAAATTCTTGGTAGTCTTCTACACTGGCTGCATCTAAATCTTCCATTGATCCTATTATGAAACTTTTATATGGGTGAACCTGGAATAAGTTTTCTGATACAACCTGAAATAAGTTTCCATATGGTTGATTTTCACTCAATCTTTTTTCTTCTTTTACAACTTCTTGTTGAGTTTTGATTGCTTTATCAGTAATTATAGGATGTAGCATTCTTTCAGATTCAATCCAAAGAGTTAGCTCTAATTTATTAGACGGGAAATTGTTATAGTAATAAGTTCTATCATGTCCTGTATTAGCATTATAAAATCCACCATTAGAGTTTACAATTTTATCCCATTCCCCCTCTTTTATATTTTTTGATCCAGTGAAAAGTACATGTTCAAAAAAATGAGCAAAACCTGTTCTTCCTTCCTTCTCCTCTTTTGAACCAACAAGGTACATAACTGATGTTGAAATTACAGGAGCTGAATTATCTTTATGAAGAATAACATGCAGACCATTTTCTAAATCATATTCAATAAAATCTATTTTTTGAGCATAAATATTGTTAAGGCCTAAAAATAGAATTAGTGTAAGTAATATTTTTTTCATTAAAAAGTTTAATTTGTTTAGGCTCGTAAGATAATAAAACTTTAGTAACTTTGCTTCATGAAGTCCTATTTTTATTGGGGTTTATAAAAATTTATTATGGATATAAAAGAATTATTGGATATAGTAACTCTAAAAAAAATTGATGATAACAGGTTTGAGGGTAAAAACTATGAAACAGTTTGGGGAAGAGTATTTGGAGGTCAAGTTTTGAGTCAGTCTCTTCATGCTGCATATCAAACTGTTCCCGATGATAGAATAGCTCATTCAATGCACGGTTATTTCATACTCCCTGGAAATTTAGATATACCAGTTACCTATGAAGTAGATAAAATTCGAAACGGAGGAAGTTTTACAACCAGAAGAGTAGTTGCTTTCCAAAATGATAAGGCTATTTTTAATATGGCAGCTTCTTTTCAAAAAAAAGAAAAAGGTTTTGACCATCAAGTTCAAATGCCTAATGTTCTTAGTCCAGACCTACTAATGACGGATTTTGAACAAGCAGAAAAGCATAAGGATGAATTAGCAGAGAAGTACCAACTTTTTCTCATGGCTCATCCAAAAGTATTTGAATTTAAACCGGTTGGCACGAATATTTTCATGAGAAAAGAAAATGATCTTCCATATAATCATTGTTGGCTCAGACTAAAAGATAAAATTGAGTTACCTCTTTCTTTCCATCATCAATTATTAGCATTTGTTAGTGATTATCAACTTCTTGCTACTGCATCACTACCTCATAGAAAAGAAATTGCAAAGACAAGAGCTTATTACGCAAGCTTAGATCATGCACTTTGGTTTCACAGAGAATTTTCTATAAATGATTGGCTTTTATATGATATGAAAAGTCCAAGTGCATCAAATGCACGAGGGTTTGCTAGAGGAAGTATATTTAACGAAGATGGAACTATGATTGCATCAGTTGCTCAAGAAGGACTTATGAGAAAACTTGTTAAATCTTAATGATTAGATATTTAATTCTTTGTTTAATTTTTTTTTCATCCTGTTCCAAGCAGGATTCGTCTTCTGTTAAAACTGAAAATGAAAATAATTCCAATACCAGCTCATTAACAAGAGCAAGGGTTGATTCCCTTTTGGTATCAAATAATATATTTCAAATTTCATATAATGAAAAATATGAACAACCTAATTGGGTTAAATATACAGTTAGAGATATTGTTAAGAATGCTGACAGGGATGGAATGCAATTCTATACTGTAGATTCAGTTTACACTTCAGATGATGATGATTACTATGCAAATGTCTGGGATAGGGGACATATGGCTCCAGCAGGATCATTCAATGATTCATATGAGAATTTATATTCTACTTTTTCATATTTAAATGTTGCCCTCCAATATGATGATTTAAATAGAGGAACCTGGGTTCAATTAGAAGAACAGGTAAGACAATGGGCTGATGAACTTGGTGATATTGATATAGAAATATATCTTGAATTTGACCCTTCACATATAGTACTAGATACAGGAGCTCATGTCCCAACAGCGTTTTATAAATATGTAATTTTTCCTGATAGTTCAAAAAAATGTTACTACTTCCCAAACTCTACTCCAGACAAATCTTGGCAAGAGTATGAAATTGAATGTAATTAAGATTTAAATTATTTCAGTTCAATTGAATTTTTATTTTTAAATTGAAATTATGAATGAAAAAAAAGAGTGGAGACCTCTTCCAGATTCAATTACTATCAGAGAAAGTAAAATTGAAGGTCTAGGTGTATTCGCTACTAAAGACTTGCCTTCAGAAACTGATCTTGGGATTTCACATGTTTATGATAATCGATTTCCTGATAATTACATTAGACTACCTCTAGGAGCATTTATTAATCATCATGAAATGCCAAATTGTAAAGCAATTGTATCAGAGTCTCATGAATCACTTGGTAATATAAAACACATAAGAATTATAACAGATAAAGATGTTTTATCTGGTGAAGAGCTTACACTGAATTACATTATAAATAAATTAGATAACCCTCTGTGGGAATTTGAATACGAAGTCTCTCAGTAAGTTAATCTGATTTAGTACCTTCAAGTTCAAACATATCTGCTAGATAACCAGTTACTTGATTACCCTCAACGTAAATTTCAAAAGCAGTGTTTATTCCGTACTCTTTCACATAAATGTCTATGTAAAGTATTCCTTCTTCAACTTCAGTTCCAAGAATATCTAAACTTTGGTTATTCTCCTCTGTTGTAAAAATTGTTTTAAGACCACTTGATTCTTTAGACACTTTCATACTGAATTTACCATCACCTCCATCTGGAAGACCAAAAACTTCAATTTCATAATCACCTACAAATTTTTGAAGTGAATCCTCAGGTTCGCTAGTTGATGTCTCAACATTCTGACTTACAGTTTGAGTCTTTTGAAAAATACTACAAGATGAGAAAGTAAAAACAAGTGCTAGTAATAAAATTTTATTTTTCATTCTTAAATATAATAAATCAAAAAATCACTTTGCTGTATACTTTAATTTTTTTTCTACCGCAAGGATTAGTTGATTAGCTATATCCTTTCCAGATGTGTTTTCAATTCCTTCTAGACCTGGCGATGAATTTACTTCAAGAACCAGTGGCCCTTTGTTAGACCTTATAATATCAACACCAGCAATTGAAAGATTTAAAGATCTTGCAGCTTTAATTGCAATCCTTTTTTCTTCAGGAGTGATTTTTACCTTTTTTGAACTTCCACCCATATGGATGTTAGCTCTAAATTCTCCAACAACAGCTTCTCTTTGAATAGAGGCTACTACTTTTCCATTTACTACAAAACATCTTAAGTCCTTACCTTCAGCTTCTTTAATAAATTCCTGAACAAGAATATTAGTTTTAAGACTTTTAAATGCAGTAATTGCACTTTCTGCAGCTTTATTAGTTTCTGCCATTACCACTCCTTTACCTTGGGTACTCTCAAGTAGTTTAATAATTAATGGAGCTCCACCAACTAGATTAATTAAATCTTTTGTTTCTAAAGGAGATTTTGCAAAACCTGTTATAGGAATTGGAATCTTATTCTTTGAAAATAGTTGAGATGAAAAAAGTTTATCTCTAGATTGAGAAATAGAATCTGCGGAATTCAAACAATATGTTCCAATTGACTCAAACTGTCTTAAAAGGGCACATCCATAAAATGTCATACTTGGTCTTATTCTTGGGATTATTGCATCAACTGAAACCAAGCTTCCGCCTCTATATCTTACTTCAGGTATTCCATCATCAAGCCCAATGTAGCATTGCTGCATGTTATAAAATTTCATTTCATGACCTCTCTGTCTTCCCGCTTCCATTATTCTTTTGTTACTATATAATTCTTTATTTGTGGCAAGAAGACCAATTGTTAAACCTGATTTTTCATGCATTAGATTACCATAATAATCAAGTATTTTTTCATTAGAAATATTACCTAAAACATTTTCTAAAGATGGATTAACAATAAATCTATCAATCATAGCTTCTCTACCAAGCAACATTCTATGCTCCATAGCCTCTCTATTTGCAAGAGATAATTCTACATCGAAAACTTGACTTCCAAGCTTAACAGGAACCTTAATAACATATCTTTTTTGAGCTATTCCTGATGAAGTTCTTATGATTCTAGTATCATAAATCTTAGCTCTACACTCAATTGAAACACTTCTGTTTTCTTGAATTGGATTAACTTCAAATTGAACAAATTGTTCTCCACCTCGTGTTATTCTATTAATATTGTTTGCTTGAATAGAGGAAGTTTTAGCCCCTGAATCAACCCTTGCCTTTATAGCAGGTAATTTTAATGTCTCAAAAGAACACCACTCAGTATTTCCAATTATAATTAAATCTTTCTTAGACATAATTAAATTCCAATTAGGTATTGAAATTTAATAAAAAACTGAGATCTGTTTATTAAGAATGGATTAAATTCTTCAGGATCAACATTAAAAATATTTGATGAATTTTGATTGCCTCCAATATAGAAAATGGTAGAAGGATTTGGATTCCACTCAAGGAGAGGTTGTACATAAAACTTATCATTAAAATCATCATATTCAGATATAATTCTTAGGCTTAAATCATTATTGAATTGGTATCTAGATGATAGTCTTGCAATGTAGCCGTCATAGAATACACCAGGTTTATTAATTTTCTTCAATTTCGAAAATCGTAATGAAGGATTAATATTTAAATTATTTCCTACCTTATAATTCATACTGAAAAAGACTGAACTTTCTTTTCCAATTTCTGGATCATCTTCATTAAAAGCAATCTCTCTTCCAAATACTATTCTTGTTAAAAGACTAAGCTCTTTTGTAGGATTACTAATTATTAAAAATGTTGACTTGCCTACATTTCTAAAATCTTTACCCAAATAATTTCTAAAGAAATTAATGTCATAATTATAATTAATTGCTGTGGCTCCAATTGTAGTTATTCCAAGATCAATATCTAAATTTCTTGACTTTTTATCTCCATTAATATTGTTAGTAATGTCTCCTTTTACAGTTATTCTATATTCTTGAAGATATTTGTTGCCTAATAATTTTTCATAACCTTGAGAAATGGTCAACCACCTTCTATTATTCTTTGGTACGAATCCTAAATCTGCCCTATAATTTGCTGATATATCCCTGTAAAATATAATTGATTCCCAGTTCTCAGTTTTTCTAATTAGCCTAAAGTAATTTGCATGACCATTGAACTTCTCACCATCAAGTTCTACAGTTTTATTGCTGAAAGTGTCATCGCTATCTATCCAATTAGCAATTGGTTCAACATTAAAATTTTTAATGAACTCAAATTGAATTTTCCAGATTTTATTTAATGTAAAAAGTCCATCGATTCCAAATAAATTTCCACTACCACCTCCTTCATAGAATCTATTAGTTGTAAAGAATCCATATTTTGTATTTTGATTTACTACTCGCTGGTGCCTATATGTGTTAACATAACTAATACCTCCTTCACCAAAATAAGATTTATCCTCACCACCAATCAAATAAGGTGATTTCTGATCTACAGCTGAGAGGATTATAGAGCTTGAATTTTTATCTTGAAGAGTAATTTTGGATGATATAGATGGAGAATTAATTGTTCTTGAATAAAATGCACCGTCTAAAAAACTAAGCAAATCCATTCCACGACTAAAGTATGGTCTTAACTCAGGATATTGAAGAGCATATGCTGAATTTATATCAATTTGAGTTTCATCTGCCTCTATTTGTGAGAAATCAGGGTTAATTGTAAGTTCAGCTGTTGATGCTGAATTAATATCATATTTAATTCCTATTCCAAATTCATTATTGCTTTTCCCATACTCTATGGGTTGACCATCTGAGACTCTTTCTCCAGAAAGATTCGATGATATATATGGGAGCAATTCGGTATTTCTTTTGAAAGGCACATCATTCATTATTAACCTACCTTCAATTTGGCAAATCCTACATGGATTATCTCGGTCATATTTGTCACTCATAGTGAATACTCCATTTCCTTCAAGGGTAAAATATCTTGTAACATTAAATCCCCATATTTTATCTTCAGCATTAGGATGCGGGATTGATGTAAATGGAATTAAAAACTCAACAGTATATCCATCCTCATTTATACTAGAAATGGTTTCATAAATTGCATTAAATGAAGAATCATATCTATCTTCATCATTTGTTGCTTGTTTTGCTCTAATGTCTGACTGACTTCCATATGCATTTGAAGCTAGCAGATAAACACTCCTTGCATCTAAATAAGGATCAAATCTTAGAAATACTATATCTTCATTTAATCCCATTGCCATTTCATCCCTCGGCCTTACTTGACCTCTAATATCATTTGGATCAGTATATGCTTTAACTCCAAAGTAAATATACTCATCTGTATAACTCATAAAAACATCTGTTTCTAATTTAGCTGGAGTATTGTATCCGGGTTGCCACTCATAATCAACTGTTTTTTTGTAGGAAATAGATTTCTCATCATCTGAGATAAATCCATCCATAACTATTTTTGACCCATCAGTTTTAGAAAGGATGTATTGTTTTTGAGCAATGCTAAAGTTGAAAATAAATAGGGTGATAATGTAGAGTGTTGTATTTTTCATTTCAAGGCGCAAATGTAGCTAAAAACTAATATCTATATGTTTTCCAGTTATCAATTTTTATTACTCCATCATCAATCCACTCTTGGATTTGTCCTGTATCCTCCCATTCATTTATTACTTGAGATATAATTACAGAGTTAAAAACAAATAAAATAATCCCTACAAAAAGTAATCCAATAAAAGTTGTTGGGTTAATATTTTTTGCATTTAAAAGAATTCTTGAAACTGATATAATCAATATTAATAATGATACAAGGAAAAATAAAATTATTGACATTGATAAGTATATTGGAAGCTCTCCAATTATTATTGAAAGATCTATTCCACTTATATAGGCTCCCTCAATACTACCAAATATAAAATTCTCATAATTAATTAAATTAAATAGTCCTAGAGAAAATAATACCATAAGTACTATTAATACAATTGATATAACAAATAGAATTAAACTTATTATTATTCTAAAGAGCGGTATTAATAAAGAAAAAACTCCTGATATAATTGGTCCAATTAATCTAAACGGGAATAAAATTATTTTAATTAAAAGATTCTCTTCATCATCTTTTTTTTTAAATGCTCCTTTTATATATTTTTCGATGTTTTCTAATGTAACTTCATACCCTTTAGCTCTCATCTTATCCTCTACAGTTTTAGCTTCAGGTATTGAAATCCACAATAGTATGTAGGTAATAAATCCAAACCCTCCAAGAAATAAAGAAACAATAAATATTATCCTAATTATTGCGGTATCAATACTAAAATAATTTGCAATTCCATAAGCAACACCGCCTAAAATTTTATTATCTCCATCCCTAAACAGCCTTTTACTTGAATTAAGCATTCCAACTCTTTTACCTGGAATACCAATCCAGCAAATTATATAAACAATAAGTCCAAAACCTGTAAGCAAAGAAGCTAAAAATAGTAGCCTTGATATAACGGGGTCAATATTAAAATAATTTGCAACCCCAGAGGCAACACCAGCAATTACTTTATCATCTAGATTTCTAAATATTTTTCTATTTTCATTTTTATAATCTTTATGAGTAGACTCATTAAACTCACTTTCTTCTTTTATAGAATACTCTTCATATATCTCCTTAAAATCGTCAACTGAGCCCATCTCATTTATGATGTTTTTTACATCTTTTAAATTAAGTGACTCACTAAAGTTTATTATTGAGCTAAATTTTTCTGAAATTCTAGTCTCTATATCCATTAGGATATCCTCTTCGGTTTCAATTTTTTCAAAATAAGATTTTATTGAATCAAGATATTTTTTCAAAAGTTCATATGCGTCATTATCGATATTAAACACCTTACTTCCAATATTTATACTGAGAGTTTTTTTCATTTTTTTATAGTCATTATGTTTTTAACAGATTTATCAATTTCTTTCCATGATATCTTAAGTTGACTCAAGTGGTCAGTTCCTTCAACAGTCAGAACATAGTACTTTCTGGGTGGACCTTGATTAGATTCTTTCCATTTGTAATCTACATAGCCAGAAGCTTTCAGTCTGTTTAATAAAGGATATAATGTTCCCTCCACAACAATTATCTCAGACTTTTTAAGCTCATCGATTATATCTGACGTATAGACTTCACCTCTAGAAATAATTTGCAAAACACAAAACTCTAGTAGCCCTTTTCTAATTTGAATCTTAAAATTATCTGTACTCATATAAAACCAGGTACTATGTTATGCAAAGTACTCAATTATTTTTTAATCTACCAAATAATTGACTAGAATTAATCGTCGTTTAGTTTATGTTTTTTATTTAATGCAAAAACGTCTTCAGCATTGTAATTATCTCCATGTAGAAGCTGAAGCTGTTTCTCTAAAAGACTTATTTTTTTTGAAAGCTGCTGGGTAAATAAAGCTTTATCTAGAAAACTTGAATTATCAGGAATTAACTCTAATACATCTGACATATAATTAAGTACAGCAGTTATTTGATTTGGAATCCAAGAAATTATTGGTGTCCCTCCAGTTGCTTTTGCATATTTAGTATTAGCCATTATGTACTTTTGAACAAACTGCCAATGACCATTTCTAAAGTAATAAATTTCATCAAGAATTTGGATTAATAGACATAACCCCTCCTCATTTTCACTTTTTTTAATGGAATTAAATAGTCTGTTTTCCTTCATCTCATCTTTTAAATCTGACAAGAAATTTTGAATACATTTTGGCCTGTATGATCTAAGATCAAGAAGATATTTTGTTAAATCGTTTTGTGGGTAATAATCAATAACTCCTGTAAAAATATCAGCAGTAGGAATAATGTTATCTTGAGCACCAGTCTGACCTCTATATTGAACAGGTTCTTCAGAAACACCCTCGTAAATTACTCCATCACCAAATATTTCATCGTTACCTTTAATTCCCATTATAAAAACTCTAAAGTCATTATAATGTTTCCATCTGGAAGCCTGCCACATAATTTGTCTTCTTTCATTAATACTCTTCATTGATGATAAACAATTATTTAATGATTGGTTTACTCCAGAATTATCTTTTGATTCAATAAAGTCTAAAATACTTCCGACTAGTTGAGGAGAATGTTGATTAATATCAACATGAAGCATTATGAATCCTCTTTCATCATCCATTCCCGAGAATTTTGCAGCCATTGCTAGATTCTCCCATTCATACCCTTTTGAGTTATCAATTTTTACATAATTACCAAGAGAATAAGCATAGTGATAATCCATAAATGGATATACATCAAGTTTTTCACTAACTAAAACAAAGGGCTCTGAGAGTTGAGAGGGTAAAAGTCTATGTGCTCTTCCATACTTTTTAGTTTTTTTAAAACTAAAATGAGAGGGAGCTAAAAGGTATGCACTAGTAAGAAAAGCATATGCTCTAAATAATGCCTGATTTATAAATATATCATCTTCATTTTTTACTAAATCCTTATAATTTTTTAATTTTTTTACTGCGTCTTCAATTGCTCCTTCTACTGATAATAGACCACCTTGACCATTAGCTTTTTTTATTGGCATTTCATCAATAAGTACTTGAAGCTCACTATATCTTTCGGGTAAAACTGCAAGTGGACTTTTTTTAGGGAGGAATCCATTTAAATGGTTTACCTCAAAAAAATTATCTGAGTAACGATCTAAATTCAAAGTAATGGTTTTGCATAAATTTATGTAAAATTAATTTTTACAAGCACCATTTGTCCAACTATTTACGCCTTGGGATTCTGCAACACATTTATTTGAGTAAGTAACATTATCACATCCACATACTGGCATATATTCTTTTGTACATGCAATAAGCTTTACTTCAGATTTACAAGTTTCCTCTGAAGTTTTTGAGCAAGCTGTTAACAGCATGAAAATCAATAAACAAAAACTTAATTCCTTGAACATTTTCACTAAATTGAAGTAAAATTAATAATAAAATGGATAAGCGAAATTTTATAAAAACACTAGGTGCATTATCTTTTTCTCCCATAATATCTGCTTCGGAGTTTTCTAAAAATTACTCTCTTTCTAAGAATTTACCTAAGATTGACAACGATGATGAGTTATGGAAAACAGTAAGGTCTCACTACACTTTAAAAGATGACTATATCAATTTAGAAAGTGGATATTACAATATAATTCCTGAACCTATATTAGACCATTTTATTAAGCATGTAAAGCATGTTAATATTGAAGGCTCATATTATATGAGATATGATCTAAAAAAAAATAAACAGAGAGTTACAAAAGAACTTGCTAGATTAGTAGGATCTAGTTCTAATCAAATTGCAATTACGAGAAATACAACTGAATCGCTTGACCTAGTAATTTCTGGATTTCCCTGGCAGAAAGGAGATGAAGCAATCTATGCAAAGCAAGATTATGGAACAATGAAAGAGATGTTTGAGCAGGTATCTGAAAGGTATGGTGTAATAAACAAAATAATTTCAGTTCCAAATCATCCTAAGAATGATGAAGAAATAGTATCACTCTACGAGAGTCAAATCACCAAGAAAACCAAATTGATAATGGTGTGTCATATGATAAATATTACAGGTCAGATATTACCGATTAAAAAAATATGTGAAATGGCACACAGTCATGGAGTTGAAGTAATGGTTGATGGGGCTCACTGTGTAGGTATGTTTGACTTTTCGATTGATGATTTTAACTGTGACTATTATGGCTCTAGTCTTCATAAATGGTTAGCAACTCCACTTGGAGCTGGATTACTTTATGTAAATAAAAATAAAACTCATAGGATCTGGCCATTACTTGCAAACGGCAATACGGATAAAACAGATATTAGAAGACTTAATCACATAGGTACTCATCCGGTTCATACAGATCTTGCGATATCTAATTCAATTGATTATTTAAATTGGATAGGCATTAAGAGAAAAGAAAAAAGAATGAGATTTCTACAAAGATATTGGTCAGATAAACTTAGGAATGTCAAAAACGTAATTGTAAATACACCGGAGGATATTACTAGAAGTTGTGGTATCGGAAATGTTGGAATTACAAACATGTCACCCTCAGATATGGCAAAAACTTTGATGGACAAGTATAAAATATTTACAGTTGCTATTGATTATGCAAACGTAAGGGGGTGTAGAATCAGTCCAAATATTTTTACTACTACTGATGAACTTGACAGGTTTGTCGATGCCGTAAAGAAAATGGCAACCTAATAATCTTTATTAAATTTGTAAACCTATGACTCAGACTCTACTTATGGATTTTGATTGGACGACAGCACTAGTTCGATTTTCAATTAATACAATTTTTATTGCTTCAATGATATTTATTATCTCAAGACAAACTGTTTTGAAAAGATTTTCATTTACGTTTATGATGATAAGTTTAATTGTGTTCTTTTTGTGTTACACATTAAAAAACTTTGATCTTAACTTAGGAATGGCATTAGGACTTTTTGCAATTTTTGGTATAATTAGGTATAGGACTTTGCCGCTTCAAACAGAAGAAATGACATACCTTTTTGTTACCATAGGAGTTGCTGTTATAAATGCATTATCTGAGGAATTTTTGACAGTTAATGAATTGATAATAATTAATATTACTATAATACTATTTATACTATTTGGAGAAATTATATTAAAAAAATTATCATACGGAAATTTATCACACCCTTTAGATGAGGACATAAATAGAAGAGTAATAATTCAGTTAGAATATAACAGTGATATCAAAGATTCAATTAATAAAGAGATAACGAATTATGAAAAAAATTTAAATATTAAAATAAAATCATTTAAGATTTTTAAAATCGATAAAAAACTTAATACTGCTACTATTCATGCTTATTATTAATTCCAAAAAAATAGTTTGTATACTATCTACCGTGTTCTTTTTTTTTAGCTCGGTATATTCTCAGGATAATGAATTTAGAGGATGGTCAGAAATTGAATATAATCTCGATATAGATGAAAGGATATCTTTAGCGTTTAGTCAGCACTTTAGATTAAAAGAAGATCTTAATACTGTAGATAGCTATATTACTGAATCTGAAATTACATACTCACCACTTAAAAAAATAAAACTATCAGGGCAATTGAGGTATTATTATAAAAATGATAATTCAGGAGGCATCCAGGGGTTTGAAAACTTATACAGGTATCGTTTTGGAATTGAAAAAAAGTTCAACACAAACTATTTGAACTTTGATTTAAGAGTTGCATATCAAAACAGAGTCTCTATAGATAGGAAAGATAGATTTAAAAAGAGACTACGTATTAGACCTTCAGCTGAAATTAAAATAAAAGATTGGATTAACAAGCCAAAACTATTCTATGAATATTTTGATGAAATTCAGGGAAAAGATCAAAAAGCTCACAGATATGGTATCAGCTTCAAAAAAAATCTTAAACAAAATCAAAGTTTTACCTTCCGATATTTTTTTCAGAAATATGATGAAGCATTTAACTTAGATTATAATAACAATGTAATTTCCTTAAAATATAGTTTTAATTAAATTGATCATTTAGAACTTTAAAGTATTTATGAAAAACCTTAGCTATAGTAATCTTAGTGAAAAAGTTAAAAAAGCAAACAAAAAAGAATTCATTGCACTTCTAGCTATACTTTGGTGGATACCTGGTGGATCTTTATGGTGTATTGTGGCTATATGGATAAGATATTCAATTAAAATCAAGAAGTTTTTTGGCTTTAATTAATTGGAGCTGTTACTTTTTGTATACCACTATAATAATTGATTTAACTCGCTTTTAACTTATAAATCTTTAAACAATCGAAACTTTTTAATTTCTTTGTGGTCTAAGTTTTAAAATGAAAAAAACCATTCAAATAATCTTATTATTATTTACTTTAACTTGTTTTACTCAACAAACAGTCGTTAAATTAGAAAAAACAGCTTTTTCAGAATTTAATCTAGATGGAATTTTATCAGATGAAGAACTACAAAACGCAAAAGTAATTGATGTAATTTATGAGCATGAACCAGGATACAATACATCACCTTCTTATGAAACAATTACATATTTAACATACACTGATACTTTCTTATATATTGGTTTTAAAGCCTACAGGGATGAAGTTAAAGCAGATATTCATCCTAGAGACAATAGATCTCTTTTTGAGGATGACTTTGCTAATATTCATTTAGATACATATGGAGATGCAAGAAACAATATTGGATTAACTGCAAATCTTTATGGAAGTCAGGCAGATGGCATAAGAACTGATTCAAATGATAGATCAGGTAGTAGCTCGGGATGGAGTTCAGATGCAAACTTCGATTTTCAGTCTCTTGGAAGATATACAGACTTTGGCTATGAAGTTGAATTCATTATACCATTTTCTTCAATCCCATTTCCCAATGGTGTAAATCAAGAATGGAAAATTAATTTGAGTACTAATTACAGAGATAACAAAAAGCAAGGAGTAACTGCTAGAGTATACAGTAGTAAACTTGATAGGGAAAATTCATGTCAACTTTGTCAGAATAATCATACTATAGTTATGAATGACATTAAAATTGATAAAGTATTCAATATACTTCCATATGTTAGTACGAATTTATCTGGAAATAGAGAAAAGTTTTATGATAGAATTAATTACGAAACTCCCGAACTAAATTATGGTATAGGAGTTAATCTTGACTTAAATAAAAATTTATCTTTTGAAGCTACATTAAACCCTGACTTCTCTCAGGTAGAGGCTGATGTTACTAAAATTGATGTTAACTCTCCAACTGCTATCAACTACCCAGAACAAAGACCTTTCTTTAATCGTGGAATAGATATTTTTAATTATTCATTAGATGCTTTTTACTCAAGATCAATTAACAATCCAACATTTGCATCAAAAATCCTTAATCAAGGTAAAAACTCAAGACTTTACGTTCTAACAGCAGTAGACGAGGATTCTCCATATCTTGTTCCTACTCATTATGAATCTTTCTCAGGTGTTGGAGGTAAGAGTTTTAATAATGTTATAAGATATGAGCATCTACTTAGTCAAAATTCACGTTTAGGAGGTATAATTTCAAATAGGTTATATGAAGGTGATGCATATGGAAATCTGTATGGAATAAATGGTATTTTTAATTTTAACAAAAGCTGGAAGCTTCGTTTTGAATACTTTAGTAACTCTAATAAAGAACCAATTGCTGATTGGATAGACTCCGATAAAACTTTTTCAAATTACACTGTAAAACTTGATGGTGAAAAATATACTGGAAATGCTTTTTACTCTGAATTAAGGAGAGAAACTCTTAACTGGAGGTCAATTGTTAGATATACTGGAATTACACCAACTTTTAGATCAGATCTTGGTTTTATTGTTCAGAATGATATTAAAAGATATGAGCTGTTCCATGGATACTATGCATATCCTGATACAGAAATTTTTAAAAATTACAGAATAAGTGCTAAATATGATAGAGAGTATGATTATGCAAATAATTTAAAGATGTCTGCAATTCAGGCTTACATATCTTTCCTCACAGTATTTAATACAAATGTCTTTTACAACTATGAATACGATTTTTATAATTCACATTTAATGTCAGAGTTTAACGATTACATAAATCATTATTCTAGGCTTAGTTCTAGACCTTTTGAATTTATGGATATTCAAATGTCATATGCTTGGGGTAAAGATATAGCTTATAGAGAAGAGATTCCGCAGCTTGGGGTAAGATCAAATTTAGACTTTAAAATTGCTGCTAACATTAATAATAACTTTCGAGTTACACCAAGTATAAACTTTGAAAAATTAAAGAAGCTTGACTCTGATGATTATTTTTTTGATGGATATATAGCAAGACTTGACTTACGTTATCAATTTAACACTGCTTTTAATCTAAGAATTATCTCAGAATATAATGAATTCACAGATAAATTCTTTGTTCAACCTTTAATATCATGGAGGCCTAATCCTGATACAATCTTCTACTTTGGAGGCAATCAAAACTATATAGATAACTTTGTTGATTATAACTCGCCAAACTATAGAGTAAACAGGACTCAACTGTTTTTAAAATTCCAGTACTTAATTAAATCATAATTTTAAAATAAACTTTTACACTTTATAAGTTTCTAAGAATAATATGAAAAAACTACTAGCATTATTTTTAATCATAAACAGCTCATTTTCCTTTTCTCAGGATATCATCTTAGAGCTTAATAAAATCCCTGAAGAAAAATTTATTCTCGATGGAGTTGTATCTGATCAAGAAATAGACAATGCTAAAATTCTTGAGGTTATTTATGAAGAAACACCAAGCTTTAACACAATGCCCTCACAAGAAACAGTTGGTTATTTTACTTACTCTGATAAATTTCTTTATGTTGGGGTTAAAGCTCAAAGAAGTAGGGTCATAGCACCATTAGCTACCAGAGATAATAGAGCTATTTGGAGGGGAGACTTTACTGGTCTTGCAATTGATACATATGGAGATGCTAGAAACAATATAATTATTAACTCAAATGCCTCTGGAAGTCAAAGTGATGCAATTAGACTGCCTGGCATTGGTTTTGGGGGAGGTCCTAGCGTTAATTCAAATGTAAATTATGATTTTAAATCTGCCGGAAGAATTACAGAGGATGGATATGAAATTGAATTTATAATTCCTTTCTCTGAGATTCCTTTTCCAAATGGAAAAAAGCAATCTTGGAAAATTAAAATTTTCAGTGGATATATTGATGATGAAAATGATGGCGCTGAGGTTAGAGCAGCTTCAAGTAAATCAAGTAGAGACGCAAGCTGTCAATTATGTTTACTAGACCATACAATCGTAATGGATGACATATTGATAGAAAAAAAACTTAATTTTTTACCATATGTAAGTTCAAATATTTCGGGTACTAGAGAAAAGTATTATGACAGAATTAATTATGATACGCCTGAATTAAATTATGGGATTGGCTTTAATTTTGAGCTTAACAAAAATTTATCTGTTGAGGGTACTATTAATCCAGATTTTTCTCAGGTTGAATCAGATGCAACTAGAATTGATATAAACTCTCCAACTGCAATTAATTATCCCGAAAAAAGACCTTTTTTTAATCGTGGTATTGATGCAATGGATTATCAAATTGACGTATTTAACTCTAGATCAATCAATGATCCATCATTTGCATCAAAAATTATAAACCAGGGAAGGAAATCTAGATTATATATTTTAAGCGCATTTGATGATGAAACCCCATATCTAGTTCCTACTCAATATGAATCCTTTTCAGGAACTGTAGGTAAAAGTTTTAGCAATGTTGTTAGATATCAAAACTTTATTAACCCAAAGACACAAATTGGATTACTAGCCTCAAATAGGTACTATGAAGGAGATGCATATGGAAATTTGTATGGTTTTGACGCACTGTTCAATTTTTCGGATGTTTGGAAGTTTGAATTTGAAGTATTTCTTAATGATAATAAAGAACCAGAAGCTGATTGGATTGATTCTGATAAAAGCTTTGGTGATTATACAGTTAGACTTGATGGAGAAAGACTTTCGGGCAATGCAGTTTTTGCTACTCTTAGAAGAGACACAGAAACATGGAGATCATTTGTTGAGTATAGTCAATTATCTGATGGATTTAGATCAGATCTTGGGTTTATTACTACTAATGATCAAAAAAAATATACCCTTTGGCATAGTTATAATCAATATCCAAACAAAGACTTAATAAAGAGATATAGAATCAGCTTAAGACAAGACTTTGAGTATAATTATTCTCATGATATTTCAAGATCAAATTTTCAAACTTATTTAGGCTTTTTAACAATATTGAATACTGATGTATTGTATAACTATGAATATAATTTTGTAAAATCTCATTTAAACTTTCAGTTTAGAGACTTTATAAATCATTTTATCAGATTAGAAACACAACCAACAGATTTCTTAAACCTGAATATTTTTTATAAATGGGGTAAGGATATTGCCTATAGACTAGAAACCCCAATGCTTGGTAATGAAACTAATATAAGGTTCAGCTCTGAGATATCTGTTAATGAGAATTTTAGAATTTCTCCTACTCTTAACTATCAGGCAATACAAAAGCTAGATTCAAATGAATATTACTTTAAAGGTTATATTGGAAGACTTGATATACGTTATCAATTCACTAATTTTCTTGATCTGAGACTTATATCTGAGTATAACGATTTCTCTGAACAATTCTTCTTTCAACCTCTTATATCATGGAGACCTAATCCTGATACTATTTTCTATTTAGGAGGTAATCAAAACTATATTGATAGATTCACTGATTATAATTCTCCTCATTACCGAGTAAATAAAACTCAGTTGTTTTTAAAATTCCAATATTTGTTTAAATAGCTTATTAAGCTCTATGCTCTATTTATAAGGATTTTAAATTAGTCATTAAATACTTTTATAATTAATAATTTTTACTAATTTTAGAAGTAACTATTAACCAATGATAATTAATTCAAAAAGTATCTTTCTTAGAAGAGTTCAAGAGGCCTATTTACTTAAAAAAATAACTAAAAGAACTGCCACACATTTTAAAACTGTGTATAACAAGTTTGATATTAAGAAAAAATCTGAAGCTGATGAAAAAGCTGATGAACTTCTTTCTGAATTAATTTCAGAATCTGTCATTAAGCAAAAAAGATAGTTATCTTATTGCCCAGCATTCAATTTCAACCTTAGCTCCAAGAGCAAGTCCAGATCCTGCAAAAGCACTTCTTGATGGTCTTTTGTCTTCATCGAAGAATTTTTTGTACTCCTCACTCATTTCAGCCCATTCTGAAATATCTGAAAGCATGCAAGTACATTTGAAAACTTTATCCATTGAGCTTCCAAGAGCAAGCAGTATTCTTTCAATGTTTTTCATTGTCTGTTTAGTTTCTTCTTTGATCCCCCCAGGAACAACTTCTGTATTCCCTGGTAAATTACCAACTTGACCGGCTACATATATTACATTATTCACAATTGTTGCATCAGAGAATGGAAAATCTAACTCTTTAGTGCTATCAGAAGTATAATAATCTATTTTTGTTTCAAGACTAGTGTAAGTATTGTTTGTCTTAGTGCTTACACATGAAGTAAATAATAACAAAAAAACAATAATAATTTTTTTCATTGATTAAATTTTGAGAAGCAAAGGTTACACTTTTTTCTTAAAATTTCTAATTTTTTGTAAAACTTATTATGTATTAATTTATGTATTATTAATACATATATAAAAATAATATATATAAATAATATATATCATTTAATATAAAAATATAATATTATTAATATTTAATTTTAATTAGGATAATTAATTATCATAAATGATTATTAAAAATAATACACTTACAAAAAAATACATTATTAGTATTTATTTATGTTATATCTTTGAAACTTAAATAATTACAATGAAAAATTCAATATTACTTATTGTCACAATAACTCTTTTATTAAGTTCTTGTGATACAAACATGCCAGAAAGAACTATAGGGTTTGTAACTGGTGATAATGCAGAACTTCAATGGCATCTTGGAACTCAGGAGGCTATAGATGTCGTAACTATTGTTGATGAATTATGGACTAACCAAGATTATGAAGCCATGAGACCTTACTTTGCAGATAGTGTAAAAGTTTGGAGACCTAACGGCGTTTACACCGATACATTTGACTCTTTTATTCAATCTCTAAATAATGGATCAAATGTTTCTTGGTCTTATAACTATGCTTATTCTGTTGATCTTGATCCAGAGATTGGCGGTGAGCATGTTCAAGCTGGTTTTTCTATAACTTATCCTGCAACAGAGGACTCTGAGGAAAGAGTTGACTATCAACATGAAAGTTATTATGTAGTAGATGGTAAGATTATAACACTTAATCAATATTCCATAAGAAATGCTCAACAAGATTAATTGTTGAAAATTTGTAGATAAGTATTATGTAAATCATCAACAAAGACTACAATTAATTAATACATTGTTTATGTCTAAATAATTGGTTAATAGTCTTAGACGTGTCATCCTATGACAAAATAAAAAAACCCTCAAGAAAGCTCTTGAGGGTTTTTAATTAACCATAAACCAATTTATGTTCGCCGAAGCCAACACGTAAATCTATTAAGATTTTTTAAATTCGGTAATTAAGGATATTAAT
>Ga0255758_10001268_pt1 | contig 26069 bp, 45 predicted proteins | sample 011ome_24_FD_179958 | JGI IMG/M metagenome (GOLD analysis project Ga0255758, IMG submission 179958) | Coastal salt marsh microbial communities from the Groves Creek Marsh, Skidaway Island, Georgia - 011513CT metaG (version 2) | ecosystem: Environmental > Aquatic > Marine > Intertidal zone >...
TTCAAAATACAAAGCAAAACATCAAGAGGCAATTCAAACTTACAATGATATGCGTTCTATTGCTAAAACAAAGATAGAGCAACTTGTAAGATTTCATCAACCTCAAGAAGATGTAGATACAATTAGAGCCATGATTAATAAATATGGCGAAAGAAATGGTGGCGAGTTGCACCATGATAATTGTTTCTATGTTCAAAACGCAACACCTCGTATGGATACCGATTATAATGGCAATCCAAAAGAAGTATTAGATGATGTTCATATTGAGTTCAAAGCTGATAAAGACTTTCTAACTTCTTATTATAGAGATGAGTTAAGATCAAAAGGTCTTGACCCAGATTATAATGTAAGACTAGCCAATGACTACGATAAGAGAAGTCCTAGTTATTATAATGCTGAAAGTGAGATCAATAAATATCTCGGCTTTAGTAATGACAATAACTCAAGTTCAAATCAAACTGTTAAACACAAAAACAGTTGGGAAAATGATTTTAAGCTTTGGGTAATTGGAAGTTCTTATTGTCATAATCGTATGTTTCAAACTGATACTGAAAACTACGAGTGGTTCAAATCGTTTGAAGTTGCTAAAGAAAATGTTGTCATGGCACATGAAAAACTTTTCAACCATGTTGATGAGAAAATGCAAAAGTTAAAGTTAGGTTTAAAATCTTACCGATACTTTGACCAAGCAAAAGAGTTAGCCGACAAGCTTGGAGTTGCTCTAAATGAAACTGTCCTTGACGCCCATAGTTCAATGGCACTTTCAATTTATAGTCCGACTAATCTAGCCGACCTTTTAACTGATGAAGTTGAATTGACTAGAGATGAAAAGATAGCGATTGCAAAAGCACAAATGAAAGAACAATTAGTGACAAACTAATTGCGACAAAATGCACAATGGCGATAACTTCGCCATTGTGTTAAGATACGATCATTAACCAAAGGAGTAAAAAATGAAAGTAGAAATAGGAACAAAGTTCAAGATCGGATACAAAGCCAAAAAACATAATGATGAGTTCATATGGCGTGAGGGTATGTGGACAGAGGGTTGTGGTTTATGGACTGCTAAAAATGGTAAAACAATTTTAACATATTGGGATATCGTTCAAAATGGTTTTAGAAATGCAACTGAGGACTTTGTATTTATGACAACACCAACTAAAAACAATAAGGAGTTAAACTAATGTTAAAAGCATTTTATTTTGCATTACATTTTGTAATGATATTTTTAGGTGTAGTTCTAGCCATACATTTTGATGTATGGCTAGGCTTAGCAATAGCAATTACATTTACTATTAAATGGTTTTTTATGTTTCCACAAATGGAGGGCAGAGATGACAGACTTTAATTGGTGCCATGGTCCGAGTTGCCACAAATCACACACCCTTGACAGAATAAGAGGTGTCAAAGGCTCAAAGGTTTTGAGAACTCGTAAAGTTAAATTAAATAATTGGAATAGAGATAGTTTCTATTCTAAATTCTGTAGTAATAGCTGTTACAATGAATTTGCTAATAAGTATGTAAATGAAATAACAGCCATTGCACCGAGGACCGAGTGCCTTGAAACACCTATTCATGATCCTAAAAAAGAAACTACTACAACTGAGTATGGATATTCTTATAGTAATACAGAAATAAAGGTTGACGAAACAAGGTGCGACAATATTGACAATGGCTCTTAAAGAGCCATTGTGGTAAGATTAGGAAATTAACCAAAGGAGTAAAAAATGTACTTAGTAATAGAAGAAACAACATACAGCCACGTTACACCAATGTACAACGTGAAATCTCAAGACGAAAGCTTCAGCAATGCTCAAAGAAAAAAAGAGGCATTGGAGTTGTTAAACGAAAGAGATGATCGTAATTATTACGTAACAGCTTTACCAGTGAAAATGCAAAAAACTGCATAGTGCGACAAAATGTGCAATGGCGGATAACCCGCCATTGTGCTAAGATACGATTATTAACTAGGAGAAAGAAAATGAAAACAAAACAAATAAAAAACTTTAAAATGAACGACAACACTTACAAGATGAGAAGACAAGTAATTAATATGATTTATGAAGTAAAGAAAGTATTTAAAACTTTACCTAGAATTGAAGTTAGAATTGGAGAGGCTAGAGATCATAATGTTTTAGGTGTTGCTCAATTAAAAGATAAAAAAATTTGGATAACAAAAAGAGCGGTTGACATGAGCCAAGACGCATTAAGAAATATTGTGTATCATGAAATTGTACATGCTGTAACAGGATTCGGACATGATGACAAATGCCCTTTAATGAAACCAACATTGGATGGATATTTATTAAATAAAAATGAATGTATGAAGTATTTAAAAAAGTATATTAAAGAACATACAAGTGCGACAATATTGGCAATGGCGAGTTAATCGCCATTGTGTTAAGATACTATTATTAACAAATAAAGGAGAAATAAAATGGGACAATTAAAACAACAAACAATGATTGACGCAACTGAAGAAAGAAAAAATAGATTTACAGGAGAATCTGTTTTACTTACACCACATGAGGCAAAAATTCATGATGATATATTTATCAATGAATTAGACGCAACATTGGAAGACAAGGAAGTTGGCATTGTTGGACACTCTAAAAAATGGGCTTTAGTTAGAGAGGGCTTAGATTATTTTAGAGAACATAACGCAGAGGCGTATATGGTATTACTAGATTAACAACCTCCTAGTGTTAATAAGCCACGCGACCAAAAGTCGCGTGGTGTGTGATAATAAACAACCCTGCGACAAAATGTCGCAGGGTGCGACAAAATGTCGCAGGCGCCTGCGGCGCCGGAACTGTATCGCTCGCTTCGCTCGCGGGGACTCGCTCGCTTCGCTCGCTCGAGCGATAGAGGTACCAACCCATTCTTAAAGTTTGAACTTTCTTGTTAATTCTATTCCCTTGATAATTATAGGAGTCTCTATATACTTAGTAATATATAAGGTTTTATATATAAGTAACCCTAAAATACTTTTGGTTATTTGAAAACATATCTGAAAAAATTTTGCGAAAATTTTTTTCGAATGCAATTATGGACAAAGAGAAATTAAAAAATTTAGATAAGCTGCCACCTGATGTCAAAAGGCAATTCGCTCTTTACATGAATAAATGGAAAGAGAAGAAAAAAGAAACAGATATTAAAAATGACTTCATGGCTTTTGTTAAACACGTATGGCCAGATTTCATAGAAGGTAGACATCACAAAGATGTTGCTAAAAAATTTAATGACATTGCCAATGGTAAAACAAAACGTGTTATTATTAATATGGCACCTAGACATACCAAATCTGAATTTGCCAGTTATTTATTTCCTGCGTGGATGGTAGGTAGAAATCCTAAATTAAAAATTATTCAATCAACTAACACAACTGAATTATCTGTAAGGTTTGGACGTAAAGCAAAACAACTTATGGATTCACCAGAGTATAAAGAAGTTTTTAAAACAAGACTTAAAGAAGATTCTCAAGCTGCAGGTAAATGGGAAACCCAACAAGGTGGTGAATACTATGCTGCCGGTGTTGGTTCTGCAATTACAGGTCGTGGTGCTGATCTTTTAATTATTGATGATCCACATACTGAGCAAGATGCAATGAATGCTCAAGCTCTTGAGAGAACTTATGAGTGGTATACTTCTGGTCCACGTCAACGTCTTCAACCTGGTGGTACAATTATTATTGTAATGACAAGATGGAATGAAAAAGATTTAGCAGGTAGATTACTTAAAGCACAAAAACAACCTAAAGCAGATCAGTGGGAACTAATTGAGTTTCCTGCAATCATGCCAAGCGGTAAACCCCTGTGGCCGGAATACTGGAGCATTAAAGATTTAGAAGGAGTTAAAGCATCTATTCCATTATCAAAATGGAATGCACAGTACATGCAAAATCCAACTGGAGAAGAAGGTGCATTAATTAAAAGAGAATGGTGGCAAGATTGGGAGGGAGATATTCCACCATTAGAACATGTCATACAATCTTATGATACAGCTTTTATGAAAAAAGAAACAGCTGACTATTCTGCTATTACCACCTGGGGTGTGTTTCATCCTAATGAAGATAGTGGTCCTTGTTTAATGTTAGTTGATTCTGTTAAAGGTAGATATGAGTTTCCAGAACTAAGACGTATCGCATTAGATCAATACGGATACTGGCAGCCGGAGACAGTGATTATAGAAGGCAAAGCATCCGGGCTCCCTCTAACTTATGAATTAAGAAAAGCAGGTATACCTGTAATTAATTTTACACCATCACGTGGTAATGATAAACATACAAGAGTTAATTCTGTATCTCCATTGTTCGAGTCTGGTAAAATATACGCACCTACTGAAATGGATTTTGCTCAAGAAGTAATTGAAGAGTGCGCTGCATTTCCATATGGAGACCACGATGACTTGGTGGATTCTATGACTCAGGCAGTGATGAGATTCAGACAAGGTGGATTAATTCAACACCCTGAAGATTATGAAGATGAACCTTTACAACAGGCTCCAAAAGTGTATTATTAGCCATTATGGCAATAGACGAAAACGATCCAAGATTAAAAGACATGCTCAGAGCTATTGAGTTAGGTGAGACCTTAGAGGATCTCGATGACCCTGAGGACTATGAAGATCAAGGTGGTATTAACTCATTAAAAAGAAAACCACCATCAATTAAAATGGCATCAGAGCCAGAAGATGAATTCGAATTAGAATTAGGAACTGTCATAAAAGAATACAACGATTTAAAAGAACAAGGTTTAATTAGAGATATTTCTATAGAAGAATATATTGATAAGTATTTATCTAAGAAGAGAAAATCACCTAATAAGATGATAGCAGGCATGGGCAACACTATGAAGTTATTTGAAACACCTTTTGGATTTGATAGAGGATTTTTTGAAGATATGTTAATTCAATATGAAGATAGTGGAGCTAAAGACAAAGGAATTAATTTATATGATTTTGCAGTAGACTTTATAGGTGAACCAGAAGCTAAAAAATCTATGCCAAAAAGTGATAGATCAATGGCTATGGGTGGTGGTATGATGAGAATGGGTTATGCCGGTGGATCAGAAGATATTGTTGAACCATCTAAATCAATGCAAGTAGATACAACTACAGGTGAAGATGCAAATATTTTTCCAATTAGTGAAACAAAAGATGGACCACTTGGCCCAGATCCTTATTATAAAAGAAAAATAGATTTAGATATTGAGAAAATTAAAAAATTAATTGAGAAAAGAAAAAAAGAAAAGAAAAAACTAGCTATGGGCGGTATCGCAGGAGTCCTGTAGTGACTGATAAAGCTCCACCTAAAAAACCTAAAAGATTTAAACCAATGTTAGACATGCTTAACACGGAAGCAGCTGTTAACACTTTAGCTCCAAAAACTTTTGTTGACTTAGTTGGTATGTTTTCACAAAAAGCATATGAAAATGGAGAACTAAGTGTAGATGAATATTTAGATATTGTTAAACCATTATTTGGTGAAACAGGAGAAAAGGTAACTAATAGAATAAAAGAGTATGAAGATGAACTTGAAAGATATGCAACTGGTGGCAGAGTTAATTTCTTAGAAGGTGGAGATACAGAATATAATGCGATGGTTACAGCTAAGTATATTGAACTAGGTGGTAAAGAAGGAACTGGTATGGATATAGATTCTTTTGCAAAAGAATATTTTCCTAAGTTTGCTGATGGAGGCCGAGCACAATTTGGTATAGGCTCCCTGGATCCTGATGCAGAATTTAATGAAAGAGTAAGAGAACTTATGGACGATGGTTATGAATTCGGTCAGGCAGTTAAAAAAGCTATGGAGGAAACAAGAAAAGACCAAGGCGATGGCACAATGCCTAAATCTGAAAAATGGATGAGAGATTATTTCTTCAGTGGTAAAGGTGGTTATGATGATAGAATGTCATATAAAGAATTTGCCTTAGGACCAGGACAAGAATTATTTAAAAGATTTGGTAATGACTAAAAGGCTTACCAGAACAATTCCTCCGGAATCAGGGCCCATGCCTCAGGGGTTGAATATTAACTATAATGGTGTTAAACAGATAAAACTTACGGAGAAAAAATATAATGGCAGATATAGACAAAGCACTTCCAAACGAAGTCAGAAAAACAGTTAATGTTCCTGGTGAAGAAGAAATTCAAGAAGAGATAATTGAAGAAGTTCAAGCAGTTCAAGAATCACCTGACGACGTCGAAGTTTCAGAAAACGAAGATGGATCAGTAGATATAAATCTTGATCCTGCTGCAGCATCACCTGAAGGTGGTGATGAACATTATGCAAACTTAGCAGAATTTTTACCTGATGATGTACTTGGAAGATTAGCGTCAGATTTATCTAGTAAGTATCAAGACTACACTTCTTCAAGAAAAGATTGGGCACAAACTTATACACAAGGTTTAGACCTTTTAGGTTTTAAATATAATAATAGAACAGAACCTTTTTCAGGAGCTAGTGGTGCAACACACCCAGTACTAGCAGAAGCAGTCACACAGTTTCAAGCATTAGCTTATAAAGAATTACTTCCGGCAGATGGACCAGTTAGAACACAAACTATAGGTGTACCAACTCCAGAAAAAACTCAACAAGCAACTAGAGTAAAAGATTTCATGAACTACGAGTTGATGGAAAAAATGAAAGAGTATGAACCAGATTTTGATCAGTTATTATTTAACTTACCATTAGCAGGTTCTGCTTTTAAAAAAGTCTACTATGACGATATGGAACAAAGAGCAGTTTCTAAATTTGTTCCTGCAGATGATTTAATTGTTCCGTACACAGCTACCTCATTAGATGATGCGGAAGCAATTATTCATCGTGTAAAAATTTCTGAAAACGATTTAAGAAAACAACAGGTTGGTGGATTCTATAAAGATATAGAAATAGGAAAACCTGGAGACAAAGAAACTGAAATTGAAAAAAAAGAAAGAGAACTTGAAGGAGTAACAAGAACTGCAAACGAAGATGTTTATACATTATTAGAGTGTCATATTGATTTAGACTTAGAAGGATTCGAAGATGTAAATCAAGAGACTGGTGAGCCATCAGGAATTAAAGTCCCATACATTGTAACACTTGAAGAAAATTCACGTGAAGTTTTATCTATTAGAAGAAACTATGAAATAGGTGATGCATTAAAAAATAAAATTAATTATTTTGTACACTTTAAATTTTTACCAGGTTTAGGTTTTTATGGTTTTGGTTTAATTCACATGATTGGTGGATTATCAAGAACTGCAACTTCTGCATTAAGACAATTATTAGATGCAGGAACTTTATCTAATTTACCTGCAGGATTTAAAATGCGTGGTATTAGAATTAGAGATGATGCACAATCAATTCAACCAGGTGAGTTTAGAGATGTAGATGCACCAGGTGGAAATTTAAGAGATTCATTTATGATGTTACCATTTAAAGAACCATCAGCTACCTTATTAAACTTAATGGGTATTGTAGTTAATGCTGGTCAAAGGTTTGCATCGATTGCAGATTTACAAGTTGGTGATGGCAATCAACAAGCAGCAGTTGGAACAACAGTTGCTCTTCTTGAAAGAGGAAGTAGAACTATGTCTGCTATTCACAAAAGAATTTACTCTGCTCTTAAACAAGAATTTAAATTACTAGCTAGAGTATTCAAGTTATATCTACCACCGGAATATCCGTATGATGTAGTTGGGGGTCAAAGAATGATTAAACAAACTGACTTTGATGATAGAGTAGATATATTGCCAGTTGCGGATCCCAACATCTTTTCACAAACTCAGCGTATTTCCCTCGCGCAAACTGAGTTGCAACTGGCATCATCTAATCCACAAATGCATAATCTATATGCAGCCTATAGAAATATGTATGAAGCATTAGGTGTAAAAAATATTGATCAAGTTTTAATTAAACCAATGCAACCTATGCCAAAAGATCCGGCGTTAGAACACATTGATGCGTTAGCTGGTAAACAATTTCAAGCTTTTCCTGGTCAAGATCACAGAGCTCACATTACAGCTCACTTAAATTTCATGGCAACTAACATTGCTAGAAACAATCCAATGATTATGGCAAGTTTAGAAAAAAATATTTTTGAACATATTAGTTTAATGTCTCAAGAACAGATTGAATTAGAGTTTAGAGATGAATTAATTCAGTTACAACAAATGCAACAGATGGCACAACAGAATCCTGCACTACAACAACAGGTTCAAATGCTTACTCAGAAGATTGAAGGAAGAAAAGCTGTGTTAATTGCAGAGATGATGGAAGAATTTATGAAGGAAGAGAAGGAAATTACTTCACAATTTGACAATGATCCTATTGCAAAACTAAGATCAAGAGAATTAGACCTTAGAGCAATGGAAAATCAACGTAGAAAAGAACAAGATCAAGAGAGAATTAACCTTGATAAGATGAAAGCAATGATGAATCAGTCAAATCAAGAAGAAAAACTTGAACAAAACGAAGATTTAGCAAATTTAAGAGCTGATACATCAATTCAAAAAACTGTTTTGAGTAAAACTTTACCCAATGCAAAAGATATGATGCCAAATGTCGAAATTATTCGTAGTGGAAACGAATAAGAATGACAAAATACTAAAAAAAGGTTACTATAAACCAACTAAGGAGAAAAATTATGGAAAAATTAGATAAAATTGTTCAGATCAAGTCAGAAGACAAGATGAATCTTGAAATTGACCCAAGATCTAAGACAACAGCTGATGGTGCTTTCAACTACATCGCAAAAGGTGAAGAAGTTGAAGTAAGAGGCACTAAAAGAATGCTGAAAGAGAAGTCTAAAAAAGCTAAATGGATCTAATATGTGGTTATCGGCAATTAAATTAGCCGCACAAGCAGGCACTCACATTTTTAAGAAGCGTCAAGAGACAAAAATGCTCATGGCGGATGCACAAATGATGCATGCAAGAAAGATGGCCCAGGGTGAGGAAGCTTACCAAGGCAAATTGTTAGAAGCCCGACAATCGGACTGGAAGGACGAGGCCGTTTTGATAATTCTCAGTTTGCCCGTGTTGGTGCTCGCGTGGGCAGTGATATCGGATGACCCAACAGCAATGGATAAGGTAAAATTATTTTTCGATATGTTCTCACAGCTCCCGTCATGGTTCACTAATTTATGGATTCTTGTCGTGGCGAGTATTTATGGTATAAAGGGTACACAAATATTTAGAAACGGAGGAAAAAAATAATGTCAAATCCAAGATTTCAACCCAATAGAAGAAGTTATTTTCTAAAAGGTGGTCAAGCTAAACTTGATGCAAATAAAGACGGAAAAATTTCCGCAGAAGATTTTAAATTATTAAAATCAAAAAAGAAAAAAACTAAAAAACAAAAACCATCAATGATGATGATGGCTATGAAGGGTAAAAAATAATAATGGCCAAACTCTGTGCAAAAGGAAAAGCTGCAGCAAAAAGAAAGTTTAAGGTATATCCTTCAGCTTATGCAAACATGTATGCTTCAGGAGTTTGCTCAGGTAAAATAACACCAGGTGGTAAAAAAGGCAGTCGTAAAAAAGCTGCAGGTGGTGGTTTGATGGCTGGCATGGCTAGAAAAAAGAGATTAAGTTGTGCGTAGAAATTTTGCAGAAGGTGGTTTAAGAAAATGGGTATCGGAGAAATGGGTAGACATTGGAGCACCGAAGAAAGACGGCAAATATCAACCTTGCGGAAGAAGCAAAGGGAGCAAGAGAAAATATCCGAAGTGCGTTCCACTTGCAAAAGCCACACGGATGACAAAGTCGCAAAAGGCCTCTGCTGTCAGACGAAAAAGAGCTGCAGGTAACCCGGGCGGTAAACCAACTAACGTTGCAACATTTACAAAAAGAAATAAAAAAGCTATGGGTGGATATACTGGACCAGCAATTAATTCTAATTATGGTGGGGTAACTTTAAATAATCCATCTTATGGAAAATATTACAAAGGTATGATTTAATGAATTTAGAAAAAGATTTACAAAAATTAAGAAAAGAAAAAGCATTAAAAGAATCTGCTATTGCTCAACTTAGAAAAAGAAGTAAAGATTCTGTTGCAAGACCTAGAGCAGAAAAAAATATTTTATCAACTAACCCAGAGATGCAAAAAATATAATGGTAAGAGGATTAAAAAAAGTAGCTAAAGGTTTGGAAAAGGCATCAAAGACACACGCTAAACAAGCTAAGATAGTTAAAAAACATATTAAGAAAATGAAATCACATGCGAAGAAGAGATAAACAACCACCTAAAACTAAAAAATATTTTAGAAAAACTGAATCTGGTGCAGGTATGACTAAAGCAGGTGTTGCTAGATACCGAAGAGAAAACCCAGGTTCTAAATTAAAAACAGCCGTGACTGGTAAAGTGAAACCGGGATCAAAAGCTGCAAACCGTAGAAAGTCATACTGTGCAAGAAGTGCAGGACAAATGAAAAAATTTCCTAAGGCTGCAAAAGATCCTAATTCTAGACTACGTCAGGCTAGAAGAAGGTGGAAGTGTTAGATAAAATAGTTTATAGATTTTTTGGTTTTTTAGATGATGCTATTTCATTTGTTGAAACAGGTGTTATAAAAATAACTGAATGGTGTTGGCATTCAAGAGTTAATTTATTAAATAAAAGGAGAAAGAAACATGCAAAACGAAGAATTAATAATATTAAATAAACTACAAAAATTCTTAAAAGAGTCTTATGTAAGTATTGGTGATAACATGATTGGTGGTGGTATTGACAATATGGAAAAATACAAGTATATGATGGGACAGGCACACGCCTATTTAAGAATATCACAGGAGATATCAGCCCTGCTAAACCCTAAGAAGGAGAAAAAAAATGATACTGAAAGACCAGAAAACGTCGTCGACTTCGGAAGCCCCAAAAGTTAAATCTGCATTATTAGATAAATACGAAGAAGACCATAAAAAAGAAGTAGACGGTTATGAACGTCTAAAGAAAAAAGAATCAAGTAAATTACCTGCACCTACTGGATGGAGACTTTTAGTTCTACCATTTAAAATGCCAGAAAAAACTAAAGGTGGATTATATTTAGGACAAGATACTTTAGAAAGACAACAAGTAGGTTCTACTTGTGGTTTAGTTTTAGCAATGGGACCACATTGTTATGACAAAGAAAAATTTCCTGAAGGAGCCTGGTGTAAAAAAGGTGACTGGGTAATTTTTGCAAGATACGCTGGATCAAGAATACAGATAGATGGTGGGGAAGTAAGATTGCTAAATGATGATGAAGTTTTAGCAACCATCGATAAACCCGAAGATATACTTCATCAATATTAATCATAGTAACACTAGGAGGAAACTATGCCAGACTTAGATAATAATAAAGTCGATATCGATACATCAGGGCCAGCAATGGACGTCGATATAGCTGAAGAAAAAGACTCAGCTGAAATTGAACAACCTGAAGTAAAAGAAGAACCAACAGTAAGAGCTGTTGAAGAAGAAACAACTTCTGAAGTAGAAACTAAAACAGAAGAAAATGTTTCTGAAGAAAAAACAGAAGAACCAAAAAAAGATGAACTTCAAGATTATTCAGATAGTGTTCAAAAAAGAATAGCTAAGCTGACTAAAAAATGGAGAGAAGCAGAACGTCAGAAAGATGAAGCTTTAACTTATGCTAAATCAGTTTTAACTGAGAAACAAAAAGCAGAGCAAAAACTTTCTAAGATGGAACCAAGTTTATTAAAAACTACAGAAGATAGTATTAAATCTGGTTTAGAATCTGCAAAAGCAAAACTAGCTGCAGCAAGAGAAGCTGGAGATATTAATGCTGAAGTAGAAGCTCAATCTTTAATTTCTGAATATGCATATAAACAAGCTAGATTTGTTGAAGCAAAAGCTGAACAAGAGCTATATGCAAAAAGAAAAGAAACAGAAGTTCAACAACCTCAAGTTAATTTACAACAAAGACAAGAAGTAGCTACTGGTACACCTGATCCAAAAGCTGAAGCATGGGCTCAAAAAAACTCATGGTTTGGTCAAGATTCAGCTATGACTTATACTGCTTTTGATCTTCATAAGAAATTAACCGAACAAGAAGGTTTTGATCCAAGTAGCGAAGAGTATTATTCTGAAATAGATAGAAGAATAAGACTTGAATTTCCGCAGAAATTCGCTAAAATAGAACCTACGGAAACGGCTAAACCGGTACAGACAGTTGCATCTGCAAAAAGAAGTACTAAATCTGGTCGCAAAACTGTGAGGCTCACACCATCACAGGTAGCAATTGCTAAAAAATTAGGTGTGCCACTCGAAGAGTATGCGAAACAATTAAATATCACGAAGGAGGTATAAGCATATGGAAAATAATAACGATAAAAGAACCTCGCGTGCGAGTCAAACTAGAGAAAAAACAGCTCATAAAAAAGTTTGGACTCCACCATCAAGTTTAGATGCACCCCCTGCGCCAACAGGATTTTTACATAGATGGATAAGAGTTGAATCTTTAGGATTCCAAGACACTAAGAATGTTTCTGGAAGAATAAGATCAGGATACGAGCTTGTAAGAGCTGATGAATATCCAGACTCAGACTTTCCAATTGTAGATGATGGCAAATATAAGGGAGTGATCGGAGTTGGTGGCCTTGTGCTAGCAAGGGTACCGGAAGAGATCGCAAAACAACGTGCTGAGTATTATAGAAAACAAGCTCAAGACAACGTTGAGGCAGTAGATAACGATCTTATGAAGGAACAGCACCCAAGTATGCCTATCAATATTGATAGACAAACGCGTGTAACTTTTGGTGGTTCAAAGAAAAGCTAATTATTTAGTAATTCCTACCCAACAAGAAATACACTTAAACTAACAATGTCTAAGGAGGACAACTACTATGGCAAACCAAGACAGCGCTTTCGGTTTGAGAGCAATTGGTAAAGTTGGACAAAATAGAGATAACCAAGGTTTAAGTGAATATAGTATTAAAGCCAACGATACTACTACGATTTATTTTCAAGACCCAGTTAAAGCAACTGTGGATGGAACAATAGATCAAGGTGCAGCTGGTGGAAATATTTTAGGTTCATTAAATGGTGTATTCTATACTGATCCAACTACAAGCAAACCTACATTTGCAAACCACTATTCACAAGTTAACGCTTCTGATATAGTTGCATTTGTATCTGACGACCCTTATGAAAGATTCGAAATCCAATCTAACAACACACTTGCTTCAGCGCAAACTGATGTTTTTATGAATGCGGATATCGAACTTACAGCAGGTAACGCAGCAAACTACGTCTCAAAAGCAGAGCTTAATGATTCTACATTAGTTTCAACAACTGCTCAGCTTAGAGTCTTAGGTGTTTCTAAAGATCCTGACAATAATGATTTAGCTTCTTCTAATGTTAACTTTATTGTTATGATTAACGAACACGATCTTAAAGTAACAACAGGTATCTAATAAAGGAGAACAACTATGGCGATATCACGAGGACAACTAGTTAAAGAACTAGAGCCAGGTTTGAATGCTTTATTCGGCCTGGAATATAAACGTTATGAGAATCAGCATGCTGAAATCTACACGACTGAATCTTCAGACAGAGCGTTTGAAGAAGAAGTTATGTTATCAGGTTTCGCAAATGCTTCAGTTAAACCTGAGGGTTCTGGCGTAAGTTTCGACAATGCACAAGAAACTTTTACAGCTAGATACACTCACGAGACTGTTGCACTTGCATTCGCGATCACTGAAGAAGCGATCGAGGATAATCTGTATGACAGACTTGCGTCTAGATACACAAAAGCACTTGCTAGATCTATGGCGAACACTAAACAAGTTAAGTCAGTGGTACCTTTAATTCAAGGTTTACCAACTAACAATAACTTCAATTCAGGTGACGGTGTTAGTTTATTTAACACAGCTCACCCTACAATTGCAGGGACAGTAGCTAATACTTTAGCAGTACAAGCTGACTTAAACGAAACATCACTAGAGCAATCTTTAATCGACATTGCTGCAATGACAGACGAAAGAGGTCTGAAAATTGCTGCAAGAGGTGTTAAAATGATTGTACCTAGTGAAAACCAGTTCAATGCTGAAAGACTTATGAAGTCTCAAGGTAGAACTGGAACTGCAGATAATGACATTAACGCTATTGCGTCAATGGGAATGGTTCCTCAAGGTTACAGAGTGAACAATTTCTTAACTGACCCAGATGCGTTCTACATCATTACTGACGTGCCAAATGGTATGAAGTACTTTGACAGAAGCCCAATTAAAACGGCTATGGAAGGTGACTTTGATACTGGTAACGTAAGATACAAAGCTAGAGAAAGATACTCTTTTGGAGTTTCTGACTATAGAGGTATCTTCGGTGTTGAAGGTGTTTAATCACTAATTAAAATATTTGAGGCGGACATAGTTCCGCCTCATTTAGAAAGTAAGATAGCAATTCCATGAAAAAATTTACAATTACAATATTCGCTTACGATCATTACGCAAAATTTAAAGTATCATCTAACGATGATCCTATTTCCCTTGAACAAGCCATAGTTGACAAACTAGGAGAAAATGTTATAAAATGGGAATATGTCGGAGAAAATGTATATGCCTCTGACAAATATAGAATAACCTATGAGGAGGTTATAAATGACGATGCAACCACACATCCAGGAACTTTACAACAAGAAAAAGTCACTGGATCTCAAATGGGAGCAAGAGCATCTTAACGAGGGTAGATATACTCTTGATATGGTGAGGATCGACGACGAAGTAAAAAAGATCGTTCAGCATATTAAAAAAGCAGAAGCTAAACAAGCACATCTGCAGAATAAAGTTGAGGCAGTCGCTCCTACAGTTTCAGTAGCTACTTAATAAAAAGCTACATCGTTGGAAAAAATCCACTCCACACTACAGGCTCTCTTGCACTCTACTAAAAAGTAGTGTATAAAAAATACACTATACATATATTAATTTTCTGCATAGACGCAGTATAGTCGACGGCCTAGAGACTATGTAGAATTAACTAGGAGAACAATCATGGCTAACACAACCTTTTCAGGACCGGTCATTTCTAAAAATGGCTTTATAGGTACTGGACCAGGATCAACTGTTGCATTAACAGCTAATACTTCATTAACTGTAAATGATCACGCAGGAAGAATCCTTTTAACTCAAGACGCAGATGGTATTTTTACTTTACCATCAATCAATGCAAATGCTAACGGAGCTACAGCAGGTGCTACAGACTACAACAATCTAAATAACATTGGTGCAAGTTTTACTTTTTATGTAGACACTACTGCAACTGATGTTCAAATCGTAACTGACGGTGTAGATAAATTTACAGGTGCAGCTATGATCGCAGTGGATGATGGAGCTAAAAAAGCTTTCTTCCCTTCTACAGATAATGATGTTCTTTCTATGAATGGAACAACTACAGGTGGGATCGTTGGATCTGTAATTCAAGTTACAGCGTTAGAAACTGCTCAATACTTGGTACACAATACTTTGATCTTAGGATCAGGAACTATTGTTACTCCATTTAGCGATACGTAATAGATAATTAATTTGTGTGAGTCTTTGGACTCACACAAGTTTTAAGGAGAATTAAATATGAGATCAGATGTAAAAGCGATTCAAATAACAGCGACAGGTCAAGTTTTTGGTGGAAGAACAAGACTAAGAGGAATTATTCTTTCTAACACAACAACTACTACTGATACAGGATCAATAACTTTACAAGATATCGACGGAACTCAATTCACTGCAGAGGTTCCTCCAGGAGATGTTTTTACTTTTAACATGCCTGAAGATGGAATTTTATTTAAATCTGGAATGACTTGTAGTGCTATTACTAGTGCTAAATCAACCGTGTTAATAGATAAGTAAGGATAAAAATGGATTCAGATCAGAAGACATTAAACATGACAACAGTAGGAGCTAACACTCTTGCAAGAGCAGGTAGAGCTAGAATTACTTCTATTCAGGGATTAGGTATAGCATCATCTACAATTATTTTTTATGATTCAGCAGATGCAAGTACGCCAGGAACAGCAGTAGCTACTTATAAATATGGAACTGAAGGATTAGAAGTTTATGTTCCAGGTTCAGGTATTAAATTTGAAAATGGTATTGTTTATAATTTAGCAGGAGCAGGTGGAAGCATTACAGTAACTATAACAGGAGCTTAATGGCAACTTCAGGAACTACAGTCTTTGAAAAAAATTTTGCTATCGATGATATAATCACCGAAGCTTATGAAAGATTAGGACGTTTTGATTATTCAGGTAATGATATAAAATCTGCAAGACGTTCTTTAAATATTATGTTCCAAGAATGGGCAAACAGAGGTTTGCATTTTTGGGAAGTTGGAAATAATGATATCACATTAGTTAATGGTCAAGCTGTCTATACAATGTATAGATCAACGTCTGATGGAACTTCGGATGCAACAGCAGTGTATGGTGTTGATGATATACTAGAAGCTGTTTATAGAAATTCTTCTTCAACTGATTTTCCATTAACAAAAATAAATAGATCTGCATATCAAGGTCTTTCAAATAAAACAAATACAGGAACTCCTACACAATATTTTGTACAAAGATTTATTGATAAAGTAACTATTACTTTATACTTAACTCCAGGTGCCTCTGAAGCCGGAAACAAACTTAATTATTATTATGTAAAAAGAATTCAAGATGCAGGAGCTTACACTAATGAAGCTGATGTACCTTATAGATTTGTACCATGTATGTGTGCGGGTTTAGCTTATTATCTTTCTCAAAAAGTAAAACCAGAACTTACACAACAAATGAAATTATTATATGAAGATGAATTAAAAAGAGCATTAGAAGAAGATGGTTCACCTTCAAGTTCTTTTATAACTCCAAAAACTTATTATCCAAATGTCTAATTTATCTAGAGGAAAATACGCACAATTTATATCTGATCGTTCTGGTCAAGCATTTCCATATACGGAAATGGTTATTGAATGGAATGGCGCACGTGTACATACATCAGAGTTTGAAGCAAAGCATCCACAACTAGAACCAAAACCAACTACTGCAGATGGACAAGGTTTAAGAAATGCAAGACCACAAACTTTTACACTTGCTTCTGGTGGCGGTGGTGGAATAGCTGTAGATTTAACTTTACCTGCACCATTTGCTTATAGAACTGAAACAAATAGTATGGTACCAGATAATGGAAGTGAAATTAATGTAAAAAGAGAAGCACAAATTAATTTAGGAACAGTAACGGTAACAACATAATGACATACGCAGAATTAGTACAAAAAATTAGAGATTACACAGAAGTTAGTTCAAATGTTTTAACTGAATCTATTACAAATGATATTATTCGAGATGCAGAATTAAGAATAATGAGAGATGTAGATGTTGATGCAAATAAAAGATATGCTCAAGCTCAAGTAATTTCAGGAACAAGGTTTATTGATACACCACAAAATACTTTAGTTATTAGATCAGCTCAAATTGTAGATTCTGATGGAACAAGCAATCCTGATAATAGAGAATTTTTAGAGTGGAGAGATTCTAGTTTTATGTCTGAATTTAATCCTACTAATGCTCAAGGTGTTCCAAAATACTACAGTTGGTGGGATGATGACACGATAGTATTAGCCCCAACTCCAGATGCTACTTACACAATTCAGTTAAATTATATCTTGAAACCAGAGACTTTATCTAGTACAAATACACAAACATATATTAGCCAACAATTTCCCAATGGTTTATTATATGCATGCTTAGTTGAAGCATTTTCATTCTTAAAGGGGCCAAATGATCTCTTGCAATTATACGAAGGAAAGTATAAACAAGTATTAGAAGGCTTCTCTATAGAACAAATGGGAAGACGAAGACGTGATGAATATCAAAGTGGTGTTCCTCGTGTCGGTGGTAAATAATAATAAGGAGAAAAAACTATGGCTATTACACAAGCAATTGCAAATTCTTTCAAAAAAGAATTATTGGAAGGTGAGCATAATTTTGGTACTGGTGATGACAAGTTTAAGATCGCTCTTTATACTTCTTCAGCTACTCTAAACTCAGCAACAACTTCATTCACAACTGGAAACGAAGTTTCAAATACAGGTCAGTACACTTCTGGTGGCGGGTTACTTGTAAACAATGGAACTTCTATAACAGCCGGTGTCGCAAGAGTTGACTTCGCAGACAGATCTTTTACTGGAGTGACGTTAACTGCTAGAGGAGCTTTAATCTATAACACTTCTGCAACTGCAACTAATGCAGCTGTATGTGCTTTAGATTTTGGAGCAGATAAAACAGCGACAGCAGGTGTTTTCACAATTCAGTTTCCAGCAGCTACATCAACAGCAGCGATTTTAAGAATCTCTGGTTAGTACATAGGAGTTAAAATCCTATGGCATCAGGAACTTGGAGCAGCGGCTTTTGGGGCCAAAACCAATGGAACGATTTAGCTGATCCTACGTTTACATTAACGGGGGTAAGTCTATCTGGTGTCCTTGGTACAACTACTGAAATTGACGGTGAAATAAATACAGGTTGGGGACGTATTGAATGGGGTATTAATGCCTGGGGTGAATTTGGTACTGCACTTCCAACAGGGGTTTCTGCATCTTTTAATATAGGAACTATAGCTGTACAAATTGATGTCACTGCAACAAATTCTACAAACAATAATCAAACAATAACTGGTGCATTAGGTGCTCTTGTCATTGATATTCAATCAAAAGTATTTCCAACTGGAATAGAAATTTCTAGTGCATTAGGAATAGCTGACGCTGGTCCTGATGCGATGGCTACAGGTAATCAAGCAACAGCTTCTGTAGGAAGTGTTGAAGCATATAACTTAGAAGGTTGGGGACGATATTTCTATGGTCAATTTGAATGGGGTGCTACCGGTGAATGGGAAAGTGTAGAATTAACAGGTATAGCATTATCAGCAAATTTAGGTAATGAAACAATCACAGGTAACGCAAATGTAACTGCTAATACCTTAAACGTAGCTCAAGTAACAATAGCAAATGTAGATCCAGCTCCAGATGCTGAAGTAACAGGTAATTTCATGATTGGTTCTTTAGGCCAATTAGGAATGCAAGGAGATGTTCCACAAGACGTAACAGGTATTGCAATGTCTGCAGGTTTAGGAAGTGTTGTAGCAGTTCCAGCACAAGAAGTAGACGTTACAGGATTGCCTGCTCTTGCTAGAGTAGCTTCTGTTACAGCTATTGTTGATGTTAATGCAACTTTCAATGGTTTTGGGTTGACTACAACAGTAGGAAATGGTAGTGCTTTAATCTGGAACGAAGTAAACACAGGTACAGCGCCTATAGATCCTCCAGGATGGCAAGAAGTAGCTGCATAATGAGTTTGACACAAACTCAATTTTTTAGTAAAGTAAACGCAAATAAGGAATTTAAATTATGGCAAATTCAACATCAGCTAGTTTAAAATTAACAGTTCAAGCAACTGGGGAAAACTCAGGAACTTGGGGACAAATTACAAATACTAACTTACTAATTCTTGAACAAGCAATTGGTGGTTATGACGCATTTAACGTAACTAACGCATCTAGAGCTTTAACTTTTACAAATGGTGCTTTATCAAATGGTAAGAATGAAGTTATTAAATTAACAGGAACTCTTGAAGCAAACGTAAATGTTACTATTCCAGATTCAGTTGAAAAAACTTATATAGTTGAAGATGGATGTGACCATGCAGGTTTTACTTTAACTTTTAAAACTACATCTGGAACAGGTGTACTTTTATGTGAAGGTCACACTTACACATTATATTCTGATGGAACTAATGTTGTAAAAGCAGGTGAACTTAAAAAATGGAGAGCAGTTTCAGCAGCAGAAACAGTTCAAGCTGGAGCTCAACTTTTAGTAAATACAAATGGTGGAGCAGTTACAGTAACGCTACCCGCTTCTCCAAGTGCAGGTGATGAAGTTTCATTTATAGATCAAGGTTATGATTTCAATACTAACGCATTGACTGTTGGTAGAAATTCTTCTAATATAGCAAACAGTGCAGCTGATCTTACAGTTAATACTCAAGGTGCTGGTTTTAGTTTAGTGTATTCTGGAGATGCTACAACAGGATGGACTTACAGGGAGAAATAGAATATGGCAAATTACGAAGCAACTAGATATGATTTTGATGGAGCAAACCTTACAGGTATAGAAGGAATTCCTACGGCAACTATTGTACCGTGGTCAGATTCATCTATCCCATCTGGATTCTTAGAGTGTAATGGACAAGCAGTAAGTCAATCTACTTACGCAGATTTATTTGCAATCATTGGTACAACTTATGGTGATCCAGGAGGCGGTAATTTTAACGTTCCTGATTTACAAGACAACGTACCGGTTGGAAAATCTAACAATAAAGCTTTAGCATCAACTGGTGGAGCAAATACAGTAGCAGTAACAGCTAGTGGTAACGTTGGTGGATCAACAGCTAATGCAACTTTATCAACACCTCAACTTGCATCTCACAGTCACCCTGGAGGTGGTACTCCTGGAAGAAATGCAAATAACCCAGGTTTCGCAATTATTGCTGCTAATACAGGTTCTGCAGGTTCAGGAGGAGGTCACTCTCACAACATGTCTGCTAACTTTTCAGGTGACACAGCAAACCCATCTGTATTACAACCTTATTTAACAATAATTTATATAATTAAGACGTAGGAGAAAATATGGCAACAAACGCAAAGTGGACAATAGTATTTGATGATAAAATAATAATTAAAAATCATGCAGAAGGAGCTAGTGAAGGTATTGGATATACTATATCTGATGATTCTTTTTGGTCTGACCCTAAGTTTTCTAATATTTGGGCTATTCAATACGGCACAACAAACGTTAATGATCAAGTAGAATACAGAGATGAGACACCTCATTCTACATATGATTCATCTATTTTAGGAGATATTAGTCAGTTTTCTTCTAGATGGGATTCAGCACATTTATCAAAATTACAATCTGATTGGGATAGTAACAATGAAGTTGATGATGAAGGTAATTCTACAGAAACAGAAGCTGAAAAAATTACTAGATTAGGTGCAAGACCTACTTCATATTCTTCATAATTTTTTTCTAAAAGTTATTTTAGTTATATACATATAATTTCCTTTAGCATACCTACAGTTATAAGGTATTTTTATCCTATAGGGGTAATTATTTACTTTAAAATGTTTAGTTAAGTAGCCTATGTAACTGACTTTTTTAGTAGCATATGAAACTAATACTGTATTATATTTAACATGATTCAATATTAATTTTAAAAAAAGATTCATCCTATCTTGATATTGTTTTATTTCATGTGAGGGAGAATCATCAAAGAATATACAATCAAATTTTTTAGTAAAAGGTAGTTTAAATTGCCACATTCCTTTTACAAGGTTTATCTTTTTATTTCGTTGTTTTAATTTCCATTTATTAAATTTTTTAATAACTTCATCATCTTTTTCAATAACAGTGTATGAACGTAACCTATGTTTATTGATAGCAGTTGCAGAATAACCCATACCAAAACCTATTTCTAATACATCACCGTGAGGTTTTAAAATGTTTGCACATTTTTCCATATAAGGTTTTTCCCAATCCATCATTACTTGAAAAGGATTGTTTTGTTTATCTAAATAATTATGGTCTAATATTATTTTATCATTTAATTTCATATTTTAATTTACCTCAACATCATCCAAGAAGTTATAATATATTTTTCTCCAGACAATGGAGAATTTCCTCTATGAACATAAGGGAAACCAGCAGGCCATATAACTATTCTACCTGTTTTAGGTTTTACTCTTTTAGAAAAATGTAAAAATTCTGTCTCTCCACCTTCTTCTACATCGTTTAAATAAATAGAAAAAACAAAAGCTCTAGACTCAAGATCAAATCCTTTTCCATGTTCTAAGTGCCAAATATGATAACCTTGTGTAGGTAGAGTTTTTTGAATTTTTAATTGTGTATAATGAAAAGTATCTTGTCCATATCCTTCTAAAGCACCTACATTTTTTTGATAATGATTCCAAGCTATATCAAAGTTAAAGATCATAGATTTTAATTCTTCCCACCATACATCCATATTTGCAGGCACAGCAAAATACTGTTGATCTTGTTTCTGAAGTATAGATGCTTGTTCAAAACCTATTCTATTAATAGTATTATTAAATTTATTTTGATCTTCAAAAAGTTTTATAGCTTTATTACATTCTTCTTTTGTAATGTAATTATCATATACACCAATAAAATTATTTATGTTAACTGTTTTTTCGTTCATAATTATTTATTTAGTTGGTCGTAAGCATGGTGACTAAAAGGACCATTTTGATTTACGTAGTGTAAAAAAACTTGAGCCATACCTTCGCCTTTATAAATACCTGGTCTCCAATGTTTTTGATCACACCCTGCATATAATATAGCATCACCTTCATCAAGTTCAAATGAAGTTCCTTCAACTATAATAGGCCAGTTATCATATTTTTTTACACAAGCTGTGACAGATATTTCACAAGCAGGTCTATCTGTATGTTTTTTTAAAGTTGCACCAAACACATAATATCTCCAATAAGCATATGTTTGAAATAATTTTAAATTAGATTGTTTTTCTACTAAAGGTAATTTTGTATCTAAAAAACTTGTCATTAAAGGATCGCTATACCATGCTGGAGAAAAAGACTGCCTATCTAATTGATAGTCTTTATTTAAATCTAATTTGTTATAACAATATTTTTGAAGTATTTCTAATTCTTCTTTTGAAAAAAAGTTTTTTATTAATTTATAATCTACTGTAGCCATGCAACTATACTATACCTTGTCCCTTTAGTAATTGGTTGAATACTATGGGGGTACATAAAATTACTTGGAAAAAATACAAGCGAACCTTTACCAAGTTTTAATCTTTTAATTTCTTTTTCGCTTTGGTCTGTAAAAATTAAATCACCACCTTCATAGTCATCATTTAAATTGATAATAATACTTAAATGTCTGGGTGAAGTACTATAATGATCTGTGTGTATTTCATACTTCCCTCCAATTGAATATTTTAATAAATCTATTTGATTTATTTTTGAACTTTTCATTTGAGGAAATTTTGCTTTATAAAAAAGGTAGTTTTTTTCTATTTCTTTTTTTATATAGTTCCAATAAAATAAATCTGTAGGTGTATCAAAAGTTAAACTATAACCTTTTACGTTTCTTATGTCTTTACTTAAACCACTTATAACCATTAAGTTTTTTTTAGCTTTATGGTTTGTTAAAGGTATAATTTTACCTATAAACTTATCCGATATTACATTTTTTATCTCAACAATTGCTTCTAAATGGTCCATAATTATGATACTTTCATTCTCTATAAAACTAATATATAAAGCACTATATGCTACAAAAATTAAATTTCAAGCCTGGTTTTAACAAGATGGTCACAGATTCAGGAGCCGAATCTCAATGGGTCGATGGTGATTTTGTTAGATTTAGATACGGACTACCTGAAAAAATAGGTGGTTGGAATCAATTATCTATTGCAGGTGAAACTTTACCTGGAGCAGCACGTGCTCAACACACTTGGACATCTTTAGCTGGTGAAAGATATGCAGCTATTGGAACTTCACAAGGTTTGTTTTTATATTATGGAGAACAGTTTTTTGATATTTCACCATTGGATACAGCTATAACAGGATGCACACTAACAACTGTTAATGGCTCAAATGTTTTACAAGTTAATAAAGGCTCTCATGGTCTACAAGTTGGAAGATATATAACTTTATCTGGCGTAACTGTTACAGGTGCATCCGACTTTACAACAGCAGAATTAGAAGTAGCTTATGAAATTTTAACCGTTCCAGACATAGATACGTTTACAGTTCAAGCTGTAAGAGCTGAAGGAGGAACAGGCATGACTGCAGCAGGTGCTGCAACTGTTAATCCTTATGTTCAAGTAGGTCCTGTTTTTCAAACCGTAGGTTATGGTTGGAGCACATCTTCTTGGGGAGATGAAACTTGGGGTACAGAAAGAGCTACAAGTTCTGTAGTCCTGGATCCAGGAAACTGGAGTCTTGATAACTATGGACAAGTTCTTGTTGCAACAATTAGAGATGGAGAAACTTTTACTTGGAATGCAGGAGCATCAAGTGCTAGAACAATTAGAGCATCTAAATCTACATCTGGTTTTTCAACTTCAGCTAACCCAACTGCATCAAGATTAACCCAAGTATCTGATAGAGATAGACACTTATTTCATTTTGGAACGGAAACAACTATTGGAGATCCTACGACTCAGGATCCAATGTTTATAAGATTTTCAAATCAAGAAGACTTAAATGATTATACACCAACTGCAGTTAATACTGCAGGTACATTTAGATTAGACAAAGGAAATAGAATTGTTGGAGCAGTATCTGGTAAAGATTATACTTTAGTATTAACTGATAGCTCTGCTTATGTGATTCAATTTGTTGGTCCACCATTTACATTTAGTGTAAGACAAGTTGGTACTAACTGTGGATTGATTGGTCAACACGCATTAAGTTATTCTGATGGTAAAGTATTTTGGATGTCAGGTGAAGGTGGATTTTTTGTATTTGATGGTACAGTTAAATCATTACCATGTTTAGTTGAAGATTTTGTTTTTACAACAAATTCAAATAATTTAGGAATTAATTTTAACGCATCTGATATAGTTTATGCAGAACACAATACTCTTTATAGTGAAGTAAATTGGTTTTATCCAAAATCAGGATCAGATCAAATTGATAGATGTGTCACATATAACTATGGAGAAAATGTTTGGACAACTTCATCATTAGCTAGAACTTCGTATGTAGATACCGGAGTCTTTGATGTGCCATATGCTACTGAATATGATAAAACATCACTACCTGTATTTGGAGATATCTTGGGTATTACAAACACATATGGAGCTTCAACTTATTATGCTCACGAAGTTGGAACTGATCAAGTTAATTCATCAGGCACAACTTCTATTAATGCATTTATTGAATCTGGAGACTTTGATATTACAGCAAGAAGAAGTATGACAGGTCAATCAACAGGTATGGTTGACTACAGGGGAGATGGAGAGTTTTTTATGTCTGTAAAAAGATTTATACCTGACTTTAAGGTTCTTACAGGTAATTCAAAAATTACATTACTATTGAATGATTATCCAAATAACACTGCATCTAGCTCACCTCTTGGCCCATTTACAATTACCAATTCTACTGATAAGGTAGACACTAGAGCAAGAGGAAGATTACTATCAATTAAAATAGAAAATGATGGTACCGGTGAAACTTGGAGGTATGGAACTTTGAGAGTAGATGCTCAACCAGACGGAAGAAGATAATGGCAAAAGTAGTAGTTAGTATACCAGAACCAAAACAAGAATATGAAGTTTCTAATCAAAGACAAATTTTAGAAGCTCTTGACACTTTAAAAAATCAACTTAACTTCTCTTTTCAACAAGATTTAAAAAATGAAGAAGATCAAAAGGAGTGGTTTTTAGGTGGCTAATTTTTTTAAAAGCGAAACGTTTAATTTAACAACAACCAATTTAACAACAGCATTAACTATTACTACGTCTGCTATTGCAATTGTTAAATCTGTACAAGCAGTGCATGATACAGCCAGTAATGTTGATACAGATTTATATTTAAAAAAGTCAGGTGGTTCTGATGTACAAATAGCTCATGCACAATTAAATAAGTCTACTGAAAACTTAGCTAAGAATGTTATTAACCTAGAAGGTGGAGATATTTTAAAAATACAGGCAGACACAGCAAACGAGATCACTGGACAAATAAGTTATCTTTTGATAGATAGATCACAAGAAAATGGATAAAGATAAATTAGAGCACACTCACGATAATGGTATCACTCACTCTCATGAAGGCGGTGATGTTCCCCATACACATGATATACCTAAAATAGATTGTGTAACCACAACAACATACAGAAATACCAAGACAGGAGAAGTATTTAAAGAGAAAGTAGAAGGACCTGATATTGTAGAAGATGTTACAGTTCAAATTACTAACAAAGGTCTTGAAGTATTTCAGAAAGTAATGAATCAAAATAATGACAAACCAAAATCCTAGAGGCGGAACAGAACTACAATTT
>Ga0255758_10001283_pt1 | contig 25902 bp, 21 predicted proteins | sample 011ome_24_FD_179958 | JGI IMG/M metagenome (GOLD analysis project Ga0255758, IMG submission 179958) | Coastal salt marsh microbial communities from the Groves Creek Marsh, Skidaway Island, Georgia - 011513CT metaG (version 2) | ecosystem: Environmental > Aquatic > Marine > Intertidal zone >...
AAATGAAGAAATTAACTTAAACACTGTGTCTTATCAAATTACTGATACAGCTGGCATTCCAAGAAAAAAACAAAAGAATCAAATTGATAAGTACTCATCAATTTTGGCAATAAGGTCCCTTGAAAGTGCATCTATAGCATTAATTGTCGTAGATAGTGTAATTGGCCTTTCTTTTGAAGATAAAAGAATACTAAAAGAAGCAATAGAGCAAAACGTAACACCTATAGTTGTTCTTAATAAATGGGACAAATTAGAAACAATTCATAAGGAAGAAATAAATAAAAATATTAAAAATGAGTTAAAGCAATACCAATGGGTAAATGTACTACGTATTTCTGCTTTAAATAAAAAAAACATTACTCAAATCAATAAGTCTATTAAAGATGTAGAAGATCAACTACATACAAGAATCGGAACTTCAGAATTAAATATTAAATTCAGAGAATTGTGGATAAAAAATCCTCCACATCCTTTTAGGGGTAAAAGAGCAAAACTTAAATATGTTACGCAATACTCATCTCATCCGCCAGAATTCTTCTTTAATCTAAGCTCTAGAATTCCAAAAAACTATCAAATGTTTATAGAAAACAATATTAGAGAAAATTTCAATATGAAAAATATCTGTTTTAAAGTAAAAATTAATGCATAGTTTTGGATTTAAAATATTAGTTTTTGTTGCTGGGTTTTATATTGCAATAAGGTTATTTCAAGCACTTTATTTCCTAGTTACTTAATTTAATTATTCAAACAAATTATAAAAAATATCTTTTATCTATTGTATTAGAAATTTAATTTTTCTAATATTAATACATCCACATTTATGTGGATTTTTTGTATACAAAAAGGAGAAAAATTGAGTAATTTCAAAGGATCCAAGAGTTGGCGTCTTATATTACTCTTCTCAGTTTTTGCATTAGTAGTAGTCGCATGTGGTGGCGATACAGCAGAAGAAGTTGTTGAAGAAGCAACTGAAACTACTGAAGCCCCAGCAACTACTGCAGCACAAGCTGAAGAAGCAGCTCCATCAGGACCTGATGGTGTTTATAAGATGGCAATTTTTTCAGAGCCTGCTACTCAAAACTACTTTAAGTGGTTAGATACTGACACTGATACATATTCTTTATATCAGATGACATCTCAAACTACTTCATTGTTTACAGTTTCAACTCCTAACTTTGTTCTTGTTCCAAATATGGCGACAGAGTTAGTTGAAACTAATGTAGACAATGGTGATGGAACTTATAGTTATATTGTTCCTATATCAAGTGGGTATGAATGGAGTGATGGAGTAGAAATCACTGCTAATGACTGGGAATGGACTTGGGAAACTGTAACAGGTTTACCACTTCTAGGTCAATGGCAAAGTGCTTATCCATCTGACTGTTCATTAAATGAGTCTACAGGTGAAAATAGAAAGTGTATTGTCGATGTTGAAGCAACAGATGATTACACTGTAAAAATTACATTTAACTATGATCCAGGACTAAGTGGCTGGCAATATGGTGCTGCTTTGTCAGCAGCTATGCCTGAACACTACTGGTCACAGTTTGCTACAAGTAGAGAAGACCTTTTAGCTGTCGATGGTTTAGATGCTCCAACTTCTGGTGCATTTTTATATGACAAAGTTGAACAAGGTGCCTTTACTACATGGGCATATGATGCTGATACTATGTGGTTCGGCGGAGATACTACTATATATGATGGTGGAACAGCAATTAAATGGGACAACGGTGTAGCACCTGCAGTAGATGCTGCTTTTGGTGATACAAGTGGAGATAGCTTCACTTACACTAATGGACCATTTGTTGGGACAGTTGAATTTTCGATCTACAGTGATCAAGATTCAGCCTACTTAGCCTTCGAAAATGGTGAAGTAGACTTCGTACTGAATCCAAGCGGTGTCAAAAAGGCTCTTTATGAAAAACTTTCTAGAATACAAGGTGTAGAAGTAGCTTCAAACTTCTCTAATGGTATGAGATACATGGCATTTAATACACGTTTATTCCCAGGAAGTGACAAAGCATTTAGTCAAGCTGTTGGTTGTATTGTTGATAAAGAATTTGTTATTAACAATGTACTTCAAGGAGTTGCAATTAATATGGACGGTCAAATGCCTGCAGCATTAACTGCGTGGGTAGCACCTGTAACAGGTGTATTGGCTGATTGTGATGGCCTATCCGCAGAAGACAGATGGAATAAATCTATCGGAATTCTTCAAGATGCCGGATGGACAGCAACAGACTGGGGTAGCCACCCTGGTGGAAATGAAAGAGCAGTAGCTCCTACAGGAGTTAAAGGTCCAAATGGAGAAACAGCACCAGACAATATGTTGCTATATGCACCAGGTCCTGGTTTTGATCCAATTAGATCAACTTTTTCATTGTTTATTGCAGACTATATGCAACAGCTTGGTTTTGACGTTGTAGCAAGACCAACAGGTTTCGGCGTTATTGTAGATTTAGTATTTACGGCTGAAACTTGTAGAGACTGGCATTTTTATATGCTTGGATGGGGTCTAGGAACTTTCCCAGATCATCCAGCAACTTTCTTTGATAGTGCGCAAGATACTTGTACTGTTGAAGGATATAATACGCCTGGTTACAACACAGAAGGTGGATATCAAAATCCAGCTTTTGAACAACTTATATCTGATTTTAAATTAGCAAAATCTGTTAGTGAAGCTCAGAGAATAAGTAAAGAGATGGAAGCTATATTATTTGATGATATGCCTTATTTAGTATTGGTTACAACACCAGTATTAGAGGTTTATCGTTCTAACGTAGAGTTCCCATTCACAGATACTCTAGATGGTATCCAAGACTTAAGCGGATTACCTACTAGCGTAAAGGTATCTCAATAAATTAGTATTTAAAGCTGGGGCTTTTTAGTCCCAGCTTTAATAACTAAACGGGATTAAAATTATGGCAAAGTACGTTTTATCTAGATTTTTCCAAATGGGTGTAGTTTTCCTCCTTTTTTTAGTGCTATCTTATATTCTTTTTGATGCAATTCCTGGAAATGCATTTCAAAGTCTTCTTTTAAACCCATCTTTACCAGATTATGCCTATGATCAAGTAGTTGAACTGTATGGTTTAAACGAACCTTTACTTACTCGTATACAAAACTATGTAATAAATTTTTTTAAAGGGGATTTTGGTTATTCTTATCTTCAATTTCCTAAAACTCCTATAGATCTAATCGCAGAAAGACTACCTAGGACTCTTATGTTGTTTTCGATTGTAAATATAGTCGCATTTTATACAGGTTTTTTTGTTGGTAAAGTATTAGCTTGGAGGAGAGGTTCTAAATCAGAGACTTGGATTACAATAACATCAGTATTTTCATATACAATATTTTATCCATGGTTTGCTTTAATTATGTTATGGTTTTTTGGGTTAAAACTTAATTGGCTTCCAATAGGAAAATTTCTTTATCCAGAAAAATGGTATGACGCACCTTTTGATAGCGATGTAGTTTTTATTGAAATGATTAAATATACTCTTTATTTTTCTCTTTTGTTTTTTCTAATTAATGTTTTCACTAGAAATATTGAATCAATTTCTAAGCGTAGAAATATTAGAATAATGGGATTTGCATCTTTATTGGTTTTATCTATCATTTATTGGAATTTTGGAAAATTAGAAGAGATGAAAACATATGCAGGTGATATTGCTTATCACATGATCTTGCCTATTATGACCGTTACAATTGTTGCTTTTGCAGGAACTGCCTTATTAACAAGGACTACAATGATGGAAGTATTAAAAGAAGATTATATATTAACTGCTAGAGCTAAAGGAATTAGTCAAAAAAGGATAAGAGATAGGCATGCAGCGAGAACAGCATTGTTACCTGTTGTAACCTCTTTTATATTTACGATAGTAACAATTATTGATGGAGCAGTTTTAACAGAAAATATATTTTCATGGCCAGGCATGGGTCAACTTATTCTTGACAGTGTTTTAAGAGAAGACATTCCTGTAGCGATGGCTTCTTTTTCTTTTATAGGAATTACTGCACTTGTTGCTCATTTCATTGCTGATGTTTCATATGCATTTTTGGATCCTAGAATTAGAATTAAAACACAAGGTTAGAATATGTCTGAAGTAAATTCATTAAAAGAATCTAGAAAAGAAAATTTTAGGAAGAATTTTAACCGATTTAAACAAAGTAAAATTGGTATGACAGGACTTGTAATTGTTATTTTATTTGGAGTTTTGGCTTTATTGCAACCTTTACTATTCCTCTTAGGAATTTGGGATTATAAGACTTACGATCCAGTTGTAGGTTATGATGCAGAAAAATATATTGCAGAAGTAGTTGTGTGTCCCGATGAATACCCAAATGAAAGATATTCTGAAAGAAAAGATTGTCCTGGAAGAAACGAAGTAACTTTAATTAGTGTAAAACCTTATAACCCTGGTATTAAAGAAGGAGATACAATTGAAAGATTTAGACAACCCGCTGAACCCTCAGGGAAGCATATTCTAGGAACTGACTCACTCGGTAGGGACGTATTCTCTCAAATAATGGAGGGAAGCCAGGTAGCTTTTATTCTTGGATTATTAAGTGCTACCTTAAGTGTTGTTATATCAACAATTCTTGGATCTATTGCTGCATATTTTGGTGGTTTTATTGATTCATATTTAATGAGACAGTCCGATCTGTTACTCATGCTTCCTTCACTACCTTTATTGTTTATTATTTCAGCTTTTACAGAGTTGCAAGTATGGCATCTAGCGTTAGTTTTAGGAATTTTAGGTGGACTTGGTGGTTCTGTAATTACAATTAAATCACAGGCGCTTCAAGTTAAAGTTAAACCATTTGTTGATTCTGCAAGGATAACAGGTGGTTCAAGAATGAATATTCTTTTTTCTCATATATTGCCAAATGTTGCCCCATTAGCTTTACTTTTCATGGTTTTTGGAGTTACTGGCGCTATAGCATCAGAATCAGTGTTGTCTTTTTTAGGCTTACTAAATATTGACATGAGTTGGGGATTAATGATAAGTGTTTCACAAGCTGATGGTTATATAAATCAAGGTTTAACATATTGGTGGCTAGTTATTCCAGCTGGCTTATCAGTTACTTTGCTAGCTGGAGGATTTTATTTAGTTGGCAGAGGTTTAGATGACGTATTTAATCCAAGGTTGAGAAAAAGATGAATCCAAAAAATATCTTAGAAGTTAAAAAATTAAACATGATGTATACGACATTAGAAGGAAATGTTAATGCTGTAAAAGACGTATCATTTGAGATAAAGAAAGGTAGTTCTTTTGGTCTTGTAGGGGAGTCAGGATGCGGTAAAACTTCTGTTGCAATGACTCTTATGCAACTTCAAGCAGATAACGCAAAGATAGTCTCAGGAAATATTATATTTAATGGACAAGAGATGGTTGGGTTAAATGAGAAAGAATTAAGAAAAATTAGATGGGGTGGTATCAGTATTGTATTTCAAGGAGCAATGAACGCTTGGAATCCAGTTATAAAGATTGGAGAGCAAATCAGAGAGGCAATAAGAGAGCATTATCCAGAAAACACTAGATCAGAAAACACAAACAAAATTAATACTTTATTTAAAATGGTCGGTTTAGAACCAAATGTTGCAGATAGGTATCCACATGAATTATCTGGTGGAATGAAACAGCGAGCTGTAATTGCTTTATCATTATCTTGTGATCCCAAGTTAATAATTGCTGATGAACCTACGACAGCTTTAGATGTTGTAATTCAAGATCAAATACTTAAAGAAATTAAAAAAGTTCAAGAAGATCTTGATTTGAGTTTAATTTATATTTCACATGATATAGCAGTTATTGCTGAAATGACTGATTATATGGCTGTAATGTATGCAGGTAGAATTGTTGAAACTGGAAAAACTAAAGATATTTTTAAGAACCCAAAACACTCATATACTAGAATGCTTTTAGATTCCACTCCATCAATAATCGGAGATAAAAAAATGCTTAAGTCACTTGATGGTGAACCGCCAAGTTTAATGGATAATTTTTCCGGATGTTCTTTTGCTCCCAGATGTCCTCAACCTTCAGACAATTGTAGTAGCGGCAATGCTGAAATGGGGTTAATTGAAGTTGGGGATGGACATTTTGCAGATAAATGTTGTGTAGAGTGTGGTTAAATGAAAAAAAACATTATTGAAGTTAAAAATCTTTCAAAATACTTTGAAGTTTCAGGTGGCATATTCCAAAAGAAAAGTATTGTAAAAGCTGTAGACGATATATCATTTTTTATACCTCAAGGAGAAAGCCTTGGTTTAGTTGGTCAAAGTGGATGTGGTAAAACTACAACCGCTAGAACCCTTACTCTGTTAGAGGAAAAAACTAAAGGTTCAGTAAATGTGTATAATTCTAAAACTAATTTATTAGAATCTATCGACAATCTCGATGAAGATCAACTGAAGGAATTTAGACGTAATATACAAATGATATTTCAAGACCCTTATGAAGCAATGAATCCACGTTGGACTATAAAAGACACGGTAAAGGAACCTTTATTAATACATAATCTTGGATCACCTGAAGAACAAGAAGAAGCAGTAAAAGAAATATTAAAAACAGTTGGACTTACCCCACCTGAAAACTATTTAAATAGATACCCTCATGAGTTATCTGGTGGACAAAGACAACGAGTTGCAATAGCTAGGGCGTTAATCATGAAACCTAAATTCGTTATTTGTGATGAACCAACTTCAATGCTTGATGTTTCAATAAGAATTTCTATTATGGATTTGATGCTAGAGCTTGCTAGAGATCTCGGGGTATCATATTTGTATATTACACATGATTTAGCTGTTGCAAGATATATGTGTAATCGTATAGCTGTGATGTTTAATGGAAAAATCGTTGAAATAGCTGAAACTGAAGAACTTTTAAAAAACCCAGTTCATCCTTATACTAAAAGACTAATTTCATCGATTCCTGTACCTGATCCAACTTACGAAAGAAAAGTTTACGATATAAATTTTGATGAGATTGACTCTCTCATTGAAAAACACGGATCAGATAAACCTATGATTGATATTGGCAATGAACATTATATTGCAACACATGATGTAAAGGGTCTTATTTGAAATTTAAGGATATTTTCCTTGTTCCAAATTTAATTACATTATCACGACTGATAATTGTTTTATTCATTTACTTTCAACTTGTACCTAATGATTTTGAAGTTGTTAATTTAATAGTATTTATTGCTGTAGTCGGGTTGAGTGACTCATTAGACGGTATAGTTGCACGTAGATTTAATTTGGTTTCTAAACTAGGAATTATTTTAGACCCTCTGACAGATAGGATTGTATTTATTATTTTATTAATATGGTTATCACCTTTAATTCCTTCATACCTTATTTTTGCAGTATTGATTAGAGAATCTTTAGTTGTAATTGGTTCAATTTATGTTTTAATAACAGGATCTAAAATAAATGTTTCTAAAAAAGGTAAGTTTGGAACGGTTGCCTTATTTGTTCTACTATGTTTATTTGTATTAAATACAGCAATAATTTTTCCATTTCTAGAACAAATAGCAATAATTATTATAATTTTTTACTTTTATGTTGCATTTGAATATTTGTACAACTTAATATATAAGAGTGGATAACGAAACAATACCTTTAGATTCTTCTAACAGTGATGCTGTAGAACCAGTGTGTATACTTTCATTGTTGAACAACGAGTTAATGTCATCTTCATGGAAATTAATAAATAAAGACTACAACATCGGAAGATCATCTGAAAATAATATTATATTAGACGACATCACTGTATCAAGAAAGCATGCATTACTTTCAGTTAGTACTGAAAATATAAAAATCATAGATAATAATTCTACAAATGGAATTTATTTAAATAATGTAATAATAAGTGATTCGCAACTTAAATCTGGCGATAAGATTCAAATTGGTAAATATTTGCTACTTCTTACAGAGGTAAAGAAGTGAATATTGGTGAAGTTGCAAAAGCTTTACAAAATAAATATCCATCTGCATCAATATCAAGAATTAGATTTTTAGAAAAAGAGGGCTTAATTAGTATTAAAAGATCTTCAGGAGGTACAAGAAAATTTACGAAGAAAGATATCGAAAAAATATCAAAAATTATAGATTTACAAGAGAATGAGTTTTATAGCTTAAAGGCAATTAAAAACAATCCATCGCTACTTAAAAGCAACAAAACTAAAAGTATAAAAATTGATGACTATTCAATTAGGGATATGCTTAAGCAATCAGGATTGTCTATGAACCAGTTTGAAGATTTAGTTTCTTTTGGATTCGAAGCAAATACAAAAAAATTTAACAATGAAGACTTGAATAGAATGAAAGCCTGGTCATACTTTTACTCTTTAGGATTAGAACCTAAAAATTTTTCTGTATTGAAATCTATAAATGAACGTTCAGGAGATTTTATTGAATTTATCAAAAGTTTATTACCAGAAGATAAAGTTGATGAACATATTTTAATTATTGAAAATTTTACAAATTTAATCAGGGGTTATTTATTAAAAGATATTTATTAATTTTCATTGTATTTATATTTATTGTCTCAAACTCATATGCCTATGAACTAGATGATGAAACATTAACTACTGAGTTTTATTTATCTTATGACTTAGACAAACAAGTTATATTATATAAAAAAAATATAAATGAACCAATATCTCCCGCATCTATTACTAAATTAATGACAGCATTAATACTGTATGAAAATAATGAACTGAATGAATTAGTAGATATAAAATATCCTAATTCTTACAATTTTGAAGGCAAAGTAGCCTATTTAACTGAAGGGGAAGAAGTATCCGTTGAGCAATTACTTGAATTCTTATTAGTTTATTCTGCAAATGACTCCGCATATGCAACGGCAATGTACATATCAAATTCTGTAGATGATTTTGTTAAATTAATGAATAAAAGAGCAAAACAGTTAAATATGGTAAATACTAACTATCAAAATCCAGATGGACTTGATCAAGAAAGTCACTACACAACAATTTACGATTTACTTCTTCTGTCTGAATATATTTTAAGAAATACAAAACTTATTGATATTACAAATAAATCTAAATTTTACTATGAACAAAACGGTGAAGTTAAAAGTTTTGAAAATACAAATTTATTATTAAAAAATGGTTTTCAAGGATTAAAAACAGGATGGACTTCTAAAGCAGGACTAACATTTATTGGGTATAACCAAGATAATAATAGAAATATTTTAACAATTGTTAACAGGTCATTTGTTGATAACAATAAAGAAAATCACTTTGAAGATACGTTATTTCTTTATAAGGAAACTTTATCAAATTTTCAAGATTATTTACTATTAAGTAAATCAGATAAAGTATACAAGGTTATTAATTCTTATGAATCTTCATATTATTCATACGATTACGATATCTTTAAATTTGGAAATATTAATATTTCAAAAAATTTATATTTTAATAGTATTGATAGTTCAGTATTATTTTTTGAAAATAATTTTGATACTGAGTCTTTAAAAATAAATTTAATTAAATCAGAAAATAGTATTCAGTACAATTTTTTTATGTCAAATGCAATATCTAAATTGCTCTCTTCTAGCTAGAAATAAATAATATAAATATTAATCTTTTTTTATGACCAATAATGTAATTGTTGAAGTGTCAGGAATAAGACTAGAAGAAGATTCTGAAACACCTATTATGCTTTTGCATGAACCTGTAACATCTAGGTTTCTTCCAATTTGGATAGGCACGATTGAAGCTGTTTCGATTGCATATGCACAAGAAGGCTATGTCCATCCAAGACCTCAAACGCATGACTTATTAATTGATATTATTGAATCACTAAATGCCTCAATATCAGAAGTTTGTATTACAGACATAAAAGATAAAACATACTTTGCCGAAATTACATTGAGTACAATTGAGGGAAGTGTTACTTTGTCTTCAAGACCTAGCGACGCAATAGCATTAGCTATTAGATCAAATTCGAATATCACTGTTAACCCTGACTTATTTAATAAAAATTCAATTATATTAATTGATGACAATAATCAGGAAATTAAAGAATTCATTGAATTTATTGAGGATATTTCCCCTGATGATTTTGTCTAAATCCTTGAATAACTGATTTAATCTAGTAGATTAAAACTATGCAACAGGGTTACACAGGACCAGAAGTTTGTAAAATAACTGGTATATCTTATAGGCAATTAGATCATTGGACATCGACAGGTCTTATTAATGCATCTATTAGAAATATTAAAGGCTCCGGATTTCACAGACTATATTCATTTAATGATATTGTCTTAGTAAAACTTGTTAATAAGTTGCGTGATGCAGGTATAAGTTTGCAAAAAATAAGAGTTGCTTTAGAAAATGTTTCAAAATTACTTGGTAAAAAGAAAAACGTCACAGATGTATCAATATTTTCTGATGGAACGTCAATTTATGTTTTAACTGAAAATGACCAAATGATTGATTTGCTTAAAAAAGGTCAGGCAGTTTTTGGTATTTCATTAGGGCCAGTTCACACTGAAACGGAAGCAGAAATATTTTCTTTATTCCCTGAAAAAATTTCTGTACAAAATAGATGAGCTTTGCCCACTATTCTGAAAAAATATTTTCTGAACATTTAGATTTATTTAACATCCAATGGATATACGAACCTACTAGCTTTCCTTTAAAGTGGGGTAGTGGTTCAATCAAAATGATGTTCACACCAGATTTTTACTTACCTGAATTAGATGTTTATGTTGAAATAACAACAATGAATCAGAACTTAATAACAAAAAAACAAAAGAAATTGAAATTAGCTAAAAAATTATATCCAAACAGGAATTTTAAGTTAATAAATGAATCACAATTTTATAACTTTCTAAATAGTGATAATGAAGTGCTAATTAAGAAAGCTATCGCTAGCTGAATATTTAAGTAGGGAAGTAGGGTTTTCTATTCCCGCTGCTTTAGCTACGTTCAATTCATTTTCAATACTTGTGTTACTCATTAATCTATTATCTGTGTTCAGTGATATATTAAATCCTAAATTATGCAGCCTTAATATTGGATGATCTTGAGGGTTTTTATACATATTCGTATGTAGATTAGAGGTAATACATACTTCTAATGGGATATTATTTTGCAATACATGATATGCAGTAGGTCCTAATTCATTGTCATCACTAACATCTTCTATAATTCTCACTCCGTGCCCTATTCTTTTTGCTCCGTTATCAAGGGCTTCTTGAATTGAGTGTACTCCGTCACCTTCACCTGCATGAATTGTTATATTAATTCCTTCATTTTTAACTTTTAAAAAACTATCTGTATACATTGAAGGTAAATAATTAAACTCAGGGCCTGCAATATCAAAACCAATAATTAATTCTTTGTATTCTATAGCCAATTCAGCAACAGCTTTAACGTTATCTGGATCATGACGCATACCACAGAGAATTAAGCCAGAAACTATACCAAATTCGTTTTCAGCCTGTTTAAAGCCCGAATTAATCGCTGTTAAGACATCTTTAGGGGATAAGTCTTTATTTACTGAATAAAAAGGAGCATATCTTGATTCATAAAAGTTAATATCATTTTGATACATATCAACAGCTGCTTCATAAGCTATTTGTTCTAAATTACTGTAAGATTGCATCAATGCAATAGTATGAGTAAAGGCTTCTAAATAATCTTCTAGAGAATCTGAAGAGGATCTGTCAAAAAAATTTGCAACATCATCTACGTCATTGATAGGTTTATAATTTGTACGTTTTGCTAGTTCTTTAGCAGTAGAAGGCCTTAAACCACCATCTAGATGATCATGTAATACTTGCTTATACATAACGCAACATAATATATATTATAGGACAAATGTCAGAAATTGTATATTTCACTTAATACACTCTCCTTATGTGTTAATGGTAGCCAATGGTCTGCATTAGGAATCTCTTTTATAATTATATCTGTACCAGAAGATTGTAATCTTTCTTTCATTTTCTTGTTTAACTTTACTGCTGCATCATTTTTACCAAATAAAAACGATACTCTCGTGTTTACATTCTTACGCCACTTACTAGCTAAGGATATATTTAGATCTATATTTGAATACCATGATATAGGTTGAATTAATCCTTTTTTAAAATGTATAGCTAATTGTTCAATATTTATATCATGCACCTTAGTCGGTGTATTATATGAATTGAATAAATTATTTAATGATAAATCTAATAGTTCACTATCTAAATTAGGTGTTACACGATATGCAGACCTAAAGAACAAGTCTAGATTTTTAATTATTGTATTATTTGAAATATTTGGATCTTGAAAGCTAGTTATGTAATGATCTCCTTTTTTGAATTTTAATTTTTCATATACATCTGATGGTGGAAATTCTGTACCACCAGATATGGATATCATTTTTTTAATATTAACGTTTCCTCTTGAGACAATCGCCCACGCTACAATAGAACCCCAATCATGTCCAACAATAATTAAATCTCTATTTAAATTTAGTTCATCGATTACGTATTCAATATCTTTGGATAAGAATTCAATATTAAAGTCTGTGACATTTACATTTTCAATCAAAGATAATGGATAACCTCTTTGTTCAACAACTGTCACCCTAAAGTTAGTCAACAAATCTTTCTTTATATTATTCCAAAAGAACATATTTGAAGGAAAGCCATGCAACAAAAGGACATCACTCCCCTCACCTTCAGATGTATAAGATAATTTAAAACCATCTAATTGAAGTTCTTTAATCATATTATTTTATTTTTCCTAAAGATAACAATAATTAAACATACTGCGAAAAATAACCACTGAAAAGAATAACTGAGATGTGGCGCATCATAAGGGTCTGTTAAATCAATACACTCTACCCCACTTCCACATGATTTAGTTAATGTAATATAAAAATTAGGTAAATTTGTTTGAGTTTCATTTTCTATAAATTCTTTATCAACTCTAAATAAATATTCAGAATTAGGAATATCATCTTGTCCAAACGTTTGCCTATCATAATCAATAAGACGACCAATAAATAGAATGTCTTTATTTAAAAAGGTTTTATCAATATTTTTATCTAACGGGACCCATCCATTTTTAACTAAAATGTTTTGCCTCGATGCATTGTGTTTATATAAAGTCACTAAATGATAACCATTTTCTCCATTATGCACTCTAGAGCGTAAATACCAAGTCTTAACTATATCAAGTTCATTTCCATCGATAATTTGTATGTTGTTGTACTCAAAAATAATTTGTTGATTGTTACTGTATATATCAGATAAAGTGACAGGAGTTGGATTTTCAGTATCAATAATTTTTTGAATTGTTTCCTTGTCTTGTAAATAGCTATTGAACTGCCAATAAGAGAGACTTAAAAATAAAATTACAACTAAAGAACCAAAGTAAAATAAAAATTTATGTTCTAAATTACTTAATTTTTCCAAGAAACATTTCCTCTTCTCTTATCACCTATAGAAAAAATATCACCATACAGACCAGAAACACAAACACCACCAAAATACATGTCGTATTCATCAGTAAAAGTAACATCATTCTGATCTTTAAAGGATTTTGGTTCTGCACGTACGGTTCCATCTCCGTTTACATGAAACCGTGGTTTATCAATTGATTCTTGCCAGTTTTTGTAATTTGAAAAATTAACAAGAACTTGTGCAATAGCTGAACTTATTCTATCAGCGCCTGGTGAACCTAGAGTTGCTATACCGTCTTTTGTTTCAATAATTAAGGGGCTCATATTAGAAATTAGTCTATCACCTTTTGTTTCCCCTAAGAATCCTTGAGGGTTTAATTCTATTTCTCCAAGTGAATTATTAAAATACATTCCTGTATTAGGACATAAAACACCAGAACCATAACCACTAGAAAATGTAATTGAAAAATGATTGTTGGAACCATCGGAGGTGTTTACTTGAATTGTGGACTGTGATTGAGTAACTTTACTTATTTCATTACTAATATAATCTTTTCTATTTCCAAAAAATTCATATTTATTTTCTCTGTCTATGTAAACATTTTTAAGTATTTCAATCATATTTTCGGAATTTGAAGATAATGCATCTAAGTATTTCAAGACCATTAATCCCCCAATAGAAGGACCCGAATGTCCTGTAAGGTTTAGATCATTATATTTCATATTAAATTTATTATTTTCAATAAGTTCATATTTTTTAAAATCAGCAGAAGTTGCATGTCCACCCTCTATTTCAACGGTTTGGAGTATTGACTTTGACACATCTCCAACATAAAAATCATTAAAACCCTCATTAGAAATATGTTCATATGTATCGCTTAATTTTTCGAGCTTTACCAACCCACTATCAAGATCTTTACAAACTTCCGACAAAACGATTTTAGAATTTTCATGCCACATAAACATGGGTTCTAGTGAATGTATGAAATAATCTTTCGTCGGTTGTGTTAAAGTGAATCCTTCTTTTGCGATATTAATTGGATATTCCATCAATTCATTTAAAGGTAATGAGGCAAAATTCCCATATACATATTCTAAAATTTTATAAATTCCAGGAATTGCAAACGTATTACCCCCTTTACATGTTTCTACATAACCTCCATATGTCATAGAAATCCTATGTTCATCATGATCATTTCCGTTAAACAATTCAGGAGCTACAAAGTAACCATCGATTGTATTAGTTGAATTAGTGTTTGAATCATAATATGACAACAAACCTGAAGCAGTTGGTGCCACAACACCTAAATCAGTCACCATTGACGTTAGTACGCTTATTATTAGTAGATCTGCAGCATTTGGGTTTAAATCACGGATTGATTCTGCTGCTTTTGAGCTGTATTCAGATGTGCTAGCTAAAGAAACTTTCATTTAAACATTGTAGTTTATAACTTTGTTATGCAAAAATATATATGTAAATGAAACAAGACATAAAAAAATTTTCAAATAACATATATCAAATAGATGTTTTCATGGAAGACAAACCTGGCAGGATGTCTTGTTACTATATTGATTCAACAGATCCAATACTTATAGAAGTTGGGCCATCTAACTCATTCCCATATTTGATTAGCAGTTTAGAGTCCTTAGGAGTGAATAACGTAAATAGATCTGCTATGACTCATTTACATTTAGACCATATAGGAGGTATAGGTCATTTAGTAGAAAAATATAAAAATCACTTTGTATACATACATGAACTTGGCTTGAAGCATTTACCAAATCCTGAAAAACTCTGGAAAGCTGTTTCGAGCATTTATACAGAGGAATGGCTAAAAGAAAATTGGGGTGAGATAAAAGCTACTCCCATAAAAAATATACACACCTTAAAGGATGAACAAATGATAAGACTTGGTAATCAAAGAAACTTACAAGCAATCTATGGTCCAGGACACGCAAAACATCACTATACATTTTATGATGAATATTCAGGAACATTATTTATGGGTGACACACTTGGTTTAATATATCCACATGGTGATTTTGTACAACCCAATTTACCACCACCTGACTTTAATAAAGAAGCACTATTTGATACTTTAGACAAATTAAGTAAATTAGAATTAGAATATTTAGCACTTGCACATTTTGGTATTCATGATAAACCATATCTATTACTTGAAAATGCTAAAGAAAGTATTGAAGTTTGGATAGAATTTGTTAGTAATTTACCTACTCTATCTGATGCTGAAGCAGCAAAAGTATTAACTGAATGGTTGGGTTCAAATTATAAAGTTTTAGGGATAGATGATAATACAATTGAAAACTATATAAATAATTCACATTTTGAAATGCAAATACAAGGTATAAGAAATTATTTAACAAAATAGAAAAACCCCTAGTTTCCTAGGGGCTCTTCATTAAAAGTCGGCAGTGTCCTACTCTCCCAAGGGGTTGCCCCCCAAGTACCATCGGCGCTAATGGGCTTAACTTCCGTGTTCGGAATGGGAACGGGTGTATCCCCATTGCTATCACCACCGTAAATCTACTTCTTAAAAATTCTATAGCAAGCACTCAAGCTTAGTATTCAGATCAAGCCCTCGACTTATTAGTATCAGTCAGCTACATACATTACTGTACTTGCACTTCTGACCTATCAACCTCATGTTCTATAAGGAGTCTTAATCGGTTAACCCGATGAGAAATCTTATCTTAGAAGGGGCTTCGCACTTAGATGCTTTCAGCGCTTATCCTTTCCGATCGTAGCCAACCAGCCGTGCTCTTGGCAGAACAACTGGCACACCAGCGGATCGTTCATCCCGGTCCTCTCGTACTAGGGACAACTTTCTTCAAATTTCTTACGTGCGCGACGGATAGGGACCGAACTGTCTCACGACGTTCTGAACCCAGCTCGCGTTCCTCTTTAATAGGCGAACAGCCTAACCCTTGGGACCTGCTCCAGCCCCAGGATGAGAAGAGCCGACATCGAGGTGCCAAACACCCCCGTCGATATGGACTCTTGGGGGGTATAAGCCTGTTATCCCCGGAGTACCTTTTAGCCGATGAGCCATGGCGCACCCACATGCAACCATGGGATCACTAGTTCCTACTTTCGTACCTGCTTCACTTGTGTGTGTCACAGTCAAGCCACCTTTTGCACTTACACTCAATGCGTGATTGCCGTCCACGCTGAGGTGACCTTAGAGCGCCTCCGTTACTTTTTCGGAGGCCACCGCCCCAGTGAAACTGCCTACCAGACAATGTCCCTGATCCGGATAACGGATCTAGGTTAGAAGATCAATATGAAGAAAGTGGTATCTCAAGGATGACTCCACAATGACTAGCGCCATTGTTTCAAAGTCTCCCACTTATCCTGCATACTGCATACCAACATTCAATATCAAGTTGCAGTAAAGGTTCCGGGGTCTTTCCGTCCTGTCGCGCATAGTGAGCATCTTTACTCACATTGCAATTTCGCCGAGTCTCTGGTTGAGACAGTACTCAAATCGTTACACCATTCGTGCAGGTCGGAACTTACCCGACAAGGAATTTCGCTACCTTAGGACCGTTATAGTTACGGCCGCCGTTTACTGGGGCTTAATTTCAAAGCTTCGCCGAAGCTAACCTCTCCACTTAACCTTCCAGCACCGGGCAGGTGTCAGAGGATATACGTTGTATTAGAACTTTGCATCCTCCTGTGTTTTTGATAAACAGTCGCTTGAGTCTGATCACTGCGGCCCTTTCAAGCTCATAAAGTTAATTAATCACTTTACTTGGGCGTTCCTTCTCCCGAAGTTACGGAACTATTTTGCCGAGTTCCTTAACCAGAGTTCTCTCGCTCGCCTTAGTATTCTCTACTTGTCCACCTGTGTCGGTTTGGGGTACGGGCACTAATAAAACTAACTAGAAGTTTTTCTTGGAAGCATGGAATCAATGACTTCGCCTAAAAGCGGCTCGGCATCGTGTCTCAGGTTTATTGTTAACGGATTTGCCTATTAACAACCCTACTCACTTACCCCAGGACAACCATCGCCTGGGATCATCTATCCTTCTCCGTTACTCCATCGCTAATCTAGTAATATGTGGGTCGGTAGGCCCCGAAGGGCTTTCCTTAGCAACATATATTCGATTTGGGCGTGTTATTAGTGGTACAGAAATATCAATCTGTTATCCATCGACTACGTCTCTCGACCTCGCCTTAGGTCCCGACTAACCCTGGGCGGACGAACCTTCCCCAGGAACCCTTGGACATTCGGCGGAAGAGATTCTCACTCTTCCTTCGCTACTCATGCCTACATTCTCACTTGTATGGTCTCCACAACTAACTTACGTTGTTGCTTCGCTGTCCATACAACGCTCTCCTACCGATCTTACCTCCTGGATATAAATATCAAGATTAGTAAGATCCCATAGCTTCGGCAGTATGTTTAGCCCCGTTACATTTTCCGCGCGAGAACATTCGACCAGTGAGCTGTTACGCACTCTTTAAAGGAATGGCTGCTTCTAAGCCAACCTCCTGGCTGTCTGAACACTCTCACATCGTTTCACACTTAACATACATTTAGGGGCCTTAGCTGATGATCTGGGTTGTTTCCCTCTCGTCTATGGAGCTTATCCCCCATAGGCTCACTGCTATATTTATACACTTTGGCATTCGGAGTTTGACTGAGTTTGGTAAGCTTGTTGGCCCCCTAGATCAATCAGTGCTCTACCTCCAAAGCGAAACATATAACGCTGTCCCTAAAGACATTTCGGAGAGAACCAGCTATCACCAAGTTTGATTGGCCTTTCACCCCTATCCACAGGTCATCCCCTGATTTTGCAACATCAGTGGGTTCGGGCCTTCACGAAATCTTACTTCCGCTTCACCCTGCCCATGGATAGATCACTTGGCTTCGGGTCTATTGCATGCGACTAGACGCTCTATTAAAACTCGCTTTCGCTGCGGCTACGGATTTACTCCTTAACCTTGCCACATACAGATAACTCGTAGGCTCATTCTTCAAAAGGCAGGCAGTCAGGATATAAATATCCCTCCTACTGCTTGTAAGCTATTGGTTTCAGGTACTATTTCACTCCCCTCGCCGGGGTTCTTTTCACCTTTCCCTCACGGTACTTGTTCACTATCGGTCGCTGGTTGTACTTAGCCTTACGAGGTGGTCCTCGCAGATTCACAAGGAATATCCTCCTTGTTACTCGGGGTGGCCTTAATAAGTAGATAGATTTTCGAATACGTGACTATTACACTCTATGGTTTATCTTCCCAGATAATTTTTCTAATCTAAGTATTTGTAACTTATTGAAAGATCTGATGCTCTTTCTAAAGGGCCCCACAACACCAAAAAAACAACGACATCAGTCTTGACATTATTTTGGTTTAGGCTCTTCCCGTTTCGCTCGCCGCTACTCAGGGAGTCGCTTTTGCTTTCCTTTCCTCTAGGTACTGAGATGTTTCACTTCCCCTAGTTCCCTCTACCTACCCTATATATTCAGGTAGGAGTAATTTATTAAAATAAATTGGGTTTCCCCATTCGGACATCTACGGATCAAAGCTTGTTTGACAGCTTACCGTAGCTTTTCGCAGTCTTCCACGTCCTTCATCGGCTTCCAGCGCCAAGGCATCCACCAATAGCCCTTAGTAGCTTGAACTATATGAATACTTTGCAATTGCGCTTGCTATACAATTTTCAAAAAGCCAATTTGACTTTTTCACAGCTGAGTAAAGTATCAGTCTTGTAGACAACCGACGATTGACCTTAGAACCGAAGTTCTATGCTCCTTAGAAAGGAGGTGATCCAGCCGCACGTTCCCGTACGGCTACCTTGTTACGACTTAGTCCCAGTTACCGACCCTACCTTCGACAGCTTCTTCCCTAAAAGGGTTAGACCACTGGCTTCGGGTATTGCCGACTTCCGTGACTTGACGGGCGGTGTGTACAAACCCCGAGAACGTATTCACCGCAACTTTGCTGATTTGCGATTACTAGCGACTCCAACTTCAAGGAGTCGAGTTGCAGACTCCTATCCGAACTGAGACAAGCTTTAAGAGATTTGCTCCACCTCGCGGTATTGCGACTCGTTGTACTTGCCATTGTAGCATGCGTGCAGCCCTGGACATAAGGGGCATGATGACTTGACGTCGTCCCCACCTTCCTCCGGTTTATCACCGGCAGTCTCCTATGAGTCCCCAACTAAATGCTGGCAACATAGGACAGGGGTTGCGCTCGTTGCGGGACTTAACCCAACATCTCACGACACGAGCTGACGACAGCCATGCACCACCTGTATAGGGCGCTAATGCACACTATATCTCTATAGCTTGACCCTATATGTCAAGTCCAGGTAAGGTTCTACGGGTATCATCGAATTAAGCCGCATGCTCCGCCGCTTGTGCGGGGTCCCGTCAATTCCTTTGAGTTTTAGTCTTGCGACCGTACTCCCCAGGCGGGATACTTAACGCGTTAGCTACGACACAGAAACCGTCAATCCAGTTCCTACGTCTAGTATCCATCGTTTACAGCTAGGACTACCAGGGTATCTAATCCTGTTTGCTCCCCTAGCTTTCGCTCCTCAGCGTCGATAGCGGTCCAGTGAGCTGCCTTCGCAATTGGTGTTCCTCCGAATATCTACGCATTTCACCGCTACACTCGGAATTCCACTCACCTCTACCGTATCCTAGTCACAACAGTATCGATCGACATTTCAGGGTTGAGCCCTGAACTTTCACGACCGACTTGTTGAACCGCCTACGAGCTCTTTACGCCCAATAAATCCGGACAACGCTCGCCCCCTACGTATTACCGCGGCTGCTGGCACGTAGTTGGCCGGGGCTTCTTGTGGAGGTACCGTCATTTTCTTCCCTCCTGAAAGTGGTTTACAAACCTAGATCCGTCATCCCACACGCGGTGTCGCTGTGTCAAACTTTCGTTCATTGCACAATATTCCCTGCTGCAGCCTCCCGTAGGAGTCTGGGCCGTGTCTCAGTCCCAGTGTGGCTGATCGTCCTCTCAGACCAGCTATCCGTCGTAGCCTTGGTAAGCTTTTACCTCACCAACTAGCTGATAGAACGCGAGCTCATCTTAGTTCGGCTGACCTTTCCTTTTATTCTCATGCGAGAAATAAAGAATATCAGGTATTAATCCGAGTTTCCTCGGGCTATCCCTGTAACTAAGGTAGATTGCTCACGCGTTACTCACCCGTTCGCCGCTCAGTCATTTTCTGTAGTAAACTACTGAAAAGCTTCGCTCGACTTGCATGCATAAGGCGCACCGCCAGCGTTCGTCCTGAGCCAGGATCAAACTCTCCAACATAATCTTTGAATAATTTAAATCTGACCAAAGAATCAACATGGGTTTTACCCATTTCAACTTAAAAAGTTGAATCAACTTAATAAAAAGTTGACAAAAAAAGAGTGCTAGATATTTCTATCTGCACTACCGGCGTTCATACTTTACTCAGTTGTCAAAAAGCCAATTTTTTTCGTATTATATACAGTAACAGAACCGTGATTAAGTGTGTAATAAATTTAATTAAATGTAAAAAAAGTTCTTTTTCCTAATTGAAGCGTTTTGTTTAATAATTTACCCGTTTCTACATCTAAATCTGTGATTTTTTGATCTTCAACTTTAAAACTACCTGCATTTATTAACCTACGTGCTTCAGAATTTGATTTTGTAATGCCTAATTCGGTGAATAATTTAGGTAAGTGTAATGTTTTTTCATCAGGAATCTTGTATGAGTCTATATGATCTGGAGTATTTTTATTTATTGTGACATTTTCAAAAGAAGTTCGAGCATTATCCGCTAATTTACCATCATATAATTCAGTGACTATAAATTTTCCTAGTATTTTTTTTATTTCAAATGGGTTTTCTTTATCTTTATCAATTGAATTTTTTAATTCATCTATTTCTCCTAATTCAAGATCAGTGAGCATTGTAAAGTACTCCCACATAATTTCATCGGGAATACTCATAATTTTTCCATAAATATTTTCAGGTGTGTCAGTTATTGAAATGTAGTTATTTAAAGATTGTGACATTTTCTTTTTTCCATCTGTACCAACTAAAAGAGGAAAAGTCATAGCAACTTGTGGGTTCATAGAATAAAATTTTTGAACTTCTCTACCGAGCATTAGATTCCATAGTTGATCATGCCCTCCAATCTCAATATCAGCTTTTACCGCAACTGAATCATAACCTTGAAAAAGTGGATAAAAGAATTCCATTAACGATATTGGTGAATTATTTTTATACCTAGATGAAAAATCTTCCCTCTCAAGCATCTGGGCTAATGTGGTTGACGAAGATAGATTAACTAAATCTGAGGTAGTAAGTTTTGAAAGCCAATCATTGTTTGATACTATTTCAAGATTTTCTTTGTGCAATATGTTTTCAATAATTGGGAGTACCCCTTTTGAATTCTTATTAATTTCATCTGATTCTAATTTTGATCTCGTTTCTGACTTGCCAGATGGGTCTCCCACCTGCGCTGTAAATTCACCTAAAATAAGAACAGCAGTATGTCCATACTCTTGAAATTTTCTTAGCGCTCTTAGAATGGCATACCACCCTAATGTTACATCAGGAGCTGTTGGATCTACTCCTAGTTTGATACGCAAAGATTTTTTTGAATTTAGTAAATTTTCAAAGTCTTCCTTTGGACTTATAGCACTCGCACGGTCCTGTAAGTATTTCATTTTAATATCAATGAATAACGCCAAAGATGTTTGTCGTTCCTTTTTGCATTTTTTCTTTGCTTTGCAACTGCTTTATCTAAAGGATGTATTCGGGGAGATAAATTTATAATTCCAGATAAAATATTTTCTCCATCAAGTTTATGATCAATGCCTAGACTTTTTGTAATGTTTCCTGGTCCATTTAATTTATCAAATTTCATTTTTGTTTTTCTTCTTTTTTCAATATGTTTTTTACCAAGAAGTATTAGTGAAGATCTTATAAGAACAGCTTCTGCTGAACCTTTTTTTCCACAAAGAAGAAAGAGTCCTCTGTTCGAACCATAAGATTTTAATACTGCAACGTGTGGTGGACCAAGCGTAATTGAAGTTGGAACATTTTTATAAGTGTTTAACAGTGCCATTTTGTCTGTAGATTTACGACCATAAGCCTCAGTTTCAGTAATCATAATTTCAACAAATTTATCATTAATAGATGTAGAAATTCTCATCCCAAGCAAATCTACAGCAGCTTTAGGAGCTGACTGTGAAAGAGTTTTTAAAACCCTATTATTTAATCCGTTAGGTTGCATTCTCATCCTTTTTGTTTAGTTTAATTTTAAATTTAGACTCAGCTTCCTTAACTATCATTTCTAAAATTTCAGTACTTTCTGTTTCTGTATAAGTTTTCTCATAACTTCTTGTTACTATTCTAATTCCTAAATTTCTTGTTTTCTCATTTGTAAAATTGTCAAAAATAGATATATTGTTTTCGTTGCCGCTAAGAATAGATTCAATGCAATTAATTAAATCAGAAGCTTGAAAATCATTAGGGACAGAAAAAGATAGATCAAATTTAATGAATGGATAAGCAGATAATGGCTTATAAGTTAAAACTTTCAATTGGTCAAAATTAAAGTTCTCTGTGTTAATTTGTGCAATATAAAGTGAATCATGTAGTTCTAACTCAGATTGAATTTTGTAAGAAAGTTTACCCATAAATCCTAAAATTTTATTATCAAGTTTTATTAAATATGAATAATTCTTATGAAACCCTGGTCGAGTAAGGTGCTCTAATTCAGAAGAGGGAAAAAGGTTTTTAAGAGCATTGGCTAGAGTATTTATGTTATTTGTTTTTGTTTTTCTTTTACGATCTTCCACTGTTTCATTTTCAGGTATGAGTAAACCAAGAGAGTATTCTTGATTTGGTATCATCTTAAATTTCTTATGTTTTGAATCATCGTATACATTATTAATTTCGTAATACCTATGTGACTTACCATTGCTTTCAAGGTTAAATTTATATGTATTTATTAATGATGTAAGTAAATTTGTTCTTAAATTTTCTTGTGTTTGATCTATGGGGTTTATCACGCTTACAGATTTTTTTTCAGGTGTGAATAATTCGTTTGATAATGAATCAGTGAATGAAAGTGTTTGAATTTCATAAAAATTTGTAGATGATAATTTTTCAGATAAATAAATACGTTTATCCCAGTAGTCCCCCGTTGAGTTTAGGTTATTACCTATTGGAAGTGTTGATTCAAAATTGTTAAATCCATAATGTTTAGCAAGTTCTTCGATGAGATCTATTGGTCTTTCCAAATCGTATCTCCATGAAGGAGATTCGAACTTGATTTTTTTTTCAGAAACTTCTGATTCAATTTGTAGTTTTATCAAAGTGTTTCTAATAAAATTATCATCTAGCTCTACTCCTAATATTTGTTCTATTTCATTTTTATCGAATGATATTGAATCATAAGAAATTCCATTTTTACTGCTATCTATTATGCTTGAATAATTTATTTCCTGATCGTTTTCAAAAAGATTAACGAATCTCTGTAGCCCCTGTTTTTGCAAATTAAAATCAATACCTCTTTCAAATCTGATTGATGCATCTGATATTAGATTTAATCTTCTCGACGTTTTCATAATCGATACTTTATCAAAATAAGCGCTCTCTATTAAAAGATTAGTAGTTGTATCAGTGACTTCGGTATCGTACCCTCCCATAACACCAGCAAGTGCAATTGGCTTATCATTATCTGTAATAATTAAATCTTCAGAGGTTAACTTTCTCTCTTGTTCATCTAATGTTTTCAGATTTTCCTTATCTTTTGCGAATCTGACAGAAATGGTTCCAAATAATTTATCTCTATCAAATGCATGCAAGGGCTGACCAATATCGTGAAGTACGTAATTGGTGTAATCTACAACATTATTAATAACGCGGACACCAATAGATGAAAGTCTGTACCTTATATTTAAATTTGAATCACTTAAAGTAAAATTTTCAATTTCAATTGATTGGTATGAATTGCATGCTTTTATTTTGCCACTGTTAACTTTTATTACACTTTCAATGTTAGATTTAAGTGCTTGTGAATTTTCTTTAAGTGTAAGGTTGAAATAATTAGATAGTTCTCTAGCGATTCCTAAATGTGACATACAGTCCCCCCTATTTGGAGTAACACCAATTTCCCATAAGGTATCAGTAGAGTTGTATATTTTTGAAAAATCTGAACCTAATTTTATTTCATCTGAAAGTTTTAAAATCCCTGCATGATCATCCCATAAATCAAGTTCTGAAGCTGAACATATCATCCCATTAGATTCAACACCACGTATATCTCGTTTATCAATTTTAAATCCATCTTTAATTTCACTTTTAGGTAACGCTACAGGAACAACTGCACCAACTTCAAAGTTCCAAGCCCCACAAACTATTTCATATATTTTTGAACCTACATCAACTTTAGTAACTCGAACTTTATCGGCATTTGGGTGTTCGTATATTTCTAATACTTTGCCAACCGTTATATTTTTGTAGTTCGGAGTTTTATCTGTCCTAGACTCAATTTCAAATCCTAGTGATTCTAGTGCTTCAGATATATCATCTGTACTGATAGTTTCAATGTCTATCCAATCATTTAACCAAGATTTTAAAATTTTCATTAAAATTGCTCCAAAAATCTTAAATCATTATCATAAAAGTTTTTAATGTGGTCAACTTGGTACTTAAGCATAGCTAGCCTTTCTATACCTACTCCCCAGGCAAATCCCTGATATTCATCTGAGTAACCGACATGATTTAATACATTTGGATCTACCATTCCACATCCTAATATTTCTAACCACTCACCATTCTTCCACTTGACTAGAACTTCAGCAGAGGGTTCAGTGAAAGGAAAAAAATGTGGAATAAATTTTGTTTCAATATCCTCACCAAAAAATTGCTTAACAAAGTACTCCAATGTGCCTTTAAGATCTGTAAATTTCAAGTTTTTATCAACTGCCAGACCTTCAAGTTGATGAAAAACAGGCGAATGAGTGGCATCAAGTTGGTCTGATCTAAAAACTCTACCTGGTGCAACTATATAAACAGGTGGGTCATTTTCTTCCATATGTCTAATCTGCACAGTACTAGTTTGAGTTCTCAGTAAAGTTTCCAAATCATTATCTGTATAAAGAGTGTCAGATTCATAGCGTGCAGGATGCCAGTCTGGGGTGTTTAATGCATCGAAGTTGTGCCAAGATGTTTCAACTTCTGGTCCATAGGCTACTTTATATCCTATGGAAGCAAAAATGTTTACAACCTCATCCATAACTTGTGAAAGAATATGTCTATGAGTTCCAGTATTAGTGATCCAATCTATTGTTATATCTTCATTTTCTTCATCTTCTAACGAAGCATATTTATTACTAATAAATTTTTCTTTAGATTTTTTTATATTCGAAACAATCGATTTATTAACGTTATTTAAAGTTTCACCATAAACTTTTTTATCTTCATT
>Ga0255758_10001284_pt1:0-12500 | contig 25860 bp, 18 predicted proteins | sample 011ome_24_FD_179958 | JGI IMG/M metagenome (GOLD analysis project Ga0255758, IMG submission 179958) | Coastal salt marsh microbial communities from the Groves Creek Marsh, Skidaway Island, Georgia - 011513CT metaG (version 2) | ecosystem: Environmental > Aquatic > Marine > Intertidal...
CAACCATGATTGATAGATTAGCGTCGATCGCACCTTTAACACCGCCACTTACTGGTGCATCAAGAAACTCTATTTGAGCTTTTTGTAATTCTTTTCCTATCTCAATAGATGAAGAAGAGGATATGGTACTCATCTCAATAACTATTGTGCCTGGTTTTAAATACTGATTTATACCAGTCTTACTATTAAAAACACTTTCAACATCGGAAGTGTCTGGAAGAATAGATATAATGAAATTGTTATTGGCTATTGCTCTTAAATTATTGACAGTTTTGACCCTGTCTTTCTCAATTTTTTTTGTGATTTTAGGGTTTTTATCATAAACCATAACATTAAACCCTGACTTAATTAAATTTTTTAACATTGGCAAACCCATGTTGCCAGCACCAATAAATCCAATTGACGTATTACTTATAGTTTTAGCCTTCATTTTATATTTCCAAAATTAATTTAGAATTACATTTAATTGATTAACTATCTACTTTAACAAAATTAAATTATAATTAATTGAAAAATTGGCTTATAAATTAGGCTGAAAACTATATCTATTCAAGTTTTAATATGAAACTATAATCTTTAATTAATATTAGTGTTAACAATTATTTTTAAATTTTAGTGTACTTTAATATTATTTTTAAACAACAACACGACATAATAATATTTGTTAATTTTATAATATGTAAAGGTGTCTAAAAAAACTAAATAATATTTGAAAAATAGTCTTTAATACCTTGTTTAATTGAATATTTAGGTTCCCAATCAATTTCATTTTTTATTTTTTCAATACTAAAAAGTTTTCTTTCATCAAAAGAGTTTTTATTTGAAAATGTAGCTTGTGAATTTTCAACGTACAAATTAATTTGTTCTAAAATCTCTTGATAAGAAGGAAAATCAGGACCGGAGACATTGTAATCATAAGAATGTTTTTTACTATGTATCAAACATTTTTCTATACAAGAAACGACATCCTTAACATAAACATAGGGCCAACATAAATCTTTCTTAAATGGTAAATTAATTGTCCTATTATTTATTGCTGAATTTATCATATCGTTAATAAAGCAACTTGTAGATCTTCTATAACCGTAAACGGTTGATAGCCTTAAAGACATAATATCCAGTCCATAATTTTGTGCATACATTTTTAAGAGCATATCGCATGATGCTTTAGTTGCACCATATAAATTTTCTGGGGCCATTCTATATTCTTCATTAGTGTTACTCTCATTCAACTTTCCATATGCTGAGATAGATGAACAAAAGATAAATCTTTTTATTTTGCCGTAAATTCTTGAGGCCTCTATTAGCCGCATTGTAAATATAACATTATTCTGCACGATTAAATCTGGTTTATCATTATAAAGCATTGGCCCAGAAACCCCACCAACATGTATAATTTTAGAAATGTTATATTTTGTTAATAATTTAACAATATCAGATACATCTTGGTTTATATCCGTTAGATGTTTGTAATTTTGTTGAAGGTCTTTATGGACAGGGTCAACCCCAACAATAAAATTGACTTTATTTAATAATTTTTTTACTAGAGGGGATCCGATTAAACCTGATGCGCCCGTTATAAGAACATTGTCTAAATTCATTTTTTGGCTTCTTTAACCCCTATAATTTATAAATTTTATTATTTAATATCGCTTTCCTTTTGTCGAATCCACACCACTATATAGAACTTTTCTTTTGATTTCAGCATCGCGGCTACAAAGCTCAAAATCTTGGTTATTTAAACGACCATTTGGCCTATCCGAAATAGTGAAATGACCATAATTATCTACTCCACTAACAAGTGTTACCAAAGAAAGATCTCCTGTTAATTGTTTCATTGAAGGCTTAATATAACGAATTGCACATCCTATCCTTCTATCATTCGTCTTGTTGGGACCTGAGGCATGAAATAGGTGTCCATGATGCATAGATGCTTGACCTGCCTCTAACTCTATTATCACTGATTTTTTTTCATCAACCTCTACTGAAATTTCCTGCCCCCTGGAAAGCAAATTATTATCGTCAAAAGTATCAAGGTGAGGTACGATTTTTTCTTTATGACTTCCAGGTATAAATTTCATACATCCGCTTGCTTCATTAGCTTTAGATAGAGCAACCCAGCATGTTGTTTCTTCCTCATCATCTAGTCCCCAATAGGTTAAGTCCTGATGCCAAGTTACAATTTTTGGAGAATTAGCCTCTTTTATAAACATACCAGAACTCCAAACCATCAAATCTGGGCCTAAGATAGTTGAGGCGGCAGCAATAAGATTTTCATTTCGAATTAGCCTATCAAATGATGGTAATAGATTAGCCGGATAAGACCTTAGTAAACTTAGACGTTTAGGGTCATCACTCAGTTCAGCTTCTGCTAATTCAAAATCTTTCCTTATTATATTTATTTCATCAGCCCCAACAGCATCGATAGGAAATAAAAAACCTGTTTCTTCATAGTTGTTGGAATCATATTTTTTAATGTAATTTTCTGAAATCATTATTTTACCTTATAAACTAATTGTAAATAGAATGAATTATTTTGACAAAATCTTCAAATGATCTTTGAATCACTTACATGGAAGATTTTATTTTTAAAATATTTATATTTTGTATGTTTATCATTATGGGAGTTCTACTTTTAGGGTTTTTTAAATACTTATTTAAATATTTTAAACTATTTATTTTAAATCCTTCATGGGTGATTAAGACGTTTTCTATTTTCCCTTCTTTGTGTCTTATTGGAATTAATTATTTGATATTTTTAAAATTGTTAGAATATAATAAAATTGAACTATTACTTGCAATTTTAACTGGAATTATAGGGTCTTACTTTATATTCAAAGATCATGAAATTAATAATGAATAATAGAAAAAATCAAAAGTTTTTAATAGGATTAGAAATTGCAATTTGATAACAAAATAGGTTCTATACAACAAATTCTTACTGCAACTAATGTAGGCGTTCTTAGAAGGCAAGCAATTTTAAAAGAATTAAATCTCAAAAAAAACCAACAAATTATAGATATTGGTTGTGGTGGTGGACATCTCGTAGAAGAAATTTCTATGAGCATCGGACCGTCAGGTAAAGCAATTGGTGTTGATCCAAGTGAATTTCAAATAAAGACTGCTAAAGAAAGATGTAAACACCTACCTAACGTTCAATTTTTATGCAGTAATGCAAATGACATAAATATCGAACACAATTCCTGCGATGCTGTTACTTTTACACAAACACTTGAATATATAGATAACGTTGATGAAGCTCTTTTTGCAGCAAAAAAACTACAAAAGCCTATGTCTATTTTTGTAAATGTCTCTACTCTTTGGGATTTTTTTGGATTTCATGGTCCAGAAAAAGAATTAAATGATATGATGCATCAAATTTATAGAGGGCAAAAACACCCAATGCTTCCAACACAATTGAATGGTAAATTAGAAAAGCTAGGTTATACGAATATTAAAACACAGGAAATACCATTTTTTATTACTAATAAAGATGAAAACTCATTTCCTAAATTTCATGAAATATTAATGGTTAATGCTGCAATCAAAAAAGGTGTTTCTGAAGATCTTGTTTATAAATGGCAAAATCAACTTCATGAAGCAGAAAAAAATGGTAAATTTGCATTCACTGTTATCAGTATTCTCACATCTGCTTTTTCAAATTCATAAGGTAATCTATCTATAATATTTTAATAAAATTTGTTATTTGATTAATAAATTATTAACTGTTCAACAACCAAACATATTAGGTAAAAAAATTAATGAATAAATGGGGAATGATATTAATATTAGTTTTTATTCTATTTGTTTTCTTTCCCACTTTATCATATTGGATTGAAGTTTGGAGTGCTTAAAATTGTATAAATTGAATAATATTTATTACGAATGCATGATTCCACATAAAATTATGTGGAGTTGTAAAAAACACATTAGAGAAAAAAATTTGACTTATTTTTATTGAATAGTTGGTTGCGGGGGTAGGATTTGAACCTACGACCTTCAGGTTATGAGCCTGACATTTTTGCTCTATTTTTGTCTGTATATATAGGTTTTTAACTTTCGTTAATCACTTTATTAATCACATTTTTTTAAAATAAATTAATTAATCACTAATGTTTACTCAAAATAAGAAAGGGGTATTCGTATATAACTGCGATAAACCTAAAATTAATTATGATATTTAATTAATTTTTGGAACTCTTAATGAATCTTTTTAGCTTGTTAAATAGTAGATCAAAACCAATAACGATAGGAATAATTGGTGCCGGTAAATTTGCTACAATGTTTTTTTCTCAAGCACTTAAAATACCTTCTATTCATATTGTGGGCGTGGTTGATATACATCCTGAAAATGCTAAATCAAATATGCAGATGGTAGGCTGGGACCCATCTGCTTTTGAAACTTCTAATCTATCGGATGCATTTTCATGTGGTAAAACATTCATTTCTGATAATTGGGAGGCACTTGTCTCCCATGAGTCAATTGAAATTATTGTTGAATGTACAGGAAACCCAATTGCAGCTATAGAACATTGTCTTTCAGCATTTAAAAATAAAAAAAATGTTATTAATGTAACCGTTGAAGCTGATGCATTTTGTGGATTTGCTTTGTCACAAAAAGCTAATGATGCTGGCGTCATATATAGTATGGCATATGGAGATCAACCAGCCCTTACATGTGAGCTGGTTGATTGGGCAAGAACGTGTGGATTTAATGTTGTAGCTGCCGGTAGAGGTCATAAGTGGCTTAAGCATTATCAAAAATCCACTCCTGATACAGTTTGGGACCATTGGGGATTAACCAAAGAACAAGCTGAAAGAGGTAGACTAAATCCTAAAATGTTTAATGCCTTTCTAGATGGTTCTAAACCATCAATTGAAAGTGTGGCTATAGCGAACACAGCAAACTTGTTATCTCCCTCAAATGGATTAATTTTTCCTGCTGGTGGAATAGATGATATCCCGACTTTAATGAGACCTATGTCGGAAGGTGGTATATTAGAGAAAAAAGGTATAGTTGATGTCGTTTCATGCCTAACACCTGATGGAAAACAAATCCCATATGATATTAGAAAAGGTGTATGGGTAGTTTTTGAGGCTGATACTGAATATTTAAAAAATTGTTTTGAAGAATATAAAGTAGTTACAGATCCTTCTGGCAAATATATGTCATTATACAAAAGATGGCATTTGATTGGATTAGAACTTGCAATTTCAATTGCTTCTATTGGTATAAGAAAAGAAGCAACAGGAGCATCAACCTGTTTTAATGCAGATTGTGTTGCTATAGCTAAACGTAATCTAAAGGCTGGTGAAATTTTAGATGGAGAAGGTGGCTATACTGTTTCTGGTGGAATTAGACCAGCATTAAAATCTATTAAAAACAATTACTTGCCACTTGGTCTTGCTCACAATATTTCCTTACAAAAACCGATCAATGATGGACAAGTCTTAACTTGGGATGATGTGAAGGCAGACACTAACCTTATTGCGCACAAACTTCGAAAAGAAATGGAATCTAACTTTAGTGAGTAATAGTGGCGATATATTTGATTATATTATTATTGGAGGAGGCAGTTCAGGTTCTATTTTAACTAATAGGTTGAGCTCGAATGGCTCAACTGTTTGTCTTATAGAAGCTGGCCCCAAAGATACTAACCCATATATTCATATTCCTGCTGGATATATAAAGAATATTTTTTCAAAAAAGCTTACATGGAATTTTTTTTCAGAACCATCTCCTCATACAAACTTTCGATCATTTTCTTTACCACAAGGTCGCGTTCTTGGTGGATCAAGCTCAATAAACGGCCTTAATTACGTTAGAGGACAAAAATATGATTATGATAATTGGGAAAAATTAGGGAATATTGGTTGGGGTTATAAAGATATACTTCCTTATTTTATTAAATCTGAAAATAGAATATCAACTAAAATTTTTGATAATAGAGGAACTAAGGGTGAGTTACCCATAACTGATCTAGATCTTATTCACCCTCTTTGTGAAGCATTTTTAAAGGGCACTGACTCATTAGGTATACCTCGAAACGAGGATTACAATAGCGGTAATCAATATGGATCTGGATATTTTCAAAGAGCAATATTTAATGGTTTACGATATAGTTCTTCAAAAGCTTTTTTGAAACCTATTCAAAATAAAAAAAATGTTGAATTAAAAGTAAACGCACAAGTTACCTCAATTATTCTTAAAAATAACAAAGCTATTGGGGTCAATTACATTTATAAAAATTCAGATACATTAAAGGTTTTAAGGGCAAATAAAGAAATAATACTTTGCGCAGGAGCTATTAATACACCCAAAATACTTCAACTATCAGGAATTGGCCCCGCTTCTTTATTATCTGAGAAAGGTATTGAAGTAGTAAATGACTTAAAGGGTGTTGGAAATAATTTAAGAGATCATTATGGGGTTAGAATGGTCTCTTACTTACAAAATATCAAAACTTTTAATTCTATTGTTCGAGGGCCACCACTTTTATACGAAATATTTAAATGGATTATCAAGAGACCAAGTGTCTTGTCAGTAAGTCCTTCATTAGTTCACGTTTTTGCTAAATCATCATCAAAACTAGAAATTCCGGATCTTGAATACGTGATGTCACCTGCAAGTTTTAAAGAAGGAACTGTTGGTCTTTTGGATAGAATTTCTGGAATGACCTTAGGTGTTTGGCAAACAAGACCTAAAAGTAATGGTTATGTTAAAATCAATTCTAAAAACATACATGAACCACCAATAATAAATCCTAATTATTTATCTGATCCCTATGATGTTGACGTATTATTGAAATCTATAAGAATTGGAAGAAATTTTTTGTCAACTTCTTCGCTTCAACCTTACTTGAATGGTCAAGCAAACCCTTCTAATGATCTTCAAACTGATGATGAACTTTTATCTTGGGCAAGAAATGAAGGAATTACTGTATACCATATGATAGGGACCGCAAAGATGGGGCACAAATCTGATAAATTGGCAGTAGTGAATAACAAATTACAAGTTAGAGGTATAGAGTCTTTGAGGATCGCTGATGCTTCAATAATGCCTACCATGCCTTCTGGTAATACTAATGCCCCCACGATGATGATCGCAGAAAAAGCATCAGACATGATTTTAGGTAAATAGTTACATTAACTAATTAAGTGATTGAGTAATAACGCTCCTGCTTTACCAATACTATCATCATTTTTAATTGCAATTTTAATTGATCTTTCAGCCCAATTTTCATCAATGTTAATTGTTTTTAATTTCGAAGATTTTAAATAAGGTTTAATAGCGCCAATCGGAAGTACAGCAATACCTAAACCAGCTTCTACCATTCCTCTGATACCTTCAAAACTAACTGTTTCTAATTTTTTCTTAATTTTTAAATTTTGTTTCTGAACTTGTTTATCAATCATTGCTTGTAATGAACTACCTTTTTCTAGACCAACCATTTCAAATTCAATGAAATCTTTAATTTTTACAGTTAAATTTGAAACTAGTGGATGATATTCAGGAACAACTAAAACTAGAGTATCATTCTTATAATCAATAATTCTAAGTCTTTCAGTATTTTCAACATGCTCTGAAAAAACACCTATATCAGATAAACTTTCTTTTACAGACGATATTACCTCACTAGAAGTTTTTTCTTTTAACTTTATTTTTATTTTTGGAAACTTTTTAGAAAAAGTTGCTAAGTCTTCTGGTAAAAATTGTGTGATAGATGATGAATTAGCGGTTACTCTTACAATTCCACTACTTATCAAAGAATATTCTTTAATACTTTCATCCATTTTATTTATTGAATTAAAAATTTCAGTACAATGTTTTTGCATTTCTAATCCAGCTGGCGTTAATTCAACACCAGACTTTTTCCGATAGAAAAGATTAACACCAACAGATTTTTCCAAATCTAAAATACGTTTGCTTACAGCAGAAACCACAATGTTTTTTTCTTTTGCGGCTTTTACAAGACTTTTATTTTTTGATGCACATAAAAATAAATCTAAAGTTATTAAGTTATATCTCATGAAAGCTTTTCTTTTAATTTAAAGTATCGAAAATTTAAAAAACGCCAAACTTAAACATTTAATTATAGATATTCATTTACCAGTTTATAATCTATCTCATTTCTCTGAAGTGGGTTATTTTCATTTATTTTATATTTTATAATTAATTCACTAATTTTTTTCCTGTGATATAAAGAGGTACAGTAATAACTTTCAGCATTTAAAAAAACAGCTGAACATAAATAATACAATAAAGAAGTTATTTGTCTTGAAGAAGCTTCGTAATCATCTTTAATTTCTTGAAAAACAAAATTAAAGACTTCATCGATAGTAGATAATAAAACTTTCTCATTCTCTTTTATCGATCTTTCGTGCACCAAATTAATTAAGAAAGTTTTTAAAACATGAAGATTATCAGCTTTTTTTAATGCTCTTATAGTATCAAGAGATATTATATTACTTGTTCCTTCCCAAATTGAACCAAGATGTGCATCTCTTAGGATTTTAGGATCCATCCACTCTTCAATATAACCAGAACCACCTCTAATTTCCATCGCATCACCAGCGATTTTTCTAACATCTCTACAAGCTCTAAATTTGATTAATGGCGTTATAATCCTAAATATTTTTTGAGCTTCCGTATCTCCCTTATCTGCTTTTTCTAATATATCAGCTGCCTTAAAAACCATTGTTCTTGATGCTTCTGTTATAATAAGCATTTTTAAAAGCTGTTTTCTTATCAAAGGTAAATTAATTATTTTTTCATTAAAGGCAGATCTCGTTTTTGCTATAAACAAACTTTCTTGAAGACATCTTTGCATCATACCAGAGGCTCTAACACCATTGGATAATCTTGACATATTTATCATGTCTGTCATTTGTTTAAAGCCTTCTTTTTTTTCACCCACAATATAAGCAAAGGCCTTATTTAATCTAATTTCACCACTAGCAAATGATCTTCCGCCTAATTTATCTTTTAATCTAATAATTTCGTAGTTGTTATGTTGTCCATTTTCTAATTTTTTTGGCAAAAGAAATAAAGAAAGTCCTTTTGTACCTTTTGTTTTTTTATCATATCTAGCTAAAACCATTGCTAAATCAGCATCAGGGTTTGAACAAAACCACTTATCTCCTGTTAAATACCATTGCCCATTAATATTTTCAGCGAACGTATCAATCGAACCAACATCAGATCCAGCATGTTGTTCTGTCATAAACATTGCACCCTGAAAAAGCTCGTCTAAATCTTGTGAAGTTAATTGATCAAAAAACTTATTAATTAATCTTTCATCACCAAATTTTTTTAGTGTTCTAGTAAGTGAGTCTGTCATACTAACTGGACAACACAACCCAAATTCATTTTGAACAAATAAGAAGGTCAAACCATATTTAATTATCGGAGGAAGAATGTTTTGCATTTCAAAAACACCAGACCTATGGGACATAGCTGCCAAGCCAAACTTTTCAAATGCTATTTTCTCAAGCTTTATAAAATCAGGATGTTTTTGTACTGTATTGCTTGAAGACCCATCTCTCAATCTTTTGACAAGTTTTGGAGGATGTTTGTCAGCAGATAGGGCTAAATCCTCTACTTCAGACCCTACACACTCTCCTAATTCTACAAACTTATTTTCTATTTGATTTAATAAATCTTTACCCACATAAAATTCGAGTAATTTTGAAAAAAATTTATCTCTTGTATATGCGTTTAATCCCTTACTATCAGGTATATTATTTAATAAATAGTTCAAATTAGCACCCAAATTACAATATATTTTTTTAAACTTAAATTATTAAATTTCTTAAATCAAAGGTATTAAAATTAATTTTTTATTTATATTTAGAACTAAGTAAATGAAAATAAACCTGACGAACATTAATCACTTTATTAATCACTTTTACTAATTTTTGATTATAAAACAGAAAAAAACCCCAAAAACCGAAGTCTTTGAGGATGATCTAAGTTATTGATTTTATTGATATAGTTGGTTGCGGGGGTAGGATTTGAACCTACGACCTTCAGGTTATGAGCCTGACGAGCTACCGGGCTGCTCCACCCCGCGTCATGCTTATTGATAATTTGTGAGGCTAAAAGGCCTGGCAACGTCTTACTCTCCCACACCTTAAGATGCAGTACCATCAGCGCAACAGAGCTTCACGTTCGAGTTCGGAATGGGATCGGGTGGTACATCTGCACTATAATCACCAGGCCATTTAGCCTCACAAATTTAAAGAAAATGATCCAAATAAAGCTTACGTTAAGTCATGATTTAAAACTACCCAGTTTCTACTTTCATGACGGTCACGATCAAGCCGATCGAACTATTAGTACTAGTTAGCTTCACACATTACTGCGCTTCCACACCTAGCCTATCAACGTGGTAGTCTTCCACGGTTCTCGGCGAATCCTAGTTTTGAGGGAGGCTTCCCGCTTAGATGCTTTCAGCAGTTATCCTTTCCGCACATAGCTACCCAGCTATGCCGCTGGCGCGACAACTGGTACACCAGAGGTGCGTCCATCCCGGTCCTCTCGTACTAGGGACAGCTCCTCTCAAGATTCGAACACCCACGGCAGATAGGGACCGAACTGTCTCACGACGTTCTAAACCCAGCTCACGTACCACTTTAATTGGCGAACAGCCAAACCCTTGGGACCTGCTCCAGCCCCAGGATGTGATGAGCCGACATCGAGGTGCCAAACACCCCCGTCGATGTGAACTCTTGGGGGGTATCAGCCTGTTATCCCCGGCGTACCTTTTATCCGTTGAGCGATGGCCCTTCCACACAGAACCACCGGATCACTATGACCGACTTTCGTCTCTGCTCGACTTGTCAGTCTCACAGTCAGGCAGGCTTATGCCATTGCACTCAACAACCGATGTCCGACCGGTTTGAGCCTACCATCGCGCGCCTCCGTTACCATTTGGGAGGCGACCGCCCCAGTCAAACTACCCACCATGCAGGGTCCCGGACCAGGATAACTGATCTCGGTTAGACAACAGAAAGCAGAAGGGTGGTATCTCAAGGTTGGCTCCCTCATAGCTGGCGCTACAAGTTCCAAGCCTCCCACCTATCCTGCACATCGGCTTCCTGATGCCACTGCAAAGCTGTAGTAAAGGTGCACGGGGTCTTTCCGTCTGACCGCGGGTACCCCGCATCTTCACGGGGAATTCAATTTCGCTGAGTTGATGTTGGAGACAGCGGGGAAGTCGTTACGCCATTCGTGCAGGTCGGAACTTACCCGACAAGGAATTTCGCTACCTTAGGACCGTTATAGTTACGGCCGCCGTTTACTGGGGCTTCAATTCGCTGCTTGCACAACTCCTCTTAACCTTCCAGCACCGGGCAGGCGTCGGACCCTATACGTCGTGTTGCCACTTTGCAGAGCCCTATGTTTTTAATAAACAGTCGCTACCCCCTATTTAATGCTACCTGCTTCTGGTTGCCCAGAACAGGCCACCCTTATCCCGAAGTTACGGGTGCATTTTGCCGAGTTCCTTCAACATCATTCTCCCAAGCGCCTTGGTATTCTCTACCTGCCCACCTGTGTCGGTTTCGGGTACGGTCTTAATGATGGAGCTATTTCCTGGAACGGTTTCACTGCAAACGCAATCCGATAAGCATTTACAATTTACACCATCCGTCACTTCCATCAGGTCACGGAATATTAACCGTGTTCCCATCGACTACTGCTTTCGCACTTATCTTAGGGGCCGACTAACCCTGCGTGGATTAACCTTGCGCAGGAACCCTTGGGCTTTCGGCGAGAGTGTTTCTCACACTCTTTATCGCTACTCATGTCAGCATTCTCACTTCTGATACCTCCAATAACACTCACGTGTTACCTTCAGCGGCTTACAGAACGCTCCGCTACCATGCCTTACGGCATCCACAGCTTCGGTGTATGGCTTTAGCCCCGTTACATCTTCGGCGCAGGCCGGCTTATTTAGACCAGTGAGCTGTTACGCTTTCTTTAAAGGATGGCTGCTTCTAAGCCAACCTCCTGGCTGTCTTGGCCTTCCCACATCCTTTCCCACTTAGCCATAACTTAGGGACCTTAGCTGGTGGTCTGGGCTCTTTCCCTCTCGTCCAAGGACCTTAGCACCCATGGACTGTCTGCTATACTGTACTTACCGGTATTCGGAGTTTGGTTAGGTTTGGTAAGGCTCGCGCCCCCCTAGCCCATCCAGTGCTCTACCCCCGGCAGTAATATATAACGCACTACCTAAATAGTTTTCGCGGAGAACCAGCTATCTCCGGGTTTGATTGGCCTTTCACCCCTAGCCACAGGTCATCCCCGTCTTTTTCAACAGACGTGGGTTCGGTCCTCCAGTGCGTGTTACCGCACCTTCAACCTGCCCATAGCTAGATCACCCGGTTTCGGGTCTAATCCATCGAACTAAATCGCACTATTCATACTCGCTTTCGCTTCGCCTACACCTAACGGCTTAAGCTTGCTCAATAAATTAACTCGCTGACCCATTATACAA
>Ga0255758_10001284_pt1:15000-25860 | contig 25860 bp, 18 predicted proteins | sample 011ome_24_FD_179958 | JGI IMG/M metagenome (GOLD analysis project Ga0255758, IMG submission 179958) | Coastal salt marsh microbial communities from the Groves Creek Marsh, Skidaway Island, Georgia - 011513CT metaG (version 2) | ecosystem: Environmental > Aquatic > Marine >...
AATTGCGCGATTCAATAGACGACCTGTAATAATTGTGTAAAACACAAAACCGCCGTCCGTGAATCTCTTCTTAAATTAACAATGTCAAACAGATACTCATAAGAGTAATGATTTTCCTAAATCGAAAGCCGGTTATACTCATCAAATATAGATATGTCAAACTTAAATATTAAAATTTTATAACAAAATTATCTTTTTTTCTTAGGAAGATATTTTCGTCAAAAAAAACACCTCGTTTCCATTACAAATTGTTACCTTGACATTTAAATTTAATAGAGACAAAATGCCGAACATTATGAAAAAAGTATTTAATAATAGTGCCTTACACAAATATCTTATTGTTTTCGTTTTGTTTGCTTTGCCGAGTTTTTATTTGAGTGTAAAAATTGCTGTTGCATCATCCATCCAGATTGATCAGAACAACATGCCTTTAAAAAGACCTGTTAATCTAGCGAACATTGAAGAATCATCAGATACTATTCATAACATGACTCAAAAAATTGGGGCAAAGTTAACTGCTGATATAAAAAAAACAAAACTAAAGGCAAACGAAAATTTAAGTTCAGCCTTATCTAGAGTAAAATTTAGCTCTAAAGATATCAGTTTTATTGTAAACTCTATTTATAAACTTAAAAACGGGAAAAACATTCTTAGCACCTTACCTGTAGGAATGGATATTCATTATTCTACTCCAACTAATATAACTGGCGGTGCTCTAAAATTAAATTTTTCTAAAAAAAGAGACATTTTTGTTTGGCAAGATTTTGAAAATAACTATTCATCAAAAATTTTTTTAAGGCCAACTAAGTCAGAAAACACTCTAATTAAAGGTGTTATTACATCTAGCTTATACTTGTCAGCCATTAAATCTGGTGTACCTGAAAATACTCTATTAGAGATGATCAACCTTCTAGGGTTTTCAGTTGACTTCCAAAGAGAAATTCGTGCAGGTGACAGTTTTGAAATTATGTTTACTAAAGAAATTGACTTACTCAAAAACAGCTTAATGCAAACAAGACCAATTAGTTACGTTAGTATTAACCTTTCAGGAAATAAACTAGATTTTTATAAATACTATGATGAGTATGGTTTTCCTCAATATTATGATAAAAATGGTAATTCATCAAAAAGAACCATTATGAAAACGCCAATTAATGGGGCAAAATTAACTAGTAGATATGGAAACAGAAAACATCCTGTTCTTGGTTATACAAAATTACATAGAGGACTTGATTTTGCAGCACCAACTGGAACACCTGTTTTTGCTGCTGGAGACGGAATCATTGAGAAAGCTGGGTGGAATGGTTCATATGGACGCTATATAAGGATAAGGCATACTGGCACTTATAAAACTGCCTATGCCCACTTATCAAGAATCCACAAAAAAATTAAAATTGGAAGTAGAGTTTCACAGGGTAAAACTATAGGTTATGTTGGAAGTAGCGGAAGATCAACTGGGGCTCACCTTCATTACGAAGTTCTTAGGAATAACAAACAAGTTAATCCAATGAATATTAAATTACCTGCTGGCAAGAATATACCAAAACAAGAATTAGCTGCTTTTGAACAGAAGGTTATAGAAATTTTAAATCAGAAATTAGTTCTTGAGCAAAAAATTGACAATAAAAAAGTTGCCACAAATTCTTATGAAAGAGAAAAGTTTTACTAAACTATTTTTTTACAACAACTTTTATGTTGTGATCTTGCACCTCAATAAATAAACTATTGCCATCTTGTGCTTCATTATTAATGATTAGCTCACTTATTTTATCTTCAATAGCACTTCTGATTTTTCTTTTAATTGGCCTAGCTCCATATTCTGGACTGTAACCAGTCAAAACAATATTTGAACAAACTTCAGAATTCCAATCAATTTTTATATTCTTTTGTAAAAGCCTATGCTTGAGATCTAATAGCTGTATCTCAACAATTTTAGAAATATGAGATTTGCCCAATTTTGAAAAAAAGAGAATTTCATCTAATCTATTTATAAACTCAGGGCTTAATTTAGATTTAACTGAATTCATAATATTTTTCTTTGTTAGGTTGTTTTTTTCATTATCCTTGCTGAAATCTATTTCAGTATTGAAATGTTCAGCACCAATATTACTAGTTAGAATTATGATTGTATTTGTAAAGTCAACAATTTTACCATGACTATCCGTTAGCCTACCATCATCCATAACTTGAAGAAGGATGTTTAAAACATCTATATGAGCTTTTTCTATTTCATCAAAAAGTATAACTCTATATGGCCTTCTTCTAACTGCCTCTGTTAAAGTACCACCCTCTTCGTGACCCACATAACCTGGAGGAGCACCAATCAATCTGGATATTGAATGTTTTTCCATATATTCAGACATATCTATTCTAATAATTGCATTTCGGTCATTAAAAAGGAATTGAGCTAAGGTTTTAGCTGTTTCAGTTTTTCCAACGCCTGTTGATCCTAAGAAAAGAAAGGACCCTATTGGACTCGATGAATCATTCAAACCAGCTCTTGATCTTATAATTGTTTTAGAAATTGCGCTAATCACATTATCTTGACCAACTATCATTTTTTTTAATTCAGATTCAATTTTTAATAACTTTGAACGCTCAGCTTCAAGCATTTTTTCCACAGGGATGCCTGTCCACTTAGATACTACCAAAGCAACGTCTTCTTCATTAACTATAGTATTAAGTGAGTCACCGCTGTTTGAGTATTTTTTTATATCATCCTCTAAATTAGGGATTGTTTGATAAGAAAGCTCTCCTGCTCTATCCCAATTTCCATCTCTTTTTGCTTTATCTAATTCATTCCTAGAGTTTTCAAGCTCAATTTTTTTAAGTTGTTCCTCTTCTATAAGTTTTTTGCCAGAATTCCATTTTATAGTTTCATTTTTTGATAAAAGTTGTAATTTTTCTAATTCTTCTTCAACTTTCGAAAGCCTGGCTTCTGAAGATTTGTCAATCTCTCGTATTAAGACTTTCTTTTCTATTTGTAATTGAATTATTCTCCTATCAATTTCATCTAACTCATCTGGTTTAGAGTCAATTTCAATTCTTTTGCGACTCGCCGCCTCATCTATTAAGTCAATTGCTTTATCCGGTAAATATCTATCGTTTATGTACCTGGAAGATAAGTTTACAGAAGCCAACAAAGCTTTATCGCTAATAGCGATGCCATGAAAAAGTTCATATTTTTCTTTAATACCGCGCATCATAGATATAGAATTTTCAATATCAGGTTCATTAACATAAACTTGCTGAAAGCGTCTTTCTAGAGCTTTATCTTTTTCAATATACTTTTTATATTCATCTAATGTGGTAGCGCCGATACAGTGTAACTCACCACGGGCTAGAGCAGGCTTAAATATATTAGAAGCATCTAATGAGCCATCCCCGCCACCAGCTCCAACTAGAGAATGAATTTCATCTATAAAAAGAATTATATTTTCTTGTTCTTTTTCAATTTCATTTAGTAATGACTTTAATCTTTCTTCAAAATCACCTCTAAATTTTGCTCCCGCCAAAATACTAGCCAGATCTAGAGAGAAGATTTGTTTTGACTTTAATTTTTCTGGAACATCTTTATTTGCTATTCTTATGGCTAAGCCTTCAGCAATAGCCGTTTTGCCAACTCCTGGCTCCCCAATTAAAATTGGATTATTTTTTGTTCTTCTAGATAAAACTTGTATAACTCTTCTTATTTCCTCGTCTCTACCAATAACAGGGTCTAATAAACCTTTTGTTGCTTTTTCAGTTAAGTTTGCGGCAAACCTATTAAGTGTATCGAAACTCGATTCTGCCATCTTATTCATAGCTTTTTTATCTTTCCTAAATTGTCTAATTTGATCATGTAAATTAATAAAATTAATATTATTTTTATTTAAAATATATCTTGTTTGGTCATTTAACTTTGTAAATGATAGTAATAAAATTTCTTGGGTTATATATTTATCACCAAAATCAACCATTAATATATTAGCCATACGAAGCAAATCAATTACGCTTTCATCAATTTTTTCTTGGGCTTTTTTATTAGTTATATATGGATAAATACTTTCTTTTAGATAATTAATGTCTACATTTAAATTTTTCAACAGATCAATAATGTATTTTTCTTGATCAATTAAAATTATGTAAAGTAAATGGCACGAGGCTAGGCTAGAATTATTTTTAAGGGCAAGATCAAGCCCGGAATTGAAAATATTTTTGGATCTATCTGATAGTTTTTTGAGTAAATCTTCTATTTTTCCATACCATTTTATTTAACCTGATATGTATATAGTAAGTATATGATTAATATCAATATTGGCTTTTAGAGTATATTAGGGTAAAATAATCTTTTACGCTGGTGCATTATTAACACTTATATCTTCTCTCTCTATTTCATTAGTTTTTTTGCTATCATCCTTGTTTTCTGAAGCAATTAATTCTGCTTCTCTTATTTCAAAACCTCTTTTCTTTCTAGATAATTTCTTTTGAGTATTTTCATTGGGATCCACTTCTATATTGATGGAATTATTTTCAACTGGTTTTGATTCAGCTTTCTGCTTCATTTCTCTTTGTTCAGCAATTACTTCAATCTCTTTAAGAAGTCTATAGTAATGATCTGCAAATTGAAGAAAGGATTCTGCTAAAATATGGTCGTCAGAAGAAGACGCATCAGATGCTAAACTAATATATTTTTCATTTAGTTGGGCAACAGAACCTCTTTGACGTCCATCTGGCCCAGAACTTTCAATAACAGTATTTTTGTTAAGGTTATTATTAAAATTACTATTTCCAAAATTTCTACGACTTGATCCACGGTTTTGACGACGACGCCCATTATTTTGCTGTCTCATATTATTCCTAAAATATAGCTTATTAGTTTGATTAAATTTATCTAAAAATTTTAAATTATATTTTTATAAAAGTTATTAAAATATAACGACGTTAATAATAAATAATAACGTATATGGATACTTTATATAAAGTTTTTATGCTTAAGCCAAGAAAAAAAATTATTTAGTCATAAAAACTATTACCCTTACTATACCGGACAAATCTTTTTCATAACCTAGTAATAGCAAATTATTTTCATAACCTATTTTTATAACCATATCTTCCTGTCCCATACCTATTTCGACAAAGATTTTTGAGCCATTTTTTAATATCCTATTAAATTTAGGAAATATAGTTTTATATGCCATTAAACCATCGAGACCACCATCCAACGCAACAAATGGATCAAAGTCTTTAACCTCTCTTTGTAAAGATTTAATTTCATCAGTTGGAATATAAGGTGGATTAGTGACAATAATATCAAACTTAGATTTATTCCTAAATTTAAGTAGGTCACTATCCCAATTTTTTGAGTTCCAATTAAGTTGAAAATATGCAGATCTATGTTCTAAATTATATTCTGTAGCGTTTATTTTAACAATCTCTAGAGATTTTTTAGAAACATCTAAAAAAGACACGTTTGAATTTTTTAATTCTTCTAAAAGAGATAACCCTATACAACCTGAACCTGAACCTAAATCCAAGATATCTAATTTATCAAATATATTAGAATAATATTTTAAAACAGCAGTAATTAAAACTTCAGTATCTTGTCTTGGGTCAAGAACTTCTTCATTTAACTTGAAATCTCTTTTCCAAAAATTTCGTTTGTTAATTATTCGAGAAACAGGTTTACCCAAAGATCTTTCGCTGATTAAAACTTTGAATTTCTTAATTTCATCGTCTGTTATATAAACATTTTCGTGAGTGTAAAGCGTACTTTTTTTTTCTAAAACATAGGAAAGTAATAACCTACAGTCTAGACTAGCTGTTTCAGAACCACTTTTTTTTAGAACTTCAATTTCTGATTTTATAAGACTGAAAACATCAAGTTTTTTTTTAATCATTGGATGATAGCTTTAACATCCTATCTTCTACAATCAGCGCATCTAAAAGCTCATCAAGGGCTTCACCATTTAAGACTTTATCTAATTTATGAAGTGTTAAATTAATTCTATGGTCTGTAACCCTCCCCTGAGGAAAATTATATGTCCTTATTCTCTCAGATCGATCACCTGAACCAACTTGATTTTTTCTTGATGAAGATCTTTCATCTTGCTGCTTTTTTCGTTCAGATTCATATAATCGAGATTGAAGAATCTTCATTGCTTTTGCTCTATTTTTATGTTGTGACTTTTCATCTTGTTGACTAACCACAATTCCTGATGGTAAATGAGTAATCCTTACAGCTGAGTCCGTTGTATTTACTGACTGCCCACCAGGCCCACTAGATCTAAAAACATCAACTCTTAGATCTTTCTCTTCAATTGAGATTTCTAAGTCTTCAACTTCTGGAAGAACAGCCACAGTTGCAGCTGATGTATGAATTCTACCACTAGTCTCTGTTGTTGGCACTCTTTGAACTCTATGAACACCTGATTCAAACTTTAATCTTCCAAAAACACCATTCCCAATTATATTTGCTTGCGCCTCTTTATAACCACCAACACTAGTCTCTGAAACTTCCATAACTTCGAATTTCCATTTATGTTTAATGGATAGTTTTTCATACATCGCAAAAAGATCTGAGGCAAACAAACCGGCTTCATCGCCACCTGTCCCAGCTCTAACTTCAATAATAACATTTCGAGTATCATCTTTATCTTTTGGCAATAAGGCAAATTGAATATCTCTTTCAAGATTATTGACGGCTTCTTTTAAATTACTAAATTCTTCAGAGGCAATAACCTTTATTTCCTCATCAGCGTTCTTATCATTTAAAACTTCACTGAGATCTAATAGCTCTTTAACCATTTCATCTTTTTTTTTGGCTAAATCTGTAATTAGCTTTATGTCTGATAATTCTTTTGATAATTCAGCTAACTCATTAGGTTTGAGTAAAGAAGAATTAACTAGTAATTTTTCTATTTCACTCTCTCGATAAATAATTTTATCAATATTTTTTTTTAGACTCAAAGACTACTCCAACTATTTATTCAAAAAAGTCTTAATAACATTTACTGCTTCTCTAATATTCACAGGTTCTTCTGTGCCTGTAATAAGATTTTTAAGCTTTAATATTTTCATTTTCACTTCCTCTTCACCTAAAATAATCGCAAAGGAGGCATTGATTTTATTAGCTCTTTTAAACTTTTTAGACATACTGCCTGTGTATAAAATTTCTACTTTCAAATCTGCGTTAATGAGTGGTTCCATAAAAGATAAAAGTGAGAAATTAAATTCGTCAGAAACACCTAATAAAACAACATCAGGGTTATTGTTAAAATGACTTGGTACCAATAAAGATAGTCTTTCTATACCCGCTGCCCAACCAACACCGGGAGTATCTGGTCCACCTAACATTTTAGATAAACCATCATATCTCCCTCCAGCAAGAACAGTCCCTTGAGCTCCTAATTCATCCGTAATAAATTCAAATGCCGTATGACAGTAATAATCTAACCCCCTAACTAAATTTTTATCTATATCATATTTAATCCCTAATACATCTAGTCCTTCAGTAACTATTTGAAACTTATCTTTAGATTCTTGGTTTAAATAATCTAAAATATTTGGGGCATTAAAAATTATTTTTCTGTCACTCTCATTTTTTGAGTCAAGTATCCTTAGTGGGTTTTGAGATAATCTATTTATGCTATCATTAGAAAGTTCTGTCTTATAATCATTAAGATACTCTATTAAAAATTTTCTGTAATTCAGTCTACTTTCGGAATCTCCCAAAGAATTTATTTTTAGTTTTGTTGAGTTAAGCAGTCCTAATTTTAGTAAAAAATCTTTTCCAAGAGATATAACCTCTACATCAGCCATCGGATTACTTAAACCTATGCATTCTACCCCAAATTGTTTGAATTGTCTTAGCCTTCCTTTCTGTGGTCTTTCATATCTAAACATAGGGCCATAATATGAAAAACGTTTAGGAACATCTTGTATTAACCCAGCATTTAAAAAAGCTCTAACAACACCAGATGTACCTTCTGGCCTTAACATTAGCTCATCATTACTGCGGTCTTTAAAAATATAATTTTCTTTTGTTACAATATCACTTGATATTCCTAGAGGTTTTTTAAAAATTTCTGAAAATTCAAAAATTGGTGTTTCTATTTGAGAGTAACAATATTGGTTGGATATTTTTAAGGCAGTTTCAATAACTTGATTATGTTTATCTAAAACTTCAGGCAACAAATCATTTACACCTCTAACTGTTCTAAGTTTATCCATTCTAACCCTATGAATTATAATTTTTTTATTAGTATTTAATTTAAATCTGCAATTTTACTTTCAACAAATTTAACAATATAATCAGCTACGTTCTCATTCTTAATTATGTGGTCTGTAATGCCATTAACATAGATCTGATGGGTACCCTTGCCACCACCAGTTAATCCAATATCAGTTTCCTTAGCTTCACCAGGACCATTTACCACACAACCAATAATAGAAACCGTTATAGACTGAGTTATATGTTGCAATCTTTCTTCAACCTCTTGTACAGTTTTTATTACATCAAATTGTTGTCTAGCACAGGAAGGACAAGAAATTACTGTGACTCCCCTTCTTCTCAAACCTAATGATTTAAGCATCTCATAGCCAACACGTACTTCTTCTTCTGGATCAGCTGAAAGAGAAACCCTAATAGTATCTCCTATTCCAGACCACAATAAATTTCCTAACCCTATTGATGATTTTACCGTTCCTGATCTTAAACTGCCAGCTTCTGTTATTCCAATATGCAATGGGCAATCTTCTATTTCAGCAAGTTTTGCGTAAGCCGCTACAGACAGAAAAACATCAGAGGCTTTTACACTTACCTTATATTCATAAAAATCATGCTCATGAAGAATTTTTATATGTTTTAAAGCCGAATCTACTAGCGCATCTGGTGTAGGCTCACCATATTTTTCTAAAATATCTTTTTCTAAAGAACCTGCATTAACTCCAATACGAATTGAAGTTCCGTTTTGCTTTGCAGAAGCAATTACCTCTCTTACTTTATTTATATCACCAATATTTCCTGGATTAATTCTTAAGCAAGCAGCACCTGCATCAGCTGCTTCGATAGCTCTTAAATAATGAAAATGTATATCAGCAACTATTGGTACTGGAGAAACCTCAACTATTTTTTTTAAGGCTTTCGTTGAGTCTTTATCTGGACAAGAAATCCTTATTATATCTGCTCCTGCCTCAACAGATTTAAAAATTTGTTCTAACGTTGCGTCAACATCAGTGGTTAAAGTATTTGTCATCGTTTGAACTGTGATAGGAGCATCTCCACCAACAAAAACGTCTCCAACTTTAATTTTCCTAGATTTTCTTCGTTCAATATGCCTAAAAGGCCTTATATTCATGAGAATTCTCAAATTTTATAGTGAGTGGGTTTATATGACTATACTAGTATCGATTTAATTTATATTTGTTATATTTGAGAATGATTTAATATTCAATGGTTTCGCAGTGATTATTTCACCAACTTCACCAAGTTTTGCTAGAAAAGAATTACCCTGTGATAGAGATAAAACTCCTGCATTACCTGTATTAATAGTTAATCCATTAATATTTGGAACAATAAAAGTCTCACCTGGCCTCATAAGTCTTGCAAATAAAATGCTACCATTCATATCCTCAATTTCTACCCAACTGTTTCCCGAAGACTTTAGAACCATCTCAGTTTTGGGATCTCTTATATTAGCCTTAGCGGATAATTCATTAATCTTATTATTAGTACTTTCCTGAAAATTATCTTTGGTTTTTTTTGTTTCAAGAATTGTGTCAGCATTCTTTAAAATTTTCTTAATAGGCTCTACAAATTCATTTTGAACTAATATTTCTTTTTTATCAGCAAAATTTTGATTACTTTTTATGTTAGTGTTATTAACAAAATTTTCTTCAATTATCTCATAATTTAAATTGTTACTGAATTCTGGTTTTTCTATTTTTTGTTTTATGTTTGTATTTGAAGCAATGTTTGTATCCTTCCTATCACTATAATACCATCCTGAATAGACAAGAGTTGCAATTAGAAGAGAAATAACAGTCCCAACAGGTAAAATTTTGTTATTATTATTAATAGGTGATAAAAAGTTATGTTGTTCTTTATAATGAGAATTTTCTAGAGAGCTTTTGAACTCTTCTACCAAGAGATTGCTATCTAAGCCTAAGAAACGAGTATATGACCTTACAAACCCTACCTTGTAGGCTAAACTTGGTAAATCTATATCATTACCATCTTCAAAATCCTTAATAACTTTTAATTTCACTTTAAGAGAAGCAGATACTTGTTGAGATGTTAATCCTTTTTTTAATCTAGTATCTTGACAGACTTGTCCAACTGAAGAAAGTTCCCCATTATCAAAAACTTCATTTAGCACATTAGCCAAATTTGTGTCATCAATTTTAGGATCGTTAGACGAGGAATTATGTTTGCTTTTTTCACTTTTGATAGACATCATATCCCCAAAAAAGAAGTATAATATAACGTGATTTACTTAAAATCAATATTTGTTTTTACGTCTAAACCTTAGTTTATTTTAATTTAAGAAAATTATGCATCTAGACCAAATGCCGAATGCAAAGATCTCATCGCTAATTCATAATAATCTGATGAGATTAAAACTGAAATTTTTATTTCACTTGTAGATATGACATGAATATTAATTTGGTTCTTGGCTAAAGTCTCAAACATTGTTTTTGCGACACCTGATTGAGTTCTCATTGCATTTCCAACTACAGAGATTTTTACTACATTCGTTTCGCTTATAAATTTTTTAAAACCTATTTTTTCTTGGGTTTTTTTTATTGTTCTTTCTGCTAATTTCAAATCTGTTTCTGGTATAGTGAAAGTTATATCTGTAGAACCCTCATTGATGGATG
>Ga0255758_10001294_pt1 | contig 25761 bp, 16 predicted proteins | sample 011ome_24_FD_179958 | JGI IMG/M metagenome (GOLD analysis project Ga0255758, IMG submission 179958) | Coastal salt marsh microbial communities from the Groves Creek Marsh, Skidaway Island, Georgia - 011513CT metaG (version 2) | ecosystem: Environmental > Aquatic > Marine > Intertidal zone >...
CTGGCGAAGCGCGTTGTGTTAGAAAAATGTCTCTCTTTCTCATTCTCGTTCTCTCTCAATGATCTATCTAATCTGCTTTCCGATCCTCGACAAATTTAGCGTATTGCTCGTCTGTTGGTTCTGGGCATTCTTTTTCGAGCAAGTAGTTTACGCAGTCGTGGTGCTCTTTGTAACGAGCGTAAGCGAAGTGTTGCCAGTCGTTCAGAGGCGCTTTCGCCTCTTCGACTAAGTATTGAAGGCAATCGAGTCGGCCATACCCTGTAGCGTTGAACACGCAGTCACTCTTAAACTCATCAGATATCTTTCTTTCTTCAACAAAATATTTCAAGATGTTTATGCGACCATATGCTGCCGCCTGTTGTGTCGCAAATTCTTCCGTATCTCGCCAAGGTTTCACTTTGGCGAAAAGAAATCGAAGACAGTCGAGGTGTCCTCCTTTAGCAGCTAGTTTACACGACACTTCTTCATCATACGGGCAACCATTACAGAAGCAGTACTTTAGCATCTCGAGATTACCTTTATGTGCGGCCTCCTTAATCGTCTCTTCATCCCACTCGCACTGTTTCACTTCTCTCGCCCACTTGAGAAACTTGAGTTTGTTCGTTCGAGCAACTTGCTCGCAAAACGAGGCTTGATCCAAAATCACGTTTCCTTTGGTATCTTTCTTTCCCCGGTGCATGTGATTCCACGCCCATTCTAACGTCGAAATGGATGAGCATTCGTCAATAGACGCATATAGTTTCGATACGTTTACCCCAGCGTACGCAAGCAAATCCCAACTCTCTCTACTCACCTCTGAAAAGAAAAACCGATCTGTCTCGTTCAATTTCGGAAGCACATGCGAGACGAACACATCCTTGTAATGCAACACCAATCCCGTCCAAATCGCCGTCGGTCCGAGCTTCAACCGCTCCATATCCGCCGCAGCCTCCGCGATCATCGCCCCTTCCTTCTTCCTCTTCGCCGTGCTGGATAACTTGTTCCCCATTATTATTATTCTTCTTAAAGTCAACGGTGCTGCGCGTGGTTCTTTTTTCTCCCTTTGTAAAAGTGAGCGTTTTTCACCTCACTTTTGCGCTTGCAACGAACGCGAATTTAAGAAGAGAATAACACTAATGGGCAAAACGGGCACGGAAAAGCCTTTGAAAGCGCCGAAGAAGAAGTCGAAAGAACTGGACGACGACGACTTAGCCGCGCTCGCGAGGAAAAAAGAAGAGCAGGCAAAGTTGAACGCGCTGAAGAAGCAAGTCGCCGGCGGCGGGAAGTTAGGGAAAGGGTTGCAAAAATCAAAGTGATGTTATGAAATGTTTTGCGTTTATGAGGTGTAATAGTACTACGATTTAAGCTCACGAAAATGAATTGTACTTTCTGTTTAAGACGCCTTTCGTCGCTTCCTCTCGCTCCATCCACTCCGAGCAGATTTTCTCGAACGTGTCGTACTCGACGACGCCTTCTTGGAACGCGCGGAAATCGATTTTGTTGTTGGTGGTGTTGGTGTCTTTTTGTTGTTCGTTGTTTTGGTGTTCGGAACTCCTTCGGATCGGGAAATAGGGCTCTAAAATTTTCCGGTCGATTTTCACGCCGAGGACATCAGTCGCGCCTTTTTTGAACTCGTACAGAGATAACGTGCCCCCACCGTCCTGGTCTAACGAGGAGAATATGTGCTTGAGGACGTTGTTGTTGTTGTTGTTGTTGTTGTTGCTTTCGAAAGACGAGGACGACGGAGAAGAAAAGTAGGACGCGTAGAAGGTCTCGTACGGGTTCCCGCCCGTCGTCGTCGAGCTCAGGGAGGGAGACGAAACAGGAGGAGACGTGGCGGAGGGGATTTCGGGCTTCTTCTTCTTCTCTTTAACTTTCTTCTTTAGCTTCTTGTTGGCGCTCGTAGTGTTGTTGTTATTGCTGTTACTATTTTTCTCCGCGACTTTCGAGCGCTCGACGTCGACTTTGACCAGGTTGTTTTGTCGCCATCTGTGCACCTCGCAAGCGCGAGTAAAGTTGAGCTTGTTGCTAAATTTTCGCAGTTGGAGGTTGAATGACGACTCTTTTTTCGTACCCGTCGTCGAAGGAGCACTCTGTTCCCGTCCTCTCGCGCTCGTATTACCATTTTGGACGACTGGCGCGAGCTCTCTCTCCAAAAGCGAGTTCAAAACATCTTCGTCTTCACCAAAATAGTCAAACTCTAACAAAGGCGTCGAGCTCTCCGCAGTCAAGACACTCCACAAAGAAGCATCTTGTACGGGGTCCTTCGCTAATCTTCGATCGTTTACGAGAACGTTTCGAACTCTGCAGTGCGCGTCCGCGTTTGCCTCCGAGGCTTTCTCGCACAAATATTTCGCCACGTTCAAATCCTCCTCGCACGTACAATCGAGGCGACATCGAAATGTCAATTGTTCCATACGCGTTCCGAGTACGCTTCGCCAGCCTAATCGTAATCCCAGAACGCACTGCTCGACACCGCTGAGTTGACCGAGTGAAAATACTTCGCGAGAAAAATCGTCGCGGAGATGTAGAGGGATCCGGCCGAAAAGCGCGACAATCGCTTCGACTCGAAATGCGCCTTTCGGGAAGTAAAGGATGATGTTTTTCGCAGCAGACGGAGTAAACCACAACGTACACGCGTTCACGCGCAATATGCGAAGATTGAATGCGTATAGTTCGCCATCGGTTTTGTATTTGTGTTTGCTATTCTCTGTATTTTTTCCGTTCTCGTCGAATAAATACGCCTCCACATTTGACACGTCTCGGATAAGTTTCAACATGGAATAGTCATCGTCATCAGGGCGCCTATCGTTTTCGAAATATGCGGAAACACTCGAGAAATCAAACGCTAACGTACCTCGTTCTGGAAGTTTCAGCGTTTTCGTTCGCTTTCGCCGCTTCGCAGAAGAAGAAGAAGCGGAGAAGAAGATTTTAGGTATTCCTGTACCCTTTTCGCACATACTTTCGCTCACACACGGTCCATCGTCCACGCTCACATTTCTCCAGCATTTACCGCCAAATTGTTGCTTTGAACTCTCTTCGTTAGCAATATCCGCCATTCTTTGCGCCAACGCACGATCGGCGTCGATGACTAGATCGAATCGGTATCGGCCGTTTGGATTTTGCGAGCGAAACTGCGCATTGCGCTCGCCGTAGAGCTGTTCCAATTTTCGATTAGCAGACGCGTAATCCCTAAAGCCGAATCCATTGTTGAGATATATGACATCGATAGCATTTTCGCTATCGATTAATCGAGGTTGACACGCAGCCGCGGCTGCTAGACGGTGGCTCGAAGGCAAGAAAAAAGTTTGAGTCAAGCGAGCAACTTGAGCAGAAGTGAAAAGATACGCGGAACGTACCATTTGTAATCGCGAAACGCGCTCGAAATCTGATAATCGATTACTTCGCAGCTGTTGCAAGAGGTTCAGAAGATCTTCTTCGTCGATGGGTGTTTGTCGTGCGAGAGAGTTCCCGGATGTTGACCATGCCGGAAGGATAAGTTCGGAAAGCGGGAGTTTTTCGCTCACCGGCGTGACGTTACTGTTGCTGTTTCGTGCGCTTCCACGAGGCGTACGGAGCACATGTCCGTATACTTCGTTTTCATCCACAATCACGCTTACATAGTCGTCGCCGTTGCCATCCTTTTCGTCCTCATCCTCTTCAGAGGATGATGATGATAATAATGCTGTGTCGCTGTTCTCATAATCCTCTCGAGTAGACTTTTTGGTTTCGATTGTCGCTTTACTCGTTTTTCGTTTCTTTTCGGCGGTGTCTCTGCCTTTCTTCTGATTGTTAACTTTTTGTTGTTGCTGTTTTTTTGAACGATCCGACGATTTTGGAGCGCTTGAATTATTTACTACAGTCGCCTGTGTTTGCCGCTGTCGACCTTTCTCCTCTACTTTCTTCGCGCCGGCGAATGAGGCGCCTTCGAGCGTGAGCGTCGTCAAGCAATCGTTCCTCGTAAGCATGGCCATCAATTTTTTTCCACCAGTTTCACCGCATCGCGTGTGATCCATCTTGAGTACTTTCAACGTCGTGTTTTTCCTCAAACCTTTAGAGATTGCGCACGTGGCATCCTCTCCGATCGCACATTGTGAAATATCTAACGTGCGCAACGCTCGATTTGATGCCAACGCTTCCCCAAGCGCTTTACCTCCAATATCGCCAATGGCGTTCCAAGACATGCAGAGTTCTTTTAGCGTCGAGTTTTCACGAGTACCGTTCGCGATCGAAACGCATCCGCGCGAACTAATAGCGTTTAAAGACACGTCGAGTACCTTGAGCGTTCGATTCGTGATGAGCGCATCGCCAATCTTCTTGGCGCCGCGATTTCCTAACGCGTTTCTCGATAATTCAAGAATTTCAACCGTACACTTGGGCGATATCAATGCGTCCGCAATAGGTTTCGCGAGCGTGCTATTGATTTTGCAACCGTTTAATTTCAAAACTTTCAACCGTTCAAGAAGCTGGTACAAAACAGACAGTAGCAGAGAGACTGCGGCGGGAGGCTTCGAATGGCAAGAGTTTTGACCGTCCTCAAACGCACAATGCAAACCAATCGAATCGCTCAAATCGAGCACTTTCAAAACGCTGTATCTCTTTGAGACTTGCAAAGCACTCTCGCAAATCGCGTGAAACCCGCGCAAACCGACCTGGCACTTTGCAAAAATCAACGCTTCGTGTTCTGCGCTCCCTTCCTGAATCGCACTCGCTACGGCTACCGCGCCGCCATCGCCGAGCGGTTCTTTCGACACGTCGAACGTTTCATTGTTGACTTCATTTTCGAGCGCATTTAAGACACGACTCGATACGCGAACGTGCATCTTGTTGCACCGTTTCGCGTAAATTTCCGCAGCATTTTGCGCGTTTATTAATCGCTTCCTCTCACAACGTTCGCGCCTTTCGTCTTCCTCTTCTTTTTCTCTCCGCCTCGCGCTCCTCGCGGTTAGCCTCGGCGACTTCCACGGCATCTGCTCCAAATATCCAGAACATTTTCGTTGTTTCCTCGTGCGTTTCTCTTCCTCTTTCATCATCTGTGCTCGTCGCTTCATCGCCTCTTCGTTCTCTTCTTCCTCCTTCTTTCTCTTTTGTATCTCGATTGTTTCTCCCTCTTCCTCCTCCTCTTCCTCTCCTTTCGTCGTCTGTCGTTGCTGCTTCTTCCACTCCACCAATCGTCTCTGAACGCTCTCGTACCCCATCCTCGGCGTAGATACCGTCGCACGATGCAAGCTCTGGTCTTTTTCTTCTTCCTCCTCCTTCCCTTCCTCCTCCTCCGACAAAGAAAAACCTCCTCGCTGTTGGTCCTCGTCTTTCCCCAAAACCCCTCGCTTCTCCTCCTCCTCGTTCTCTTTCGCGCCATCAAGAAACAACGCGCGTTGTCGTCTCTCTCGCGCCATCTTCGTCGCTTTCGACACGCGCGTGTCGCCTTCGTTTCTTCGCCTTCTTCTCGCGCCGTCCGCGCGCATTTTTACTCGTTTTTAAGGACAAATCTTTTTTGTATCTCGCGCGTAGTAGATCTATTTTTAGAGAGGAACAGAAAAAAAAAAGACGTTTCTGCTTAATTAAAAATTTGAAGGAATTTTCACGCAAAACACATTACTCGGCACAAAAAAAATGGCAAAATTATACCACAAACCCACAACATACTTTTCAAACCCACTGAAACCCTCGCCAAGAATACAAAAAAAATACAAAAAAACGTCCCTGCGCGCGCGCGATATATCATCCGTATACTTTCAGCTCCACGCAATAACGTCGGTACAATACAGCGAGTGAGTTGCCACCCGGGGACCCCTCGCATGTTAGAGTACTAAAAGCGACTTTCCACCGGGGGACGCAACATTTTTTTGCGCGCGTTAGGGGTTTTTGTTTTTTTTGTATTCTTGGCGAGGGTTTCAGTGGGGTTGAAAACGATGTTGTGGGTTTGTGGTATAATTTTGCCCTTCTCTTTTCATTTTTTTTCATCAGTACACCACAAATCAAAAAAGGCAAAAGAGAGAGGGAAGGGAGGGCAACGTAAATTTGTTTCCCTCGTTTTTAGGGAGGAACAAGAAGAGGAGGACGGAAAAAAAAAGTAAAAACTTCAGAAAGAAGAAGACAAAGAAGAAGAAGAAGAAGAAGAAGAAGAGAGAGAGAAGAGAGAGAAGACAACGAAGCAGTAGCAGTGGTAGTAGTAGCAGTGGTAGTGGTAGTAGTAGTAGTAGAAGAAGAAGAAGACAAAGTAGAAGAAGGAGGAGGAGGAAACAACCGCGCCGATAAAGACGACGACGAAAGAAGACTCATCGTCGTCGTTTTCAAAACTCAAAAACTTCGAAGGAGAAGAAGAAGAAGAAGAAGAAGAAGAAGAAGAAGAAGAAAAGAAGAAGAAGAAGAAGAAGGAGATACCGCTCAAACTCAAATTTAAAACGTGGCAAGGCGTAGCAACGTGGACGTGGAACGATGCGTCAGACGTGTGCGGGATTTGCCACTCGCCTTACGATGGGTGCGCACCAGATTGTAAATATCCCGGAGATGATTCACCCGTCGTGTGGGGCGTTTGTTCGCACGCGTTTCATTTGCGATGCATAACGAAATGGCTGGACGGACGAAACTCGGAACAAAAATGTCCCATTTGTCGAGGCGATTGGGAGTTTAAGCAAGCTTGAATGTATAGGAAAAGAAGAGGAAAGGATTTTCAAAAGGTGTTTAGTTCGCGCGCGCGCAGCGCGTTTGTATTTCTGTATTTTTATTACACACAACGCACATCCAACCTGTCTGACGAGAAGAAATTTTATCACTCAAGCAAGCGACGAGTGCTTCCCGTAGTACCGGTGCCACGGGGTTTGCCTTTCAGACGGTGGTTCCCATCCAAGTTCGATGCTGGTGTTTCTCTGCACGTCGCAGTCGTTCACGATTTCGAGATTTTCGCCGCGCAAGCTGACGAGAGGACTCACCTCGACGAGTCCTCCGTACCCGCCCCACTGAACACGACCTCGATTCTTCGTAATCCACGTCGAATGCACGAAAGAAATCATGCGTCTCGCCGATTCCGGAGAGTCATCACCGGTCGCTTGCTTGACGGGCGCAAAGTCAAGCTTACGCTCTCCTTCAAAAATAGTAACACCATCGCTGGAGTACTGGTACGCGTCGAATATAAAACTTTCGAGCTTGATTGCTTTCTTCGTTCTTCGCTTCTCGGTATCGCCCTCGACATAACAAGGCACGTCTTTTTCTGCCACGTGATACTCCATCGCGAACGAGTCTTGGTCGTCTTGGTCGTTGACTATCTTTTTACCGCTACTGCTCCTCGCGTTTGCTATTCCCGCTACTTTGTATAAAAAATCTAAGCTAAAATAGTGAATCGCTACATTCGCGCACCGAAATCGTAACGGACGATTATCGGGATTAAAGTGGTTCCAGGGCGGTCTGTTATACTTTTCAATTTTAATGATTGAAGAAGGATCGTTGCTGTCGTCGGTTCGCATGTTACCCGGAAGCACTTCATCGTAATCCACTTCCTCTCTCTCGTCGCGCACGCTCGGTTCTATCTCCGAGTATTCTAAGACGCGAATTCTTGAAGACGACGACGACGAAGATGACGACGACAAAGCGCTCTTTCTTCTCCCGCCATCTGTATCCTCCTTCTCGGTGTAATCACCATCACCGCCATCGATATTTGAATAGGCTACTTCTCGCGCAAACACGCCGACTTTTTCGTCCGGGGAAGTTTTTTCAATCACTTTAGCGCCCGATTGTTTTCCTCGTAAAGCGCAGTATCCGATGAATTCGCAATCTCCAGGAAGAATGAGCGCGTTATCCACCGAATAGCAATGAAGATGTCGAACGCCGCGCTTTTTCATGTTCTCTAACGCGTTTGATTTCAGTAGAGCGCGATATATGCTGCCGTTTCCATCTGGTGACGTTTGAATCGACCCGTCCGGTGCTAAAATAATCTTCCCTTCGACGTCAAATACCGGCGCCTCTTGTTGCTGAAAGAACACGACGTCCTTTTCTGGGAGATTAAAATACGCGTTTTCACGAAAAAATTCCACCGTTTGTTCGTGCGTTTGCGGAGACGTCATGATGTACCAAGGCAGAGAGGGCGACGCGGATTCTTTTCCTTCTTCGTTTTCAGCCGCCGCCGCCGCCGCCGCGGCGGCGAGCTCAATCACTTTTCTAATCCTCTCCGCCTGCAGTTGAAAAAGAGACTTTTTGCTTGGCAACCCGATATCAAACGTCCCTTTCGGCAACGCGCTTCCTAATCGCGTGCCTTGTCCTCCAGCCATGACAATCGCGCCAACCTTTCCGGAACGAATCAACGCGTAACCTTCTTCCCGCCACGCTCGCTTTTCCTCTTCGCTCGCTTCCGCAGCCACGACGTCGGGAACGATTGGTTCGATTCTCGTCTTCCTCTTCTTCTTCTCGAATCCGACACCGTTACCGTCATCGTCCGTATTACTCGTACTCGTACTCGTCGTACTCTCTCTCTCCTCTTCCTTCTTCTCTTTTTTACTCTTCTCTAGAGTCGCGGTTGTCTTTTTCGACGAGACCATCGCGCGGTGAAACGCGTCGCAGAAATACTCCAACTCATCGCCTAAGCTTTCCATTTGCGCGCACATTTTCGCTCTCGTCTCCTCGCTCATTTTCATCTTCTTCGCGTGCTCCAACACGTGCGATTGACTTTGGGGCAGTCGCTTTTCCAAAAGTCGGAGGAATTCTTCTTCTTCTCGTTGTTGTTGTTTCTTCTTCTTCTCATCCTTCTCGTCCTTCTCCTCTTCCTCTTCCAAGTCGTTTGCCTCTTCCTCCTCGCGCGTCGTCGTCATATTCACACACACACACACACTCTCTCTCTAAAAACGAGCGCGCGCGTTTCTTTCGTTTCCTTGTTGTGTTGCTTTTTTTGTTTTTCTTTGCGTTTTTGTTTTTTGTTCTTTTTTGTTTTTTTTTTGTTTGTGTTTGTTTGTTCTTTTTTGTGTGAAAGTGGGAAAAGTGATCACACACGACAGAATTTCTCGTTACGGCGAGAAGAAAGAAAATGAAGAAGAAGAAGAAGAAGAAGAAATTGAAGCGACCGATACTTCACGGTGTTGGCGTCGTCAAATCCTTAAAAGTGGCGAAACGAATAACCGCGGAGTTTCACCGGAAATCAGAAGCGGCGTTGGAGCAGGCGGGAGAAGGAGCAGCAAGAGCAGCGTCGGAAACGGAAAGAGACATGTATCAAAAAGCGAGTCAAGCTGCTCTTCAGCGAACCTCACACGTGAGAAAATTCGTCTACTCTACGTTGACTACTCTGAACAAGAGACCGGGAAAAGGCGAGGAGAGGAAAGTTTTGAACGGGTTAGAAGTTGGAGCGGTAACCACGGAGTTTTGCTGCCAGTCGCCGAGCTGGATACGGTTTCGCTCGATCGATTTGAACTCGCAACATCCAAAGATTGAAAAGCGAGACTTTTTCGCTCTCAAAGTTTGCGAAGACGAGTTCGACGTCGTTCTCAATTCGATGGTTTTGAACTGCGTGGCGGAACCGGAAGATCGAGGAGAAATGTTGCTACGAATGGCGAAAATGTTGAGGAAAGAAACAGGGGTCCTTTTTATCACGATTCCTAGGAGGTGCGTGGAAAATAATCCGTTTTGTTCCGTGGATATTTTCAACGAGTGTTTGCGCGCGTGCGGTCTCTCTGTCGTTCTGACGAAGTTCTCTCCTAAAATTGCGTTTTGGGTGTGCGAGAAAAAAGGGAAGAACGTCGCGAACGCGCCGAAATTAAACCGCCGGGAGAAGAAGACGAAGAAGACGAACTCTTACTTCTCCGTTCGTTTTCATCGGAGCGAGCGGAGGCGAATCGCAGAATAGTTTATAAAGTAAATAAATAGGAAGTAAAAAAAGTTGTAGTAAAAGTAGAAGGAAGCGCGCGTGTGGCAAAAACTTTCACGCGTGCGCCTCGAGTGTATAGTTCTTGTCTCTCTGATACTATCGTCTTCGTATGCTCTTATTCTCTTCTCTTCTCTCTCTCTCTCTCTCTTCGTAAAAAATGTCTTTCACTCTCTCTCGCTCTCTTCTCGACCAACTTTGTACACATCCGTACTTCGTGATTTGAGTGCTCGCGAAGTTTTTTAGAATTTTTGCCCCATTGCCCATGGAAAGACGCGACAAATCTTGAGAGAAAATGAGAGGCGTCGTCGAAACGCGAGGAAGAGGAACTTACCATGGCGACGGTGGGGGTAACTTCAACAACAGGCAAGGAGGAGGAGGAGGAGGGAACGGAGACCACTCTGGAGAAGGAAGAGACGAGGCCTACGAGGAGGAAGAAGAGGAGGACGCGGAGACGTGCCCGCTGTGTTGTAACGATATGGATGCGACCGATTTAGCCTTTAAACCGTGCAAGTGCGGCTATCAATTATGCGCGTGGTGTTGGCATCAAATCATGGAAGTTGGATTTGGCGAGACGGTTGGGAAGTGTCCCGCGTGTCGACAGGATTACGACCAAGATCTGCTCGAGTTTGACGCGGAGCAAGTAGCTTCTTTGACGGATGCGAGTAGCGCACAACAACGAAGGGAAAGAGGAGGAGGAGGAGGAGGAGGCAATTATTCTTCATCTTCGTCGTCGCTTTCATCTTTGCAACATCATCATCATCATCATCATCACGGTAGTCGATCATACCGATACCAAAACCATCCCCACAGTAGGTACGCAGAAAATTACGACGGTGCCGGCGGTGAGGGCGAAAACAACATCGTATTCGGTGGCGGCAGAGGCAGGGGACGGGGCCGAGGCGGAAGACGAGGAGGGGTTCTCTTCGGCGGAGGAGGACGAGGCAGAGGTCGAGGGAGAGGAGGGGGCGAATTTGATGGTAATTTTGGCGGCGGTGGTGGTGGATATTCATCGTACGATCCAAACGCTCCGATTGACAGTAGTCGTAAGCACCTCGTCAATGTGCGCGTCATTCAGCGAAACTTAGTCTACGTGGTCGGCATTCCGACTGCTATGTGTAAGGAAGAGATACTGAGGAAGGCGGAGTATTTTGGAAAGTATGGTAGTATCATCAAGTTACAAGTGTCCTGTCCGACAGCACCGGCCAATGGTAGCGGAAATGATGATAGTAATGCGGGAAATTTAGCAGGTTGCGCTTACGTAACGTTTGAAGCAGAAGCGGACGCGGAGACATGCATTCAGTGCATTGACGGTGTCCCTGCTCATCCAGACGGTACAGGAAGACCTCTTCGAGCATGCCATGGCACGACGAAATATTGTAACGCCTTCTTACGCAATTTTCCATGCGGAAACCCAGAATGTTTATATCTTCACGTCGTTGGAGAAAAAGAGGATTCTTTCACGAAAGAGGAAATGCTAGCGTCGTACAGAGAGAAGAAGAAAGCCATGTTCAAGGGAGCGAGCACGAATTTCAAGAGCGGTAAGAGCGGTAGAAGTAAAGACAATGTTTCCACGGTAAACGCCGCGAATAAAAACAGGCTCGAAAACTTGAAGCTCAACAATGCTCACAAAAAGAACAGCAAAAGGTTCCCGACGAATATCAATAGCAATATCGAAGTTGACGAAGATAACGATAACAATACTAACGCCAATGATGTCGATGAGGGTGGTAGAGATAGACGCAACGTTCACCATACTGTTAATAACTTGCGGCAGAACAAAACTAAATTTGGCGAGCGTGACGGTGGTAAAGCGATGGGAAATAGAAAAAACCTTCCCGGCGGAAGGGAGAAAGGATCGTCGTCGCTTCGCGACATTCCAGCGCCGCGGAAAATCGTAGTTCCTCCTAAAAAAGGGGATCAAGCGTAAAATGCAGCGGCACATCGCGCGATTCAAGGCTGATCCGCGTAGAGAAAGAAAGTATATCCTTTTATACAGTAATAAAAAATGTACAGTTTCGATGAAATTTAAAATTCTGCGTTGATTCTCGCTTTCCTCTCTCTAAGTGTTGATATGTTTACTATTATTACTCCCACAAAGATTTTCCAATCTTGACGCGCTTCTTTCTAGCTTTGTTATCTCTGCGTTTTTTCAGTTGCTGTGGCCAATGCGCCGCTGCAAACGCCATCGCGCTCTCTTTGTAAGAACTCGCTCTAGCGTTGGCACTTCCACCACCTCGCCCAACGCCTTGTTTTTTTGACTGCTGACCACCGGTGCCTTTTCCTTTCTCTTTGCCAGGTTTTCGATTCTTCTCACCAGATTCATCGCTATTACTAACACCGGCGCTGTTCTGCGCATTATTGGCAGCCGCAGCGTTGGAGCCGCCGAGTCCGAAGTTGATCTTCTCTCCGCTCATTTGTGCATTTCTATCATTTTCTTCAACCGAACGATAACGTCGAGCATCGTAGATTCCGAAACGTCGATCTTCCGAAACAGAGCGAAAGCCAGATCCACCTCGTCCAGATCCGCCACCACCAGAACTCTTCTGGCCGCTACCGCTGCTCTTTTTCTTCGAGTCTTTTTGATCCGCTTGTTGCTTGCTTTTGCTATTATTCGCATTCTTAGCCGTCGCTTTTTGCTTTCCGACATTTTTATCCTCTTCATTTTCTTCACCTTCTTCACCATCGTCAGATTTTTTTTTCCCATCCTTTTTTTCAACAGCAGCACCACTTTCTTCTTTCTTCTCGTTCCCATCTTTTGATCTCAGGTTCTTTCTCGTGTTTGCGTTGTCTCTTTCCGCGGAGTTCTTGGCGCCACCAGATCGAGTCGATTTTTTCCTTTTCTCTTCTTCTTCTCCTTCCCCGTCATCATCATCATCATCGTCGTCGTCGTCGTCGTCGTCGTCGTCGTCGTCGTCGTCGTCGTCGTCGTCATCATCGTTGTCGTCATCTTCATCACGCGCATTCTTTCTCTTCTTGCCTACAACTTGCAAATCGTCGTCGTCCTCGTCATCTGTGTGAATGTTCTGAAGATCGCTCGGTAAAGATCCCGTATTTGTTGTCTGCTCACGCAAATCGTCGTCGTCGTCTTCGTTATACACACCAGCTTTCCTAGCTTCCGCTCTGGCAAAGAGCTCGGAAAGTTCAGAATCACAAGCTTCCAAAGCAAGTCGAGCATGCACTAATTTTGTATTTGCTTGTTCGAGTCTCTTTAGTTCTTGCAGTAATACGTTCTCGATCTCTTGCATCGGCGGCAATCCCGCTCTCGCTAACGCAGTTTGTGCCTTCTCCCAAGCTGCTTTTGCAACAAGTTGCTCCTCATCGAGTTCTTCCTCATCTGACTCATCGCTGCTGAGATCATCATCCGAATCGTCCGTATCGTAATGTCCGTTTGGATCTGACGGAATGAATTGATATTGTTGTTGTTGTTGTCGTCGGTTTTGTTCTAGAGCCTTCGTAATAGCCATAGTCGGTGTAGCCGTTTTCGTAGCAGCATCCTTGTCTGAGTTACCCGCACTCCCGGCTTGGCTCCTAAGCCTGGGAGATTTTGGTGCTTTATTCATCTCAGAGTCGGTGGCGTAGTTTTTTCTTTTCTTTTCATCTGAAGCGATCTGCGCAGCCCGTTGCATCTCGGACATGTCTTCGTCGTCTTCTTCATTAGCGTTATCTCCTCCAAACGCCAAGTACTTGTCCCACTCGGCATCGTCAACTTCGACATCTTCAACATCGTTCAAATTTGGAACAGACTTTGGACTCACGTCTTCGTTCGATGGCTCGTCCTCATCATCGTCAACCTTTATATTTTCGGTCGTCGCGGATTTGGGTTGCTTTGACGCCTCGAGTGATTTCCTCGTTGTAGCCCCCTTCGATTTATGACCATCTTTTCCATCGTTATCGTCATCGTCGCTCTTTTTGTCATTCTTGTTGTTGTTGTCGCTGTTGCTGTTAGCTTTCTTTTCTTCTTCTTCTAATAATTCGCCATCGGATGCCGCTGCTTTTTTCTGCTCTTCCAAAGACTCCATGGATTGTTTTCTACGCTTTTCAGCAATTTCTTTCTGCGCCTGTTGAAGCGTCTCCTGTGCTTTCAGGCGAGCTTCCGAATACACTTTTTCTGCTTCCTCGACGAGCGACTTTAATCGAGCCAATTCTCTCTCGGAATACTCCACGTCTCTAACCATTTGCGCTCTGCGCTCCTTCGTCTGCTCGATTTCCCTTTCCATCTCCTCTGTAAATCGAGCCATGCTCGCTGAAGAAGCAGCGCCGCCATCCTTGTTATTCTGACCTCTTCCAGAAGTGGTAGCTAAGTGATGCGCATCTTCATCTTCATCGATATCAAACGTCACGTGTCCTAAATGTGCTCCTACAATATCTTGTTCATCTTCATCTAAACTATTGATGTTCGAGTTCAAAAGTCCTCCGCTCCCTATTTGATTGACGTCGGATATACCGGCGGCCCACGCGGCGGCGACCCGCTTTCTTGGTGGAGCGTTCGATGGCGCGTGCAACGCTCTCGCTTTCGCATCTGGAGTTCCCGCTTTCTTTCGCGCTTCCGCTAAAAGCTTCATTTTCTTCTTTTGTTGCTTGAAAGCTTGTTTCTTTGGCGGCAACGCCGGCGAGATTGATCGACCGATACCTTCGCCTCCGTTACTCAAATGATCGAGATTCGTGTTAGCATCGATAATATTCCTCGCATCGGCGCCATCCGCGCCTTTGCCAAATCTCCCTCCTTTTGTTAGTTTACTCCTTTTCCCTTTTGGACCTTTTTGAAACGTATCCATCAAGTCGCTGCTATTTGTTCCTTTCTTGAAGCCGGAAGCGTTGGTCTTCCCTTTCTTCTTCGCGATGTTACCACCTTGATCAGCCGCGTTTCGTTTCTTACTAGCGCTCGCTGTTTTCCCGCTCGCTCCACCACTCTTTGGTGCCTTCGTGGTATCAACATTTCCTTTCGCCGCCGCGGCTGCATTTTGCTTCGCGCGAACCGTCGCTTTATACGGCGCCGATTCAATCTCTCCTCGTCGCAAGTGTTGAAACTTGATCAGATTTCTCCATTTATCTTTCAGCTGCACTCCGGTTCTTCCCCTGGAATTTTGGAAACGTGAAGGAAGAAAGACCCGCGTTAATTTTAAATGTTGTTTTTTGAGAGAGATTTGACGCCACGCTCGATGATTCGACTTTGACGACGACGACGACCAGGTCGCCCAACCATCGAAAACTCCCACATTCGAAAACACAACAACAACAACGACAACTTTCTTCTTCTTCTTCTTCTTTTTTTTGCAAACGAGAAGAAGAAGAAGAAGACAAAGAAGAAACTTTGTTGTCGTTTGGAAAAAAATGCTCCCAATACATTTGGAGGAAATTTCATCGAAGAAGAAAGTTTTTTGTCGCCGCCCCCCTCCTCGTCGCGAATTTGCCTTGTCTGTGTCTCTCTCATCATCATCACCGCGCAAAGAACAACACGAGAAAACGAGAAAACGATAACGAAAACGACGAGTAAAGCTTAAAAGAAACGCGAAGAAAAGCAGTAGCACGTCTCTCGTCGCGATAAAATACGTATCGTGCGCACCTCAACGCTTTGAAATCAGGATCTGTTCTCATCTTCTCCCACGCGCCGATGCCGTGCTTTTGTACGGCGGCGCGTAACGCCGTCTCTTCTTCGGCTTGCCAGTACCCTCGCAACGTCCCGGTCGGAGAAAGCGAAGTCGTTGCGTTTTTCCCACCTTTTATTACCACCGCCACAGGTGGTGGTGGTGGTGATGGTGGTGTGGAGGCGGCCCCCGCTTTGTTTTCCCCCTTCTTCTCCGTCGTCATCTTTGTCGTCATTGCGGCTGTAGTAAGTTGCTTCGCCAATTTATCTTTCATTTTTCTCTTCTTTTACGCACAACAAAAGTATTACTTTTTCTCTCTCTGAGTTCCGGCACGTCTCGCGCGCGTGTGTCCGCGCGATGATATTAATTGTGTGTTAAATTGTTCCTTTTAAACGACAATCACACCACAGACACGCGCAGACACACACGCATAAACTTTGGAAGAGGCAGTTTTTTATAGTGTGTGTCTCGTCGAACGTGTGTGTTGTGTTTTTGACGAAAAAAGTACAAAAAAAAGAGAAAAAAAAATCTCCGCTTCAAAAAAAGTTCACCAAAAACACACCAAAAAAAGACACGAGAACGAATTCGTTTTTGCGTAGTATAGAGAGTATATAGAGAGATATGATGACGACGACTGCCACGCGCGCCCAGACGACGCCTTGGAAACAGCAACAACAACAACGACCACGCTTTCTCACCTCCCGAGCTTCCGTTTCTTTTTCTTCTTCTTCTTCTTCTTCCCTTCTTTCCAAAAGCTCGTCGTCGAAAGGGGGTGGACGTCAACAACCAAGAAGAGGTCATCGTCGTCGTCGAAGTCTTCCTAATGAGGACGCAAAAACTGGTCGAGGGGTGGTCGTCGCGGGACGATTCCCGGACGAGCGCACGTACATCATGATCAAGTGCGTCGTCGTTTACGTCGTCGTCGTTGTCTTTCGCCTTTCTTCTTGACTTCTTCTTGACTTCTTCTTGACTTCGTCAAACTCTTTCTTCGCAACAAAACCTCAGGAGGTTTTTTTTATCCACTTCTTCTTGTTAAAAAAAAACTGACTTCAGAACAACAACAACTCTCTTTAACGATAAATACGTATTATTATAAAACTTTAGGCCGGATGGTGTGCAAAGAGGAAAAGTTGGAGCAATCGTCGAACGCTTCGAGAATAAAGGCATGCAGTTGAAAGGTTTGAAGACGTTTCAGTGCACGCGAGCGATTGCGGAGGAGCACTATCGCGACTTGTCTTCGAAACCGTTTTTCAAAGATCTCGTCGATTATATCATTTCCGGGCCGGTCGTGTGCATGATTTGGCAAGGCCCGACTGGTACCGTAGCCGCCGCGAGAAAGATGATTGGAGAAACGAATCCTTTAGAGTCTTTGCCTGGGTCTATCCGCGGCGACTACGCCGTCGAGGTTGGCAGAAATATTATCCACGGTTCCGACTCGGTCGATTCCGCCGAGAGAGAAATCAACTTATGGTTTGCGGACGGGAACGGCGTCGTGGACTGGCAAATGACGAACAACGGTTGGATTCGCGAATAATAATAATAATATAGAACGACGACGATGACGATGACGAGAGAGAGATAAAGAGAGGAACCTTTTTAATACGGGAGGCTTAATAATTAATAATTGGTGTTTATAATATAATTATTACGCGATGATATTACTTGATGAACAACTTTCTTCGACGCATCTCGCGCGCACTCTTCTTCTTCTTCTTCCTCCTCCTCTTCTCGTCGTTCCTGTCATTTTCGATTTCATTTTCATCAGATTCCGTTTCTCGCGCGATAATACTCTTGCCATCTCTGTTGCCACATAAACTGGGTCGCCCCTAACTTCTCTCGTCGGTTGATTTCCGGTAACCCTTTCTTTCTTCGTTTCTTATTGTCCGCTTCTTCCGCCATGGCCAAGGCTAAGTCTCCGTTCATTCTAGGTCTGGCGTCTAAAAGTAATCGCGAGCCTCCCAGACATTTCATCAAAACTGCCGCGTTTAAACTAATAAACCCGAGCGTGAAGCACTCTTGCTCGCATCGCGCCGAGTTCGGGTCGCCGGAATACGACGGAGGCGTGAATTCAGACATTTTCTTTTCTTCTTCTTCTCTTAGTATAATTCTCTTCTCTTTCTTCTTCTTTTATCTCTGCGTGTGTAATTCTCTTTGTTTCTCGTTCGTTCAAAACAACTTCTTCTCTCAAAACCAGGTATCAATACGCTCGGTAATACAAGTCAACTCTTCTTCTTCTCTTACGAACGAGAAGAAGAATACTCTCGCGTTGTTGTGTTCTCTTCAACAACAACAACAACAACAACAACAACAACAACAAAAGTGTGTTGTTGTTTGGATAATTTTTTGTCGTTTTTTTTTTGTCTTTGATTTTCCTTTTTTGTTCTCTCTCTCTTTCTTTTTTCTCTCTCTTTTCTCTCTCACGCTCCCCTCCTTCTTGGACTACAATTCAATCGTCTCCTACAAACACAAACAAAAGACCTCATTTTTACACAAAAACACAAAATCATCATGGTGAAAGCACACGTGGAGTGCTCCTCGGAGCTCGTATGGCAGTGCGTGAAGAAGAACAACGCGTACGTCCGCGCGTCCGTGAACCGAACGCGCATGTCCGCGGAGAAAGGCAACGTGACCGCGAAGCACGGATTTAGCAGCTCAGGTAAAACTTAACTCGACTACTTCGTAGAGAGAATTTTTTCCTCGCGAATCGTCTTTTCTTCTTCAATTCTTCTCTTTTTTATTATTGCGATGACGACGACGAAAGAAGGAGGAGGAAGAGGAGAAAGAGAGAGAGAGAGAAAGAGAGAGAGAGAGAGAGGGTGAAGAGTCGCGAAACACTTTTTTGTTGGAGTCGTCAAAATTGATGAGAAAAAAGAGAAGGGAGAGGGGGTGACGGTGTCAATGATGTTGTGAATGCGCTCCTCCTTCCTTCCTGGAAGAGAGAGGGAGTGAGAGACAAAACGAGACCGGTTTAGGCTGTTTAAAGTCTCGGAAAAGCCCTAGAAAAATGAATTTATGGATTTCTTTGGTGCTGGTGCACGCTGGCTGAAAAGAGTTTGTCTCGAAGAGAAGAGCAAAAAAAACAAAGAAAAGAGAAGGAAATTTTTGACTCAAACAAAACAAACAAAAAAGAAGAACCAACAAAAAAGAAACGATCGAAACGAGAAACTGACCAAACACTTTCCTTTCTTTTATTACGCAACACACACTATTATTATTATTATTAAACAACAACAACAACAGGCATCGCCAACATGAACAACACGGTGGACATCCAAGAATTGGCCGGCGCGAAGACGCCGTCCTCCACCTTGAACGGCGCGAACAACAAAGGCATCTTTCGAAACCAAGCCAAGGCGGTGGACGCCGCGTGCGCGAATCGCTCGGATTTACGAAAGAAGGCGTTAGCGAGAGTTTCGGCCGTGCACAAAGCTGGACGCGTCGCGAGAGCGAAGAAGTAGAGAGGTTTTGGTTTTGTGTTCTGAGAGAGAGAGAGAGAGAGATTGATTGATTTGTAATGCAAGGAGTACTAAAACATTTTAGAAAAAAGAACGAGAACGAACCAACTCGTAGTATTAGTATTCGTTTTTGTGTCCATGCTGCACTTTTTCACTCACACAACAACTTATTGAGATAATTTACGTTCACATAATCACTCACGAAGAAGAAGAAGCGCGTGAAGGGCAAAAAGAAAACAAACAAACGAGATATATATAACAGAGAAGAATACATCGAGAGAATCGCACGTAGTCTTCTATTCGCACTCAACTCGACTCTCTCATCTCTCCCAAAAGCTCTTCTCTCTTCTCTTTTAGATATACTCAAAAGAGTTTAAAGGATAAAGAATGGCCGCCACTGAGACAAAACGAGAGGAACGACGGGAAGAAAGAGACGAGAACCAAAAAAGTTCGGAGGAGATGAACTTCATGCAGCGCTTTCACGCGAATCACGGGTTCTCGGACACGCCGTTGTGCGGCCTCGCGTACGCGAAGGAATCTTTCAACTTTTACAAAAAGAACAAGTTACGATTGAAAAATGAAATCTTGTCTGGTTTGACGGTGTCGATAGCGCAGGTGCCAGAATCGGTGGCGTTTAGTTTCGTGGCGAAAGTAGATCCGTTAGTTGGATTATACGCAACGTTTTTTCTAGGAATAATCACCGCTCTCATCGGGGGGCGTCCAGGAATGGTTTCTGGGGCGGCGGGCGCGATGGCGGTTGTCGCCGTCCAAATCATGGAACCGAACGGCTTATTGCCGGTGGAGAAACTCGTCTCTTTAGGGGAAATTGCGGGATGCACGGAGATTACAGATTCGTGCAAATCGTTAAGAGATCAAGCGTACGATAAACGCGTGGAATATCTGTTTATGGTCATGATTCTGTGCGGCATTTTGCAAATAGTTCTCGGTCTCATTCAAGCCGGTCGCTTGGTGCGTCTCATTCCCAACACGGTCATGACCGGTTTCGTAAACGGTTTGGCGATTATAATTTTCAAAGCGCAGCTGGAGTCTTTTCAAGAAGTGGACTGGAAAAAAGGATTCAAAGTGTTTGATTCGACCGGAGCAGGGGAAATTTCATCCGCGGACATTACGCGCGTCTTTGCCGAAGAGTTGCCGGATTTATCTGCGGATCAGTTGAACACTTACGTCGGCGCGATTCTGAGCGAAGCAGACGCGGATAACTCATCGACGATTTCTTTGAGTGAATTCAAGTCAGACAAAGATTTTCTCATTCACACTGGTTACGAGGAACAGAAAACGTGGAGAAGTGCATCTGAAGCATCGACGTGGATTATGCTGCTGTACGTGTTTGGGTCTATGTTAATCGTCCATTATTTACCGCGCTTGACCAAAATGGTCCCAAGTTCACTCGTATCTATTCTTTCGTGCTTGATTTTCGAGCACGCTATAAACAGAACGGCCATAGGAGCAGACACACCCACCGTAGTAGATTTATCTCCGGTAAAAGGAGCGTTTCCGACGTACCACACTCCGGATGTGGATTTAACGACGGAGTCGTTTGGAATTATCGCTCCGTTGATATTTTCCTTGGCGGCGGTCGGGTTGATTGAATCTGTATTAACCTTACAGCTCGTGGATGAAATCTTGGAGGATACGTCCGATGCGACTGGTAGATGCACGCAAGAGTGCGTCGCGCAGGGCGTCGCAAATCTCTTGAGTGGAATGTTCAAGTCTATGGGCGGGGACGCGATGATTGGCCAAAGTACAATTAACGTGAAATCAGGAGGAATCGGAAGATTATCGACCGCTTTTGCGGCGACCATGTTTTTAATATTCGTAGTTGCGGCTTCAAAAGTTATCGAGTTAGTCCCCGTCGCCGCGCTCACGGGTGTATTGTTCATGGTTGTTATTTACACCTTTGATTGGAGTTGCTTATCCCTCATGACGGGAAACGTTCGATCTCTTTGTATTCCAGGTAGAAGAGAAGGAGAAGACGCGCAGCAAGAAACCACGGGAAATGACGAGCAATCGGCAAAGAACAACTCGTACAGGGTGGATTACGCCGGTCGTCGCCGTCGTAAATGTTTCGCGGATACGACCGATCGCGTGCGTTTGCAAGACACGTTTTTAATATTGTTGGTAACGATCTTGACGGAGCGCACAAACTTAGCCATCGCGACTGGTACCGGGGTAGTTTTCGCGGCACTATTGTACGCGTGGGATAATTCATTCAATGCGCTCGATGTAGTACGTACAACTGAAACTTTAAGCGATGGAACGGAGAGAGCGGTGTATCGATGCTCCGGGGAATTATTCTTTGGAACGGATCGCGCGTTTAAAAACGAGTTTGCGCTTCGCGTCGATCCAAACGATATCGTCCTAAACATCGATAATTGCAGAGTGTGCGACTACTCCGGCTTAGCAGCTATGAACTCCTTGTGCGATAGGTATCTCGCTCTCGGGAAGACTTTGCGAATATCAAACTCCAACCCGGAAAACGCGCTCATCATGGAAAAACTCGGAATAAAATTCATCCCGGCCGTTTTTGATTCCAACGAAGGAGTCATCCCGCCGTTGACGAACTAAAATATTAAATAATAATAGCTTTTAAAGTCATCATCCCATAAAACTAGTTAAAAAGAAAGCGTGCTTTTGGAAGTCGTACTACATATGTGCTACTAACATTAAACAAAAATATGTATTAAACAACACGCTCGAGAGGAAAAGGAAGAGATCATTGTACTTCGTTATCCTTTAATACCTTGGCTACTTCCGCGGCGATGATGTTTGCCCACGCCTTGTAGCCCATATCGTTTGGATGCACGCCGTCTCTCGCGGTAAACTCGCCTTCTCGAATACCATCACCGCTATCCCCCCCATGCATTCGGACGGCATCTCTCAGCGCTTGTAGCGTGGGAGAATTGATAAACAAAGCTTTACGTTTCCCTAGCTTATTCGCGACTTTTTCTTTTTTGTCGTCCCAACAGTCGTTCAGTTTCAAAATAACTTCGCGAAGTGGATTCGGAAATAAAGGCGCGATGTGCAAGGGATTCCCCGGCAACACGACGAGCGCGTCGCTCCCGACGACGTTCTTGATTTCTTTGATCACATTTTCCAACTCGTTCTCGAAATTCTCCCGAAAAAAGATTTTTCCGTGAAGAAAGCACGTTTTCACGTCATTAATCCCGCACAGAATTATCACCGCGTCCGCTTTCCTCGCACACGACGACGACGCTTGTTGTTGTTGTTGTTGTTGTTGTTGAAATTGTTGTTGTTGGAGAAAAAACTCGTTCTGTGCGTTTTCATCCTCCTCCTTCTCCTCCACCTCGTTTTCGACTGAATCATGACCACTGCTATTACTACTCCTACTTCTGCTGCTACCGCCGCTATCGTTACTGTTACTAACGCTTCTTCTACTGTTGTTACTCTCTCTGAGCTCGGGAAGCACGCACGACGAAATATCGCTCAACGCTGCGCCTTTCTTTCCAACCGCAATCCATTCGATCTCCACCGATAAAAGCTCCGCCAATCGCTCCGCGACGATTCTCGCCAGCGCCGGCGTATTCGTCGTGCAACCCACGCCGGTGGCGAGCGAATCGCCCACAATCACCACGCGTTTCCTCTCCTTACTTTTACCTCTTCTTTCTTTTGTCGTCGTCGTCGTCCTTTTTGTCCTCGAAAGCATCATCTTTGTCGCAGAAACAAAAGTACTCTCATTCTGTTCCTCTTCTTCTTTCACTTCTTCGTCTTCTTCGACGAATCCACATCTCGCCAGTCCTTTAAACGACGTCCCTCTCGTCGGCTCTTCTTCGATGGGTTCGTAACTGTAGTGCAAAAACATCGCTTGGGAGAACGTCACGGTCAAACCCGCTGCGAGGAGTGTCATCACGGAAGAGACCGTTGAGCGTGTCAGCGAGAACAACATTGATGTTGTTGTTGTTCTCGTCGTCGTCGTCATCTTCTTCTTCTTCTTCTTCTCCTTCTGGGTTGTTGTTGTTGTTGTTGTTGGAATCTCTTTTTCTCTCGTTCTCTTTCGTCCGTCTGTCTGTCGTCTCTCTGCGAAAAAAAAAACAACAAAACGCACACGTGAAAAACGCTCTTCTTCACAAAAAAATTTCTCTTTCCTCTCTCATCAGACGAAAGAAGCAAAAAGAGAGAAGAGATGACGGCGACGACGATTGCATCATCGACGAGGATGATGATGATGATGAAAATGGTTTCGACCACCACCACCACGAATACTACACGTCGTCGTACTACTACCACGAAGAGCAAGCCTTCAAAAACCACTTTGAATAATAATGCGTTGTTCTCTTCTTCGAAAAGTTGTCGTCGTTTGGAAGCAACGAGAGGAGGAGGAAGAAGAGAAAGAACGAAGAAGAAGATATCTTCTTTCGATCCTCCTCGCGCAACATCATCATCATCAGAACAACAAGAACAAGAAGAGCGAAAAACGAATACCCCTAATACGAAGAATGCGATGAATTTCGATGTACCTAAAGTGGTGAAAATTTGCGGCATCACCACCGCGGAAGATTGTCGCGTCGCCATCGACAGCGGCGCCTCACACGTTGGGATGATCTTATGGCCCAAGAGTAAAAGGTCGGTCGATATCGAACGAGCGAAAAAGATCGTAAAGGAGTGCGAAAAGAGTAAAGAAAGAGTGATAACGCCAGTCGCGGTGTTCGTGGACGAAGACGGAGCGACGATAGCGAAGATATGCGAAGAGCTTGGATATAACACGCACGCGCAGTTACACGGCGATTTGGCCAGACAATCTCTGAAGGATATTCCGCAAAAGATCAAAGTTATTTGGGTGTGCTCGGCGGACGAGAGCGGGAAAATCGTGACGGAAATGCCGGGGGAGAGCGAAGAGGAGTTAGCCTCGAGAAGGAAAGAAATGTTATCCGGGGAGAAAGGGTGGAAAGCACCGATTGATTGGGTAAATGGACCGAGGAAAACGGTAGATTACGTGTTAATCGACGGCGTCAACGCCGGATCGGGGGAGAAATTCGAGTGGGAAAACTTAAAAGTTCCCAAAGGATGTTCCAGGAAAGGATGGATTTTAGCCGGTGGATTGACGCCGGAAAACTGCTCCGAAGCGGTCATGGTGTTACGTCCGAACGGTGTGGACGTCGCCTCGGGCGTCTGCGACGAGAGCGGCGTCGTAAAGTCGAAAGAAAAGTGCGACGCCTTCGTCTTCAACGTTCGAGCCGCCGCCGCGAAGTAGTCGAGAGCGAGAAAACGAGAGAGCGTACGTTTAGTTGAGAAGAAGAATAACGTCATCGCGCGAAATGAGAGAGACAAAAGAGAGTTAGAGAGAGAGTTTAGTAAAACACGCACTACTTAATACTAATTTTGCATCGCACAGAGTAATACCTTTGCCTTCATTATGATTTAGAAACATGAACACGCATAACGCTCGCGCTTCAGAACACGCACACGCTCGTCTTCAACGGCTTTTGCATCCTCATCATCATGTCAAAGAAGAAGAAGAAGAAGACAAAGACAAAGGAGATAAACACCTCGCTCGCTCGTCGCGCAAAAGTAAACAAAAACGACGCGTCGTCGTTTCTCTCCTCTTCTGTCGTCGAAACGAACAAACAGAAGCGCGTGTGCGACGTCGCGTTGCGAGCGGGAAATCTGACCTCCTCGGTGAAAGCGTTTTTGCACGTCTTGGACGACTTGCTTTTGATCTCAGACGATCACACAGGGGACGATTCAGACGACGACAAAGTGTGTTTGTTCTCCTCGGAGGAACAACTCTTTTCTTTTCGCAATCTCTCTCAACTGTTGGAGAGAGTGCTCGCGTTGTGTCAACTCCGCGCGAACGCGAAAGCGGTGAAGAAAGTCCTGGGAAAAGTCAAGCAGTTGAACACCAAAAATGTTGAAGGGCGTCGTCGTCGACGAGTGTTTACTGCGACGACGACGACGACTCATCAACTTCTTCGTTTGACGAACGCGTCTTTGCGATGCGCGTATTTTACGTTTTGCGCGGCGGGAGATGCAAACGCAGCCGCAGAGTTACTCCTGATTGAGAATAACGAGGACGGGGAGGAGGACGTCGTTGACGAGAGCGGAAAGAGCGGAAAGGGCGAGAACGTGAGCGGCGTCGAGAAGACGATCGAGAAGATTGGTAAGGAGAATTTAGTGCGAGGGTGTTCGTTCGCGAGGAAGAGTTTCAGCGGCGTCGGTGGTGGTCACATGGTCGTCGTCGGCGAAGAGGAGAAAGAGGACGAGCTTTTGTGGCGGGTATTGAAATTAATTCGCAAAAGCAGCGACGACGAAGACGACGAGGAGAAAAAAACGAGGAAGAAGAGCGCGGGAAGACTCGCGCCTAGTCTCGAGATGAAAAAACGAGAAATGATTCGTGCGTGGATGGTGAGCGATGATGATGCTTCTCCTCGTCGCGAAAGAGTTCGCGTGGAAATTAGAAACAGAGTTGAGTTACCCGCGCGTTCGGAAGAGGAAGAGGAAGAGGAAAAAATACACGCCGCCGCTTTGCGTAACAACAATAATAGCTTACGCTTCATCGTTTGTTGCGAGGACGACGGTCGACGGCGACCGGCAAATCGTTTACCGTTGAAACTCTTTCGACCAGTCTCTCCAAACGCTTTGGTACTCGCGCCGGCAGGCTTTCGAGCGCCGAGAGTAAATCGCGTCGATTTGAGTCAAACGGTTGGACCCGGGATATTCGCGTTGACGTCTGTTTTCGCGAAAGCAGAGTGCGAGTTATTCGTTCGAAGCGCTTTGGCGTGTGGACTCGTAAAAGACGACGAGAACGACCAAGAGTCGATGGAGTATTGCGAAATATGCGTGTATAATGCTGTCGTAGAAAATATTTGGCAACGAATTCGCGACCATTTCCACGCCGACGAAGAAGATGCGTTCGAAG
>Ga0255758_10001296_pt1 | contig 25750 bp, 19 predicted proteins | sample 011ome_24_FD_179958 | JGI IMG/M metagenome (GOLD analysis project Ga0255758, IMG submission 179958) | Coastal salt marsh microbial communities from the Groves Creek Marsh, Skidaway Island, Georgia - 011513CT metaG (version 2) | ecosystem: Environmental > Aquatic > Marine > Intertidal zone >...
CGCATTCAAAACACCTAAAAACCGCATCGGATGTGCACAGATGGTGTTCCAGACAAACTTCCCAATCGGCGCAGTTCTCCTCGCGACCCCTTTGAACGCTAAATCGATCGCTGATGTTATCGCTCTTTTCATTTATATGATTAATTGTTGAGAGTTGTTTTAGCGCGCGAATAGTATTACGCGCGTTTTGCCTTTTACGAATGATTATTGCGCGCGTGAAAGCGTTTGGTCGTCTTCTCTCTTTAGCGCATCGTCGCAGGGGAAACGTTTTGTGAGGATTCGAAACGCATCGTCTCTCTCCATTAAACGCACGCGCAAAGAGTTTGTCTTCTCGAAGACAAAGACAAAGAAAGAACGTCCTCGTCGTCATCTCGAGTGAGAGAGTGAGAGAGAGAGAGAAACTGAACGCGCTGTCATCGCGTTAAAACAAAAACGTCCTCGAACATGGACATTCCGCTCAAACACCAATCGGGAACCGCTCCCGGGGGGGAAAATGCGAACAAGAAAGCGCAAAAGGAAGCGCAAAAGATCAAAGAGATGCACGACGCGCAGTTACGTCTCGCGATCGCCGCGAGAGAGAGACAGAAAGAGCGCCAGGCGAAATTACTCGCGGAATTGGAAAAAGGAGGCGCGAATGGAGACGATGCGCACGCGGTGTCGAGAGAGATGCTGGAGAAGATGATTAAAGAGTGTGCGCCAGGGGAAACCTTCGACGAGGACGTGAAAACGGCGCTGTTACAGTTGGCGGATGATTTCGTCGAGGAAGTGGCGATGCAGTCGCACAAATTGGCGAAATTGAGAAACGCGGATGTGATCGACGTGAAAGACGTCGCGTTGCACTTAGAGCGCGAGTGGGACATTGTCGTCCCCGGGACGTCGGGAGAGGAGTTGAAACCGTACAAGAGACCGCAGAAACCCGGGACGCAAACGCAGCGAGAGGCAAAGGTGAGGAAATCGATGGCGAGAGCGGTGGAGGCAAAGATTTTGCTCGAAAAGGAAAGGAGGAGAGAGGAGAGACGGATGGCAAAGTTGCAGCGACAGGCGCAAGCCGGAGCGAGCGGGCAGAAGGAGGAGGAAAGCGAGAGCGATGATTCGAGCAGCGACGAAGAATAACTCGCGCTCGTTTTGTTTGTAAATATAATAGTAGTACACGTCCCTAGATCACACAAACAATGATGAATATATATGTCTACGATGATAATACGGTTGTTGCGATTGTTACATTCTATTTCTTCTAGTTAAACCTCGTCTTCGTTCAAAAGCATATTCGGAATGGTATTTTCAATCGGAAACTTCCTCCCACTCTCCGGACATTCCAAGTGCCCTTCCACCACGGTCACTTCCAACAACGCGTGGTGCACTTTCCTCAAAAACATCTCGTATTGCTCTTCCTCAGTTCCAAACGCATCGCGCGAGGGAATCTCCTCCGGTAAATCCTCGCTCGCGTTCACCTCTTTGCACGCTTTCAAAAACGCCCCCCAATCCAACTTCCCGAGCATGTGGACGATGAAATTCCCGTTAAATTCACTCTCGTTTGTTTCTATTTTTGTCGCGTGAATGGTCAGCGGGTACCCGTTTACCACGCCTTTTACGTTGCACGCGAGCATGTTGTGCGCCAACAGTCGCATTTTAGATGTATATGTGTACGCGCACCTCTGTAACACACCTCGTATGTTTGTGGTTTTCACAAGTCGTTTGGTGACTTTTTGGTGTTCGTAAAAAAACGCCAAAACTAAGAGACATCAAAACACGCTTTGAAGAAGATAAAGATAAAGATAAGAGGGAAAGACATTTGGAGAAGAGAGAACACAGAGCGTGAGAGCGTTTTGTTGGTGTCGTTGCTCTTTGGTTTTGTTCTTCTTCGCGCGTGGTAACGAGAGTTTAGACGATAAAAAACATCATCACATTCATCGGCTCATCTCGACATTTATAAAAGCCATCAAAGAAGAAGCGAAACGATGATGACGAGGTTGGCGGGAGACGAGGCGCCGGGTGGTGGTAACGGTGGTGGTGATAATAATGATGATGATGATAGAATCAACGACGAGGAGAAGAAACGCAACCACCCGATGAATAACAATAACAACAACAACAACAACCCTTCGTTGCTCGGTGGGAATAAGCCCTCGTTGAAGAAGAAGAAGGAGTTGCTGAGCGAGATTGAAAATCTGGAACGCTCGTTTTCTTGGCCGAGAGAAAACGACCGGTGCGCTTTGGTACCGAAGCGATGGTACGACCAGTGCCTCTCGCATTTGAAGGAAGAGAACGGAGCGTCGTCGCCCGGGCCGATGGATAACTCGTGTCTTTTGGATGATGTCGACGACGACGCGAGAGGAGGAGGAGAAGGAGAAGAAGAGGAAGGAAAGAACGTGTTTGGACAGTTGATGCCGAAACTGAAACAAAACTTGAAAGAAAATGTGGACTACGCGGTGGTCAGAGAAGAAACGGCGGAGATGTTGACGAATTGGTTCGGGATGGTGCGTAATTTGACGACGACGACGCACGTGTTGAGGAGGTGCGTCGGGGAGAGAGAGAGTGGGTTTGTTGAGAACTCTAGCGCTAATAGTAACGCGGTATCGCCGAGGAAGTTTACGAGACGCGGCGGCGCGGTATCAACCGCGAACAACGCGAAAAGAGCGGCGAGGTGCGAAGTTTATCGTCCTAAGGTGACTTTGGTATACCACGAGCCGAGTAGCTATAGTAATAATGATAGCAGCGTAGAGCAGCAGCAGCAGCAGCAAGGATTCTTAGCGCGGTTGAATCCGTTTACGTCGTCGTCTTCAGCGGCGCCGCCGCCGTCAAAAGAAGCAAAAGTTCGCAAGGCAATCATGTACGCGTCGGCGAACGATACGATAGGAGATATGCAAGACGTTGCGAGAAAAGCTTTCCTTATCAACGACGACGATACAAATAAGAGAATCAAACTGTTCGATTTTACGGGCGGGTTGAAAGGCGAAGTAGATTTGTGCGACGCCTTTTTAGAAAAAAAAGTGAGCGGCGATGACGCAAACGGGGCCTTTTCTATCAGTGATGGACAGGAGGTTTTAGTTGAAATTGTCAACGACGAAGAGGAAGATGATTTAGTGGACAAGGAGAAAATTAACGAAGAAATCAGAAACGCGTTTCAAAACCATCACAGCAGTGTTGAAGAGGAACGAAGAAGACTACCGATGACGACGACGATTGGAACGCAAACTTTTGAAACTTTCGACGACGATGACGCAGATTTGTACGGCAGCGAACCACAACTCGATAAACCGATGACTGATATCGATCAAACTATAGCCAACACTATTTCTTCTCACACGCACAAAAATGCTCTGAATGAAGACGACGCGACCATGGCGAACGATTCTGATCGAGCGCCAAAGCGTATGACATTAGAACCGATCGCGTTACCGTCTACGTCACACTCTTTCGGGTTAGCGTCGCCGAAAAATGACGTCGAAACCGACCGGGCGAAGCAAAAGCACGGCAGTCGTGGGAAAGCCGGTTTGCAAAACTTGGGAAATACGTGTTTCATGAACTCGGCGTTGCAGTGCTTGTCGCATACGTCCATGTTGACGGATGCCTTTTTGTCCAACGCGTACGTAGAAGATATTAACGAAGATAACCCAATTGGTATGGGAGGTAAACTCGCGAAGGAGTACGCAAAACTCATCACGGCGCTATGGCGTGATGGAGCCGTCTCAGTCGCACCTCGAGCGTTCAAATCTGCTTTGGCAAAATTCGCTCCTCAATTTAGCGGGTATAACCAACAAGACGCGCAAGAGCTCTTGGCGTTTTTATTGGACGGTTTGCACGAAGATTTGAACCGCGTAAAGGTGAAACCGTACGTGGAAGAGAAAGATGCAACTGGAAGAACTGATGCAGACGTTGCGAAAGAGCACTGGGAGAACCATTTAGCGAGGAATAACAGTCGAATCGTGGATGCTTTTCAAGGCCAATACAAATCGACGTTGGTGTGTCCAGATTGCGAGAATAGATCCGTGAAATTTGACCCATTCATGTATTTGACCGTGCCCTTACCGACGACGAGAGAGCGCGAGTTGAAAGTGACGATTGTGTTTTGCGATCAGCCGGGTTTGAAACCTATGAAAGTTGTCGTCGTCGTCGATAACGAAGGTTCCGTCAAAGATTTGGAGAAAAATCTTTTCGAAACGTTGGCTGGAGAGAACGAAGAAGATATTGGAGAGATTTCTGATTCAACGCATCGTTGGGTGATTGCGGATATATTCAAGGCGAAGGTGTATAAATTCTTCGATTCGGATGCGAAATTGCGCGAGATTTCCGACAAAGACGTCGTATTCGCCTATTGCTTACCAAAGACGAAGGAGAATAAAAACGAAGACGAGTTGTTCGCGTTGGTGTGTCATCGAAAGCCGTTGGCGCAAGCGACGAAATCGCCGTACTTTCGATCGAGTTATTCTGGATACGAAACTCGAGCGTCCTCGATCGCAACAACCCACGACGAGAACGAGCTCATCGGGTTTCCGTTCTTGATTCCAACTTCTGCGGCGAGCGAAGATACGATGGAAGCGAAAGAGGCCATCGAAGACTGGATGGAGAAATTTTCCATCGCGCATTTTTCATCTTCGACGCGCGAAAAGGACGGCGAGGACGCCGCATCTACCGAAGACGTAGCCATGGGAGAAGATGAAAAACAAAAGGAAGACCCGCAACGCGCCGAGTATTTGGAAAAATGCGCCGGGAAATCGTTCGCTTTGCGCAAATCGCTCGCAGAATGGTACGAACCGGGGCAAACAAACGCGGAGTTGTTGAAGAAAAAATCCAGCGAAGACGACGCAGTTACGTTAGACTCCACGAAGAGCGGGACTTTTTCGCTCTCGAACTTCTACGGCAACACTACGAACACAGTTTCGGACTCTTCGCCGGATAAGCAAGAAGAACGAGCAACGTCATCTTTGCCGAACATTTCCGATAAGAGCGCGCCGATTTTCGCGTACTGGAAGAAGAACCAAGAAAGCGCGTTTGAGAAGTGCGTTCGTAAACACGACTCGCTTCTTCAATTCGAGAAACGAAATTTCGGTCCCGCTACTGCAGTCAAGAAAACGCCCCTCAGCGCGTGCATGGAACATTTCATCAAGGAAGAACCGCTGGGCGAAGACGACATGTGGTATTGCGGCAAGTGTAAAAAACACGTCCCTGCGAAATGTTCCATGAACATTTGGCGCGCGCCTCCCATTTTAATCTTACACTTGAAACGGTTCTCTTACAGTCGCTCTTGGAGAGATAAAATCGACGTAAAAATCGATTACCCGCTCGAAGATTTCGACATCTCCCCGTTCATCGCGGAAGACGCCTTATTCTTCGACGAAGACTCGGACCTCCCGAAATCCACCGTCTACGACCTCTACGCGGTCGTCAACCACTACGGCTCCATGGGTGGCGGTCACTACACCGCCTACGCCAAACACGCCGAAAGTGGTTCTTGGCACTCCTACGATGACTCCACCTGTCGCCCAATCGACGTCAACTCGGTCCAAGAGTCCAACGCCGGATACGTTTTGTTTTACAAGCGGAAAGATTTTGAGATGCACCGACCAATGTCGCGAGTCGATTTAAGTCTCGACGAAGAAGAAGGAGGAGGAGGAGGAGGAAATAATCATCATAACGATTTCTTTGGACAACAAACGCAAAACGAGGACGAGAGCGACGATCCAGACTTTGTTCTCGGAGCTCACGGGGAGGAGTTTGATAACGAGTCCTTGCTCGACACCATGGACGTGTCTTCGTAAAAAACAAATACTAATATAAACAAGAACAGTAGTTGAGTAGAATTGTAAAAGAAAAGTCATCATAAAGAAAGTCGAGCGCTACATAAAAAGCAAGAAGAGAAAGAGAGAGCATGGCTGCCGGGAGCAAGCGCAAAGCCTCCTCCGAGAACAACAACGCGGAGTCCGAAAACGGTACCAAGAAAAAGACGATTCAGACGACAAAAACAGAAGAAGAAGAAGAAGAAGAAGAAGAAAACGACGAGGGAGAGACAAAAGAAACGTTTTGTAACAACCCAATCGGTTTCCAATTCAAAGTGTTACACACGGACGGTCGCGCTCGGTACACCAATCTTACGCTCCCTCACTACGATTGCTTCACCCCAATGTTCATGCCGGTGGGAACGCAAGGATGCGTGAAAGGGTTAACTTCCATGCAATTGGAAGAGATTGAGTGTCAAGTTATTTTAGGGAACACCTACCACTTGGGCCAAAGGCCTGGAAAAGATTTGTTTCTCGAATGCGGCGGGTTGCATAAGTTTATGAGTTGGAAGAGAGGTTTACTGACCGACTCTGGTGGGTTTCAAATGGTTTCGTTGGCTGATTTATCCGACGTGACGGAAGAAGGAGTCACGTTTCAATCACCAATCGATGGGAAGAGTGAAATGTTAACGCCGGAGAAATCGATGGAGATACAAAACGCCATCGGCGCGGATATTATCATGGCGTTGGACGACGTCGTGTCGAGCGTGAAGATTAGCAAGGAACGGTTTGAGGAGGCTACGCACAGAACGACCCGATGGATCGACCGGTGCATTAAAGGCCACAAAAGGCCGAAAGAGCAAGCGTTGTTTGGCATCGTTCAAGGCGGGCTGGACGATCGATTGCGAGATATATCTTTGAAAGGCTTGTTGAAACGAGGGAAGGATTTACCCGGGTTTGCCATCGGCGGTTTAGCTGGAGGGGAAGGGAAAGAAGATTTCTGTCGCGTGTTAGAGAGCGCTTTACCGAAATTACCGTTCAATAAACCCAGATACGTGATGGGTATAGGGTACCCGATCGATATCGTCATATGCACGGCGTTTGGCGGCGACATGTACGATTGCGTCTTCCCTTCGCGAACGGCTCGATTTGGCAATGCCTTAGTTCCCGAAGGTACTCTGCGATTAAAGCAAGCGCAATACAAAACCGACGAACGAAAAGTCCAAGACGATTGCGATTGCGTGTGTTGCTTAAACTACACGAGGAAAGATTTGAACAAAATAGCCGGCAAAGAAACCGAAGCGAGCATCGTGTTGACGTATCACAACTTGAGATATCTCATGCGCTTGTGTAAACAAATGCGAGAGGCGATCGAAAAGAAAACCTTCAAAGCATTCTGCGTCGAGTTTACGAAGAAACTCTACAGTTTAGAAAAAGGCGTTCCGAAATGGGTCGTTGATGCCTTCGCGAAAGTCGATATTGATGTTTCAACGTAGAAATTTATTTTAAGTAGTAGTTAGAGCACGCGGGGGGTTTTATGTAATTATATAATAATAATAAGCGTATAGTATCGAGTGAATCTTATGAATTTGATGATGGTGGCAATATGAATCGCCTTTTGATGTTTGTTTTCAGTCGTAGAGCAGTTCTTCGGAACGATTTGAGTCGTTCGGAAGTACACGCAATCAGACTTAATAATGTTTTTGTTTTTTGTTTGTTTTTTGTGTTTTCCGTTAGAGAATTCAACGAAGAATTAATTAAGCGGAGGTAAACTTGGTGACCGCCTTGGTCCCTTCCGACACGGCGTGCTTGGCCAATTCACCCGGCAAGATCAATCTCACGGACGTTTGGATTTCTCTGCTCGTCACGGTCGGCTTCTTGTTGTATCTCGCCAATTTCGCGGCTTCCGTCGCGATCTTTTCGAAGATGTCGTTGATGAAGGAGTTCATGATGCTCATCGCCTTGGAGGAGATGCCGGTGTCCGGGTGCACTTGCTTCAAGACCTTGTAGATGTAGATCTTGTAGGTTTCGACCTTCTTCTTGGAGGACTTCTTGGCGCCGCCTTTGACGGTCTTCTTTGCTGGTTTCTTGCCGGCCATTTTTGTATGTATGTATGTATGTGAGTGTGTTGAGTAATGGCGAATTCTAGGGGCAAGTTCGAGACAAAGTCAATTGAAATTCGAGGTCGATCAAAAAAAAGGTAAAAAAGGGGAACTTAATTACCCATTGTTTGAAAAAAAGCAGAATCTAACGGATCACAGATTCAAGTATACTTAATTAATTGCCGCAAAAAGTGTCTCATGTGATCAGAATTGTTGTTGTTTATTAGATTAAAGCTTTTGATACCTTTTAACGCGGTATTGATTACTCAAGACGAAGAATGATGGATTTGCGTCCAAATGGGGGTTAGAAAGATGAATGTTTTTCAAAAAAGCTACCCTAAATACAAGAAAAAGAGAGAAAAGTACGAAATTGAGCACGAGGTGCGTCATAAAATCGCGCTCGTTACCCACAAGTAACACACTCGTAAACGCATAAACAACAACAAAACACGCTCTTCTCTTAAAACAACAATGTCTGGACGTGGTAAAGGTAAATCCGGTAAGAAATCCGTCTCTCGATCCGCCAAAGCGGGTCTTCAATTCCCGGTTGGCAGAATCGCGAGGTACCTCAAGGTTGGCAAATTCGCCACCCGTGTTGGTGCCGGTGCCCCGGTCTATTTAGCCGCGGTGTTGGAATACTTAGCGGCGGAAGTTCTCGAACTCGCCGGGAACGCCTCCAGAGATAACAAAAAGTCCAGAATCGTACCGAGACACATCCAATTGGCCATCCGAAACGACGAGGAATTGTCCAAGTTGTTGGGGACGGTCACGATTGCGAGTGGTGGCGTCTTGCCGAACATCCACTCTGTCTTGTTGCCGAAGAAGTCCAAGAAGTAAAGTAAACAACACTATTAAATTATAGACAGAAGAGAGAAATCTTCGCATATCGTTAGCTTGTAACATTATTATACACCACATGAGATTAAAAATAACACGCGCGTAAAAACAACTTGAACACTTTCCCCCTTCTCTCTTTTGGGAAACCAAATTCCCCAGACATTAATGGGTGGAACACCCTCGAAACACCTCGCCGACTCCGGTCGGAAAACCGTCCTCAAAGCCTCCGCGATCGTGAAAAGTAAAGGTAATGGTGGTGGTACTACCGCGACGACGATTCAGACGACTCCTCGAAAACTTCCACGAAACCCGAGCGAATTGGAATCGATAATCACCCAACCGACTCGAGAGCAGTGGAGCGCGGTGATGGACCCGACGACGAATACGAGTAATACTACATCGCTTATGCATAAAAAGAACCCAGAGTTGGTTTCCAACATGCACAAAATCATGAATTCGAGTTCAGGAAAGATCATCACGGAGTCTGTGATAAATACCGTGGGGAAACGGAGGGAGAAGATGGTAAACGCAAATGGAAAGATGAAACCGGAGGAGATTTACCAGTTGGTGAGAGCGGTTTCCTCGTCAAAGTCGTCGAAAAAAATTGAAGACGAGGAGTTGAATGCGATTGCGAAAGAGCACGCACATTTAGTGGATAAAATGGACGCGAGAATAGTGAAGGAGTATTTAGCGGCGCCGAGGTTGGAGAAGGTGATGATGCGGGAGAGGCAGAAGTTGAGGACGGTCGGACGATGGCCTGAATAAATTCTAGTGCTAGATGTAGTTAGTTTAGTTATTAGTTTAAGTTTATGTTGCAGCTTCCGCTCCTGCCGCTTTTACTTCCCCTCCTCGTCCTCCTTTCTTCGCTCGAATGATTTCCACGGCTTTTTGGATCTTGACTTCCATTCTCACTCTTCGCTCTTTCGTGTGTTCTTCCTCCTCGCCCGCGTCGTCCAATAACATTTTTAAAGCCTCCGCTTTGGAGATTTCTGTCGTTTGCGCGTCGTTGATTTCGTCGAAAGATTTTACGCGTTCGAGGCTTTCTTCTTCCTTCTTCTTGTTGGACCCTTTCAAGACTAAATCGGTCACTTGCTCTTTTTCCTTGGCGGTTTTCGCGATGTATTCTTCAACCGTGTTGCGACAAATCAAACGGTAAACGTGAACGGTTCTCGTTTGTCCCAATCTGTGCGCACGGTCCATGGCCTGTTGATCGACCGTTGGATTCCAATCAGATTCGAAGAATACAACCGTATCCGCGGCGGTTAAGTTGATACCTAATCCACCGGCGCGAGTTGAAAGCATAAAGACGAAGATGGACTCGTCGGATTGAAATCCAGACACCACCGCGGCGCGATCGGAAACTTTCGTTGAACCGTCTAAACGAACGAACTTGTGTTGCCTGGCTCGCAAATAGGTTTCTAGTAAATCAAGCATGGTTGTCATTTGCGCGAAAATTAACACTCGAGACCCTTGCGCTTTCTTTTCGAATAAAAGTTTGTCCAAGGCGGCCAGTTTCCCGGAATCCGCCATGGCCAACGCTAAATCGTACCCCGGGTTCGGTAATTCTGATAAAGAGTCCCCGTGGATGTGCATCGTTTCGTCTAACAACGAGACTCGGTCGGTGCGGTGCGTGAGTTTTTGAACCTTGTTCAACATCACGTTGTTCGCGGAAGAGTTGATCACGAGATTCCTTCTCTCGTATTCGCTCGCCGCGACCGAAGACGAAGGAAAGACAGAAGCGTAACTGCTACTCAGGGAAGATTTCCATTTTTGGTGTCTTCCGGTGAGTTCCATCGGCGACGTGGACTCCCATAGCGCCCACCGAATGTAATCAGACATTCGGGTTTGATTGCTTTTCATCGAGTAGTGCGAAGAATCAGAACAGTACTCGTTTGGTGGTTTTGACAAGACTCTCGGTTGGTACGCGCGATTGACCGCGCGAATAAAAGGCACCGTATCTTTGACGATGTCCTCGAGAACGTAACATTTTGCAGCGCCGTGTTCTTGATGGTGTTGTGCGCGCTTATCGTTGAAGTCCTTCGCACTTCCTACGCCGCACACGTTCAACATCCTTCTGTTTGTTTTCCTTCTTGAAGAAGAGTGTTCGTCAAAGTGCAGCGCTTTCAGACCTTCTGTTTCGTAAAAAGACGATCGGTGTTCGCCGCCGCCGTTGGCGGTGACGAATTTCGCTGTCAACGCGTCCTCGTCTCTTTCAAACACGGCTTGGGCCCACTCGGAACACGTGTTGTGCATTCGCAAGAGTCTCATGGACGCATTCGTCACGACGTTAAAATCATTTCTCAACAGTTTCTCCTTACTGGAAAACAAAATGCCAAAATCTCTAAACGCCAGTTTCGGCAGCGCGACTTCGATTTCACTTCTCCACGCGCGCACGTCCACGAGCGGTTCGGCAGTTTTCAGGAACGCATTGATGTTCATGCGCACACCGCCCATACCGATCTTCTCCGTCGTTTTAGGGTCGCTGCCATCTGCGCCATTTGCATCTCCAGAAATTGATGATGTACTTCCTACGTAACATCCCGGCGCGCCGCCTAATCGCGAAAACGCAAACGGTTCCGAGTTGGATCGCTCCTCGAACAAATCCGGGTGCGAGCACACTTTCCTGAGTTGAATGATCGTACCGAGAGGATTGTAATCGCCCTCGTTGATTTGATCGAACGCGACGGATTTTTTAATACTCCTATACATCTCTTTTTGTCGACGACTCATTCCGCATCTGATTACGTGTTCCTCCTTCGCGGCCATTTCGCCTAAAACATCCGTTTTTAAACGTCTCAACATGAACGGTTTTAACACGGCGTGTAATCTAGCCAACTGTTGTTCGTTCAACTCTTTACCATCCGTCACGGAGCCTTCGACTCCTTTCGAGAACCATTCTGCAAACTGTTCGTGCGAATCAAACAACGTCGGCATGATGAAGTGCAACAGCGCCCAAAGTTCTTGCATCGTGTTTTGCACCGGCGTACCGGTAAGCAACAAACGATTTCTACATTTGAAACCCAACAACGATTTCCAGCGTAAACTCGAACTGTTCTTAATCGCCTGGGCTTCGTCTAAAACCATATATTGCCACTTAATCCTATTCAAATATTTTTCGTCTTTCAACAATAAATCGTAACTCGTGACAAAGACGTGACAGGCGGCGTCTCTCGTGCTTTGCTCGTTCCCGCCAATCGCTTGCCGTAAGGTTTTCCGTTCATCTTGCGAACCCCAATACGGAATGACGTTGAAATCTGGAATGAACTTTTTCAGTTCGGCACACCAGTTCGGTAACGTCGACGTCGGCGCGGCAACGAGAAATGGCCCCCACAAATTTTTGTTCTCCGCCAAGTGCGCCAACAACGCGATGCTTTGAACGGTTTTACCCAAACCCATCTCATCAGCTAAGATACCGTTGATGCCGTTGTTGTATAAATTCGCGATCCATCTTAAGCCTTCCAACTGGTACTGTTTCAACGTCGCGTTGAGCATTTTCGGTTGTTCGATTTTATCCACATCCATCGCTTTAAAGTCTGCTTCTTCTCCGACTTTGTTCTTATCTCGCGCTTCTTTCGTGGATTGGTCAAACTCGTCCATTTTCGATTTCGTTTTTCGCATTTCCTCCAGAGCGGATTGTTTCGCTTCCTCGGCGACTTTCTTCCTCTCTTCTTCGGATAACACTGAATTTGGATTCTCAGCCACGGCTTTTGCGATGGCTTGTTCGCTCTTCTCTCGAATCACCTCTTCTTCGTCCTCGGTGGTTTTCTTCGTGACAAAGTGTGCGTATAATTCGGACTGGTTTAACAAAAATTGCAACCGGTGCTCTTGCATTTTCGCCTCCTGCTCTTGCTCTAATCGTTGTTTCTCCTGTCGTTCTCGTATTTTCGCATTCTTTATGTGGTCTTCCGCGTGCCGTTCTGCCGCTCTCCAAAACGAGGAAACCACAAACGAGAGTTTTCGTAAGTTTGCGTTCGGGGTGATTTTCATCAATCGTTTGCGAAGTGCGTTTCTTTTCCTAACTTCTACCGCACACATGTGCGCTAATAAACGCGCGCGTCGCAGTTCCACGTCGTTCCGTAACATTGCAATATTTTTCGTTCCTGGAACTTCAATGATGGCGATCCGTCGCCACAACTGCTCACTGTTCGTTTCCTTCCGTTTCTCCTCCGTCGGTTGAAACTTCGTCGCGTACTGAGCAAACTCAAACGTTTGCTCTTCGCGTCGTCGGTGTAACTCGTCGCGTATGCCGTGTCTACGTAGCGTTGATTGCGAGCGTTGTAACTCGCGCTCTTCTTTGGAGGGCAATCGTCGAATTTCTTCCTGTTCAACTTTCGCGAATTTTTCGATCCAATACGCTTCTACTGGCACTAAAGGCGCGTTGGATCGCGCGGCTGCTTCTTGGACCGTTACCGGGGTAAACTTTGTTAAAAGACGATCTTCTGCAGTTTCGGTATTCTCCTCACCATCGCCACCCCGAACAACTCCAGCCGCGGTCATTTTCAAAATGTTCCGCGGAATACCTTTTCGTAACTCATCCTGCGGATCTCTCTCGAACGTCGGGCCTCTTCCTCTTCCTCCTCCTCCTCTTCCTCCGCCACCCCCTCCTCTTCCAGCAGCCAGTCGTTTTTTAGTATCCGGTTCTTCCGGTTCAATCTTCCGCTTTCTCCGTTTCACGTTATTCGCCAGCGCAAACTCCCTATCCACCTCTCTCTTCTTCGCTAACTCTTCTCCGCACGGAATCTCCGCCAACTCTGAATTGTGCAACAACTGAAACAACGTCAAAACTCTCTGGTGCGAAATCGTCCTATAATCTATGTGCCCAGCGTTATTCCGCATAATCTCCGGCAACGCGAGCTCTCTCAAACCCGGTAAATTCAAATCGTACTTTAAAAAATCGTACTTATACGGCATCTCGAGCGTTTGGTCGTCGCCGAGTTTAATCCGCTTCCTTCCATGCGGCGGTTTCCAATCCAACCGGGATTCATCATCTTTCTTCTCTTCTCCTCCTTCTTCTCCTTCTCCTCCTTCTTCTTCCTTACTTTCTTCTCCGGTGGTGGTAGCATCATCCGCGTTCGTCGTTTTTCCCTCCGGCGAAGCCACCACCAAAACTTCCTCTTTTTGTCGTCTTTTCCTTTCCATCAGGATATCTTTGGTCATCCCGAGCAAACTCGCGGCGCCTTCCGCGGTCCGCATCGCTCGTTCGCCGACGAATCGTTCCTCGCAGTTTAATTTCTCGCCTTTTGCATCGTGCGTTTTCGGTATCACCAGTTGGTTGTTGCCGCTCATAATTTCTTCTTCTTCTTCTTCTTCTTCTTCTTCTTTCAAAACGTTTCGTGGGGAAAACGTTTTAGAGTGTCGATTGTGTGCACGCGCAAACGAAAGCGCGCACTCAAAAGCTTAACTCTTCTTAAAGCGCGCGTCTCTTCCGTCTCGTAAACTCTCGTTCACAAGCGTCGCGTTGAATATATAATATATAGAGAATAAAGGTCTTCCTCACTCCCGTCGTCCTCGTTGTTCCATTTATTTTTATTTTTTCATCTCTCGATCGGGTTGTTGTGTTTGTGTGCGCGAGCGGGGGAGGAAAAGACGCTCCTCTTCTGGTGGTCTGTCCGTGTGGCTTCAAAGCCGAAGGAAGGAGAAAAATTGACGCCGAAGGAAGGCGAAAAATTTAAGAAGCAGAAGGAAGGCGAAAAATTTTAAGCAGAAGGAAGGAGAAAAATTGGCTGCTTTTTCCTCACAACACCGAACTTCTGAAAAAGCAACCAACAATAACGAACCATCATCGAGAAGAAGAGGCTTCAGAGAGTAAACGACTTTTTAATACTTTGTTGTTTTCGAAAAGAAGAGAAGTCTCGCGCGACGATGTCGGGACCATCAGTACCACCAAAAGTGACCGTCTCTTTCGCGAAAGAAGAAGAAACGATAGCGATCGTCTCTCTTCTCTCGGAACCGGCGAACGCGATGGATTTACAGTTTTGGACGGAATTACATTCCGCGTTAGTGCGTATCGAATCCAACCCGAAAACGCGCGTTCTTATCTTTCTCTCCAAATTAAAACGAGATATTTTCACCGCCGGGAACGATATAAAGGAGTTATACGCTCCAGAGACGACTGCAAAAAGATACGAGAAGTTTTGGAGAGTACAAACGACTTTTCTCACGAGATTGTTGGTGTCTCCGTTGGTGACGATAGCGGGTATTCGAGGCGCGTGTCCGGCGGGCGGCGCCATGTTGTCCTTGTGTTGCGATTATCGCGTACAAACGACGCACAAAACGAGCTCGTTTGGTCTGAACGAGGTGATGTTGGGGATACCGGTGCCGAAATTTTGGGCGTTGCGGTTCTGCGAGGTGACTTTGAGCAAAGCGTTGGGGGAGAAGTTGTTGTTGCAAGGCGCTTTGGCGAAACCGAGCGAGGCGTTGAGATACGGGTTGATCGACGAGGTATGCGAGGAAGGGATGTTGGAGAAAAGAGTGATGGAAATCGCGGAGAAGATGAAACGGTTACCGCGAGACGGGTACGCGAAGACGAAAATTAACTTGAGAGGAGCGTTTGCCGAGGAATGGTATCGGTACGGGTGCGAGGAAGAGGCGAAGGACGGGTTTCGAATGTTGTGCGAACCGACCATCGTGAAGCAATTGAAACGCGTTTTAGACGGATTGAGAGGAGGAGGAGGAGGAGGGCAAAAAGCTTCCTCGAAGTTATGATGATGATGATGATGTGCAATAGAGTATTTATAGTTATAGTAGTAGTAGGATTCTGAGGTTTATTATAATCGACTATATAGATACAGATTAGATGATTATTTTTCGTTCGTCTATTTTACTCAATCAATCGTTTCTCTCGCCGCGCAACAGGTAGGTTAACACAAACACATTTCTTATATATTTCTTCTTTCTCACGCATTCATTTACGCCGACGCCTTCTTCGCCGTCGTGGCTTCGTCGACCAAGTACACCAAACCCTTGAAGGAAACGTCAGAGTGGTTGGTTAAACTCATCTCGCACGTGCGCGAGGTGGAGTAACCGTCCGTGCATCCTTTCGGCAAGTCCAAGTATTTCAAGGAACCGCCCGTCAATTCCGGATATCGCATACCGCGGTCGCCAGCCATACCGCAGCACGGGATACCTGAACCAGTCACTTCTTCCGCGCACTTTTCGGCGAGTTTCGTGAACGTTTGTTCCACACCGAGCTTCTTGGACGAGCACGGGACGTGGATGGCGACGTGTTTCTTCACCTTGTTGAACTCGAGCTTATCGAGCAAGTGATTCGCGATGAACTCTGCCGGTTCGTACAAGGAAAATCTCAACGCCGGGTTTTGCAACGAGCCTTTGATTTCCGCCAAGCAAGGAGAGGTGTCGACAACGATCGGGTACTTGCCATTTTCAGACGCTTCTAACAAAGCTTCTTCCATTTGCGCCGCTTTCGTAATCGCCGTGTCTTTGAAGCCTCTGGAGTTGAACAACATGCCGCAGCACTGGTCGCTCAAGCCCTTCGGGTAGACAACTTCGTAATCCGCTTTGGCCAAGATGGACATCATGGCGTCCGCGACGCCTTCCAAATTGGCGTCCGCTTTACTCGGACCCATCATTCTCGTCACGCAGGACGGAAGATAGACGACTTTTCTTTCAACGCCGGCGTGTTTCTCCTTCGCGTGGTTCGGTTCCGGCAACTTCGGCGCGCCTCGCGGCATGTGCGGGTTCCACTCCGGAATCATGTTCCCGGAGATTTTGTTCAACCCACCAGAGACGGTTTTCAAAACACCTTCGCCCAAAATAGAGTGGAAGCCAGAAACCAAGTTCAAGAACGGCGGGACGACGCCGGAGAAGCTCGCAAAGTTTCTCCCGAGCGACGCGGCAACCGACGAGACATTCTTGGCTTGCTCGAGCTCTCTCGCGCGAATGGATTTCACGAGAGTGCCGGTGTTGATACCAACCGGGCACTTCACTTCGCACATACCATCGGCAGCGCAAGTGGAGTCACCGGCGTAGGAGAAGATGTCCAAAAACTCGTCCAATCGCGCTTGATCTTCCGTGCCTCTGTTCTCCATCGCTTGTAAACGACTAATTTCGCGGTAGACCGTGATTCTTTGTCTCGGCGTCAACGACACGTCTCTGGACGGGCAGTTGGATTCGCAGAAACCACATTCCATGCACATATCGACGATCGGGTCCGCCACCGGTTTCGGCTTCAAAAACTTTTGGTGGACGTCCGGATCTCTGTTCAAAATAACGCCCGGGTTCAACACGTAATCCGGATCAAACATTTCCTTCAATTCCCACATGATATCGTACGCTTTGGTGCCCCATTCCATTTCAACGAACGGCGCGACGTTACGCCCGGTACCGTGCTCGGCTTTCAACGACCCTTTGTATTTGACCGCAACAATCTCGCACATTTCTTGCATCATCATCCCGTACGTCTCGACTTCCTTCTCCGTACGGAAACCTTGGGAAAAGACCAAGTGCAAGTTACCTTCCAACGCGTGGCCCATGCACGAGGCGTCGTCGTAACCGTGCTTTTCAAACATAGCCATCAAATCCTTCGTCATTGGCGCCAACGAATCGACTTCGCACGCGACGTCTTCAATCAACACCGAAGTACCGGCTTCGCGACCGCCGCCAACCATAGGAATCAAACCTTTTCTCACGTCCCAATAGGTACCGTACACGGCTGGATCCTTCGAGAATGGATACGTTTCCTCTCTCGGGTGCAAAAAGTTCAAGTTCGCGCCGTCCAAAGAGGTCGTCACCGCTTTAATGTTTTGGTCCAACTCCGCGTCGGTTGGGCCTCTGCACTCGATCAAAAGCGCCGCGCCGTACTTCCCAGCTTCCGGGATCGTCGGCACCAACGACATGATCTTCTCGTGCTTTTCGCACTGACGTAAACTCGCCTTATCGAAGATCTCCACCGCATCGACGGTCGTTTCGCGTCTCAACACCGCCGCCGCGTTGCACGCGTCGTCGACGTCTTTGAACATGATGAAACAACTCGCCTTGTGCGGGTGGTCGACGACGGTGTTATACGTCGCTCTCGAGACGAAACCGAGAGTACCTTCACTCCCAATCATCAATCTCTTGATAATTTCAATCGGGTCCTTCGCATCGTTATCTACTAAAGCGTTGATGGAATAACCAGTCGTACATTTAATCGCAAACTTCTTCTTGATCAGCGCGGTCAACTCGGCGTCCGCTTGGACTTTCGTCGCCAAGTTGCTCACTTTCGCGCACAAGTCTTGGTGCGTTTTCAAGAAGTTCTCTCGAGACGCCGGATCCGCGGTATCCAAAACCGTTCCGTCCACGAACACGATTCTCATATCTTCCAAAGTGTGATACGTGTTTTGTTTCACCCCGCAGCACATGCCCGAAGAGTTGTTCGCGACGACGCCGCCAACCATACACGAATCGATCGAAGACGGATCCGGACCCATCTTGTATTGCACCGCGTGCCCGCCCTTCTTCTTGTGCGCTTGCAAAATTCTATTCACTTCGCCCAAAATCAATCCAGGTTCTAACGTAATCTTCCTCCCGTCTTCGTGCACGGTGTAATCTCGAAAGTTCTTCCCGACGTGCGACAACTTCAACAGAACCGAATCCGAAACCGCTTGCCCGCTCAAAGACGTCCCAGCCGCTCGAAACGTCACCGGCGTCTGGTGTTTCTTCGCGTACGGTAAAATCTTCTTCACTTCTTCCTCGGAGTGGATCTTCACCACCATTTGCGGTAACAATCTGTAAAAACTCGCGTCCGTCCCGTACGCGTACGTCTTCACCGCGTCGGTGATGATGCGCTCCTCCGGTATCATCAACTCGTTTTTCAAATCGCTCTTAAAGTTCTGGTACCTCCCATCGTCCACGCGCATGCCGTCTGCGTTTTGGTAGACCACTTTCGAGCCTTTCACTTCTTGCGGTACGGGGTACACGGTGCCCCCGACGGAGTAATCGATTGCATTCGGTTTCGCGCTCGTCGCCGCTTGCGGCATGGCTGCTTTGCCACGTCTCGCGATATCCAGATGCTTATTCCCTCCGTTGATCTTCGCGACGACTTTTTTCTTCGCACTCGTCGCATCCAAAGAAGAGTGAGACGCATCCTTACGCGCGCCCGCGATCCCTCTTTGCGATCGACTGTCTTTTCCCGTCGCTTTCTTCACCTCTTTCACCGCGTTGTTGTTGTGCGAGTTGTTTTTCGAAAACGAGGATATCCCTCTCTCGGTTGAACGATTGATGATGTGTTTTTGGGATGACGTTGACGCGAACGAGGACGATGCGACCGAAGAAGAAGAACTCGCTCGCCCTAACAGTCCTTCTTTTAACGCGAGAACGCGCTTCGACGACGTCGCTCGGCGAATCATATCTTATCTTTTCTCTCTTTCGTCGTTCTCTCTCAGATGTGCGCGCGTGCGTGGTGTATACACGCGTCGTGGGAATGGTATTAAAGTGACGTCTCCCTCAATCCGCCTTAAACTTGGCCTAAAAGTGTACCAAAAAAGGAGCAAAAAAGAGTACTTTTTCGTGCGGTGCGAGGCAAAAACGAAAAAATCTTCGTCTGAGGAGCGAGCCACGTCTCCTCTTTTACTAGGCGTCAGGGGTCAGTTTTTGTTTAATTTTTGCTCGAGATCTTCATCTCTTTTTTTTTGTTTTTTTGAGATGATTGTTTCTGCCTTTTTTTCACCTCTCGAGGGTTTTTTTGCTCTCTCGAGGTTTTTCGCTTTTTTGGTGAGAGGGAGCTTCTTGGATGTAATCGGTTTCTTCTCATCACGAATGAGATAAATATGCTTTACTTTTATACGCACACAAAGAGATACTCATAATGTCTGCACTCACCCAAAGCACTCTTCTCGGGGCGAAGGTTGTCGTCTCCAAGGCGTCCGTCGCCAAAAGAACCAACGTCGTCACTCGCGCCGGCCAGTACGACGACGAGTTGTTGCAAACTGCGGTACGTTGTTGCGCTTAAATGTTTCTTCCCTTTTTGCCACTTGGGTAAAATTTTTTTTTACGGTGTCGACGCGCGCGGTGATTCGACGAGAGGGGAAAGGCGTCCGAGAGGCGTTTGGTTCGGTTCGTGTGGCGGTTAAATTGAACGCGTTGGATTTTGTTTGATTCGAACGCGGAAGGTTTCTGCGCGGAATCTGTTCGCGTTGTTGTTGTGTGTTTGTTCTTCGAGCGCGCGCTTTTCGATGATTATATCCGATTGCGTGTGGACCACAGAAAAACTATCTCCTCCTTTTTCTTCCGCACGATGATTACTCATATTCGTATTATTCTCTTTCCTTTAATAATAACAGCAAAACATGACCAAGGCGGGCAAAGGTATCTTGGCGATGGATGAATCCAACGCCACGTGCGGCTCCCGTCTCGAAGGCGTCGGGGTAGAAAACACCGAAGAAAACCGTCGTCGATACAGAGAACTCCTCATCACGACCCCGAACCTCGGTAAGCACATTGGCGGCGCCATCCTCTTCGAGGAGACCCTCTACCAATCCACGAAGGCTGGCAAGTCTTTCGTCGACTGCTTGAACGAACAAGGTATCTACCCGGGTATCAAGGTCGACAAGGGATTGAAGCCGCTCGCGAACAGCAACGGTGAATCCTGGTGCCAAGGTTTGGACGGCCTCGCCGACAGAGCCGCGGAATACTACAAGCAAGGCGCGCGCTTTTGCAAGTGGAGATCCGTCGTCTCCATCCCGGCTGGCCCGTCCAAGATCGCCGTCACTGACTGCGCGTACGGCTTGGCGAGATACGCCGCCATCTGCCAAAACGCTGGTTTGGTCCCGATCGTCGAGCCGGAAATCCTCCTCGACGGCGAGCACACCTTGGAAGAAACCTTCGAAGTTGCCTCCGCGGTCTGGGCGGAAACCTTCAAGTACCTCGCGGACAACGACGTCATGTTCGACCGCATGTTGTTGAAGCCGTCCATGGTTGGCCCGGGTGCCGACTGCCCGAAGAGAAACACTCCGGAAGAAGTCGCCGCGGCGACCTTGAAGATGTTGAACTCTCGCGTCCCGCCGGCCACCGCCGGTATCATGTTCTTGTCTGGCGGTTTGTCCGAATTGGACTCCACCTTGTACTTGAACGCCATGAACCAACAGCCGAACCCGTGGCACGTGTCCTTCTCGTACGCGAGAGCGTTGCAAAACTCCGTCATCAAGACGTGGGCCGGCGACGACGCCATGGTTGGCAAGGCGCAAGCCATCTTGTCCAGACGCGCGGAAGAAAACGGTCTCGCGCAACTCGGCAAGTTCAACGCCGAAGAGTCCTTGGCGAACACGGACAGTACCTTCCAGAAAAACTACGTCTATTAAGTTGTTGGCCTTAAAAAAGCCCGTTTTAATAGATTTTAATAGAATGTAATTTGAAACACAGAGAGAGAGTTTTACGTATTTTTGCGCCGCATCCAGTATTTTAGAAGCGCGTTCTTTCTCTCTTTTTTCGGGAGATTTTTGAAACCATTTGTCATCACACGTACGGCATCACTCGCGCTCTTTCGCCAGAAGCAGAAAGAGAAAGAGACAGATCCATCCAAGACGACGATTCAGACGACGATTCAGACGACGATTCAGACGACGATTCAAAGAATGCCTTCAAAAGTTCTTCTCCTTTCGCCAAAGTGTAAAAACCTCTCGTCCTCGTTCGCGTCGTCCGTGCAAATATCCATCTCCGGCACGTTTGGAAGAGATGCGAAGAAATCCAATCGCGCTTTCGGTTCTTCTTTACCTTCGTCTTCTTTACGACGATCGCGAGGACGAGGACGAGGACGATCATCGCGAGGACGAGGACGAAACATCCAAAGGTGTTTTTTGTCCGACGATAAAAAAACTCCTGGGACGAACAACAACAACAACGAGAACAACGAGAACAACAACAAGAACACCACGAAGCGTTTCTTAGTCGTCAACTACCACCGTCAGGAATCGGATTACGATGGTTTTGGTCTCCACGTCTGGGGAGACGTGCCGAAACCGACGGATTGGAACGAACCGTTATTTCCAGTGAACGCATCGTTGCCACAGTTTGAGACGTATAAAGTGGAATTAGAAGGGACGAGTTCGAAAATCGTGTCGGTTTTGTTGCACAAAGGCGAAGAGCAGGACGTGCGCGCGGAGTCGATGAAAGTGCCGAGCGGCGAAGAGGACGTGGAGATTTTCTTAGTGAGCGGATACCAAGAGATTTGGCAGGAGAAGCCGGATTTGGAGAAGTTGCCGAAAGGAGACGTGAATTGTCACCGGGCTATCTTGCTGGATAAGCGGTTGGTGGCGTTGCCGAGAGATTTTAACGGCGTGAAGGAGGAGGGAAGAGGAGGAGGAGGAAAAGAAGAAGAAGAAGAAGAAGAGGTCGCGGTGGAATTGTATTCGAGTAAAAGCGGCAGTTTGAAAGCAACCATGGACGGAGTAGAGAGCGAGGATCCGGAGGATGGGGACGTTTTGGAGGCTACTTTATCGCGAGTGGAGGAAGATAGCATCGATGCGGCCGTGAAGGAGAAGTTTCCAGCCGTGTTCAACGAAAAATGTTTCGCGTTTTACGAAATCGGCGAGTCGACGGTCTCGGATGCGAAAATGAAATTGTTGTTGAAAACGCAACTCGCCGTTGGAACGAAAAAGCAAAGGAAAGATAAGAACGAGAATGAACCACTCGATGCGTGCGGCTTGCAAATCCACGGCGCGTTGGATGCGTTTTATAGCTACGATGGGCCGCTCGGGTGTACTTTTATGGACGAAATTATCGTCGTCACGTTATGGGCGCCAAGCGCCATTCAAGTTGATTTCTTACTCTTCGATTCTCCAGATTTCTCGCACCCGAAGGAGGAATTGGAGATGATGTTTGATAGCTCGAACGGAACGTGGATTATTCACGGCAGGCGTAAAGAGTTGTACCAGATGTATTACAATTTCAGAGTGACGGTGTTTCATCCGAAAGAAAATAAAGTGATGACTTCAATCGCGTCGGATCCTTACGCGAGATCGTTAGCCGCGGATGGACGAAGAGCGCACATATTTGACGTCGAGAACGACGCGTCGGCGAAACCGGAAGGATGGGAAACGTTCGCGAAACCGAGTTTGAATCACATTTGCGAAGGCGGTATTTATGAGTTGCACGTGCGCGACTTTTCCGCCTTGGATGATTCCGTGCCGGAAGACGCGAGAGGGAAGTATAAAGCATTCTCGTGCGAAGAAGGAAGAGGCGTGAGACATTTGAAGAAATTATCGCAGCACGGATTATCGCACGTCCACTTACTCCCCACGTACGATTTCGGGAGCGTTCCGGAACGAGCGGAAAATCAAAAGTCGCTCTCTTCGGCGGATATTTCCGGCATGGAGGCGTTGGAAAGCGACTCGGAGTTTCAACAAACGTTGACGTCAAAAATTGCCTCGGAAGATGCCTTCAACTGGGGATACGACCCAGTGCACTACGGTGTCCCGGAAGGCTCGTATTCGACCAATCCAGACGGTCCGACGAGAATTTTAGAGTACCGCGAAATGGTCAAGTCCTTGAGCGAAAAAATGAACTTGAGACTCATCGTCGACGTGGTGTATAATCACACTTTGAGCAGCGGCCCGACCGATGTGAACTCTGTTTTAGATAAAATCGTTCCGGGATACTACCATCGAAGAAATTTTCGCGGCGACTACGAGGCGTCCACGTGCTGTAACAACACCGCGAGCGAACATTACATGTTCGACAGACTCATCGTCGATGATTTAATCCACTGGGCGAAAGATTACAAAGTCGACGGGTTTCGTTTCGATTTAATGGGACACATCATGTTAAAAACCATGCTCAAAGCGAAAGCAAAGTTAGAGGCGTTGACTTTAGAAAAAGACGGCGTCGATGGATCGAAATTGTATTTATACGGCGAGGGATGGGATTACGCCGAGGTTGTACAAAACCGCGTCGGCGCGAACGCTTCGCAAATGAACCTCGCGAATACTGGCATCGGTTCCTTCAACGATCGCGTTCGCGAAGGCGCGGTTGGTGGAACTCCTTTTGGCGATCCTCGCGAACAAGGTTTCGCGACGGGTTTGCTCGACCGCGCGAACGCCGCGCAAGGTAACGATGACCTGTCTCGCAGATATCGAACGATGGAAGACGGCGAGAAAATTATCGCCGCGTTCGCCGGTAATTTACGCGAATACGTTTTCACGAACAGACATGGCGTCGAGACACAACTGAGAAATGCGGCGTATGAGAACTCAAATGTAGCGTACGCGGGAGAACCGAAAGAAACCGTTAATTACGTTTCCGCGCACGATAACGAAACGTTGTTCGATTGCATAGCGCTTCGCGCGAGCAGCGAACACACGACGTTACGCGATAGAATTCGCATGAATCGTGTGTGCACTTCAATCGTCGCGTTGTCCCAGGGCGTGCCTTTTTTCCACGCCGGCGATGAATTGTTGCGTTCGAAGAGTTTAGATCGCGACAGTTACGATAGCGGCGATTGGTTCAATCGATTAGATTTCTCCGGCGAGACGCACAATTTTGGCGTCGGGATGCCCCCGCGATCGAAAAACGAAGGACGATATGATTTGATTCGTCCATTCTTAGCGAACGTTGAGGAGAATAAACCTTCACAAGAAGACATACTCGCACAAACGGACTACTTTTGCGAGTTGATGTCCATTCGTTCGAGCTCGAAGCTCTTCTCTTTGGAGACGTTTAAAGACGTTCAAAATCGCGTCTCGTTTTTCAATCGCGGCGAAAATCAAATACCAGGTTTACTCGTCTACGTCATCGACGATGGTTTCGAGAAGCTAAAAATATGCGACAACTTTGAACGCATCGTCGTGTGTGTCAACGCGACGTCGACGGACATCGAGAACTACGCCGAGAAAGCGTTCCAACGTCACGTGAGAAACGCTTCGACCGCCAAAATTTTAGAGCCGCACCCGGCGCAAGGCGCGATATGTGAGGACGCGGAAACGTTACGTCGCGTGAAAATATCCGGAGGAACGTCCGACGTCGACGACTTATCGCTCACGATTCCAGCGTTATCGACGATAGTTTTCGTTCAAAAACGATGAACGCTGATGATATATATAAAATCTCGCTATAAAATACTTATTACAAAACGACAACGCTTATTTTACTCGCTTACGCTATATATTATTATTATAACTTTGACCACGTGTTCCCGTCTGGGAACAAAACGCCACTGCCGGTCCACTTCCCGAGTAAATTCTTCGGTCCTCCTTTCTTGGAAAAATCGATGAGTATCTCGTTTTCCCCTCGTAACTCGCCTTCGAGTTCCCATTTTTTCGTCTCTTTTTGTCCATCCGCTTGACACCCAGGGGTGCCATCTTCTCCGAACACTTTCGCTTTCGTCGTCGAACGCACTCTCTCGATCCCTCGCAAACACCCCGGGTGGTTCGGGTCGGCATATTTCCCGTTAAACACGGAAGAAGCGTTTTCTGTTCGGACGACTGTCGTCGTCGTCTGAATCGTCCCGTCGTCACCACCCATCGCCATCGCAAAGCCACTCGTCGTCGTCGTCGGTACAAAACCACCCGTCGCGGTGAGATACAAAATCGTCAACGTCGTCGCATTCGCGATTTTGAACGCTTTTACTCTTCGTAAAGAAGAAGACGAAGACAAAGACAAAGAACACCCTCCTCCTACTGCGCGACGACGACGCTTTGTTGGTGGTGGTGGTGTCCTTCTTAAAAGAGGGGTGGACAAGGACACGACGGAGTTCGAAACCATTATTAATATCCTTTTGGAGGAAAGGATGCACAACGAACTGTTCGAGAGTGACGAAAAAAGAGAAGAAGAAGTCTCGAAAAAACCGGTTTTTTACGCGAAATTTTTAAAAGCGTGAATAACCCTAAACAACACCCAAAAGACCCTTTTTTTAAAGAGAGAAAGTGAACCAAAAAATCCGCCAGCGAGAAAAAAGCACAACACAGAAGAGAGAGAGATTTTTTCATTTTTCGAGCGCCAGACGACCGATTTTGAGAGAGAAACTTTTGCGAGAAGAGAGTTTCTGAGGACACGAAGACGAAATACTAATCCTCTCGTCGTTTTTCCTCGCAAACTCCGGACAAATTTAAACGCGCGCTTTATATTCTTTCACAGAGCCGGTGTTGGGAACACTTTTCTTCAAAA
>Ga0255758_10001299_pt1 | contig 25724 bp, 22 predicted proteins | sample 011ome_24_FD_179958 | JGI IMG/M metagenome (GOLD analysis project Ga0255758, IMG submission 179958) | Coastal salt marsh microbial communities from the Groves Creek Marsh, Skidaway Island, Georgia - 011513CT metaG (version 2) | ecosystem: Environmental > Aquatic > Marine > Intertidal zone >...
TAGAACCCACCCTGAAACGGGAAAAAAAGCTATTTATGTAAATAAGTTTTTTACCACTCGTATTGAAGGATTGGCAGATCAAGAAAGTAAATTAATTTTAGATTATTTATTTTGTCATATAGAAAAAACAGAATTTCAAATACGTTATAAATGGAATAAAAATGACATGGCTTTTTGGGATAATAGGTGCACAATTCATAAAGCCCTTTGGGACTATTTTCCTAACGAAAGAAAGGGTAGGCGTGTTACAATTAATGGTAGCGTACCTTTCTAATTTTTTCAATGCATAATAAAAAGTTATGGCCTTCATAAATTTTTCTATTTTATTAATAGAATTTTTTTAAATAAGATCATACTTATTTTTTAATTATACTCTTTGGCCTTACTATGTTCAAACCTCTAAATGGAATTAAAGTTATTGATTTAACAAGTGTTTTAGCTGGGCCATATTGTACATACCAATTAAGTTTACTAGGTGCTGAGGTAATTAAAATAGAAAATATGCTAAATGGTGATTGGACTAGATCAGGCGGAATGGATAATGATCTTAATAGCCAATCAATGGGTAGCACTTACTTAGTACAAAATTCAAATAAGAAATCTATCCAAGTTGATTTGAAAACAAAAAAAGGCCAAAACATTTTATATGAAATGATAAAATCTGCTGACGTCTTTGTTGAGAACATGAGACCTGGCAAAGCTGAGAAATTAGGTTTAGATTGGGATCATTTGTCTGGGTTAAATCAAAGTTTAATTTATTGTTCTATATCGGCTTTTGGTCAAGATGGACCCTTTAGCCGAAGAGGAGCTTATGATCATGTAGTTCAAGGTATGAGTGGAATTATGACTACAACAGGAACAAAAAATACTGGGCCAACTAAAGTGGGTGCACCTTACATAGATTATTCTACAGGACTTAATGCTGCATTCGCAATAACATCAGCTTTGCTTGAAGTAAAAAAAAATAAAAAAGCAATTAGATTAGATGTTTCTATGCTAGATACATCATTTCTTTTAATGGCTAACATGGTTACAGAACATTTAAATTCAGGTTGGGTGCCCGAACCTATGGGAAATGAAGCGCAAAGTGGATCGCCTTCGTCAGGTTTGTTTAATACTAAAACATCCCAAATACTTCTTGCTGCTAATAATGATCATCAATTCAACTCATTGTGTGATGCTTTAAATACAATTTCTTTTTTTGATAAAGATAAGTGGATTATTAGTGATTATAGAAAAAAAAATAAAAATGAGTTGCGTACTGATTTACAAAAAATCTTTAAAATGAAAACTGCAGAATTTTTAGAAATTCTTTTAAATGAGTATGGTGTTCCTGCTGGAAAAATTAGATCTCTTCCAGAAGCATTGCAAGAAGACCAATTTAAACTAAGAGGGTTATGGAATCCAATACATATAAAAAATATTGGTAAAGATTATAAAGTGCCAAGTGTTGGATTTAAGGTTAATCAAAACTCCGTGAAAGCTGATAATGCTCCTCCTGTTCTTGGAGAAAACACTATGTCAATTTTGAAATCTTTAAATTTTACAAATCAAGAAATAAAATCATTATTTAAAGAACAGATTGTTAAATAATTAGCGCAGTTTTCTTAGTTGTTCTTTATTAATTTTCACTCCTAATCCGTTATAGAAATCTGGAATTTTGGACATGCCAAATTTTATAGCAGGATTAGGTTTTTCTAACAATGAATCAAAGTAAGCACTTTCTTTAAATTGATGCTCCATTAGAGGGTTTATATCTGCTGCTGAACATACTTGCAAGGTATGGGCATGAGAAATTGGACCACTCGGATTATGTGGTGAAAAGTCAATATTACTTTTTATCATAAACTTTTCAATTTCAAGCATTTCATCAGGTCCACCTGCATATTTTATATCAGGCATCATCACATCGTATGTTTCAGCTTTTACATATTCAAGAAATCCGTCTTTAAGAATTTTTGTTTCCAATCCAGCAAGTTTAATTCCCAAAGAATTTGCTTTTTTTCTTAAATTTCTTATTGAAGTTAAGTTGCCCATATTTTCAGCAATTGGACATTCGAGCCAATAAAGATCAAATTTTCTACAATCATCCAATAATTGAAGGGTAGAGTCATAATTAAACCTCCAATGGCAATCAATCATGATTTTTGTATTTTTTCCAAAAACATCTCTTATAGTCGTTATTCTGTCCAATCCATTTTTCATACTATCTATCATTTCTTTTGTTGTCATGGTTGGACTGACTTCATCGAAAGGTGCAAATTTTATAAATTCGAATTCTTCTTCTTTAACTTTTCTGGAGTTCAATTCAACTCCATTTAAAGATCTATCAATTGTTGACCTATTAAAATTTGCATATATTTTAATAGATTTTTGATTTTGCCCAAAAATTTTACTTATTGTTTTTTGCTCTATCTGCCCCTGGATGTCCCAAAGGGATTGCATAATTGCAGAACTGATTGAGGCCTCAACAATATTTTGAAAAGGTAACAAAGACTTTAATTCGTAAAGGTTATTATAAAACTTATTTAGAATAATTTGAAAAATATTTTCTTTAATTTTAAATAAATCTTTTTCTTTATTTGGCAAAGTTGCTTCTCCCCAACCTTCAAGATTATTGGAGTCTTTTAATAAGATAAATACCCATGTTGTTTTTGTTGAAATTTTTGCTTTAAAAATTTTAGCTTCAATTATTTTATTTTTCATTTAAGCCTCTCCACAAAATTTTTTTAATATTTATCGATTTTATCCAATATAAAAATACTGAAATATTTTTATTGATAAACTTAATAAAAAATTAGAAATTACTTTCTAAATTCAAATTTTTGATTAATTCTTCGAAAAACAAACTTTTATATCCTCTTCTGGTAATTACACCTGTTTCTCTAGTGATATTGAAGTTTTGAATTTTTAAAATTGCTAACCGGGGGTCATTGTAACTTTCAAATATATTTGCCTGTGTAAATAACAAAAGGGGTGATTGGTATAAGCAATTTAATCCCATTCTTAATGAATTAGTAGTAATAGAAATCTGAGGTTTTTGTATATTATTTGATGCAAAAATATTAAAAAAAAGATCTTCAGTTTGTTGAGATGTTGTAACTATTACAAAATTAAAATTTATAAGGTCATTTAGTGTATTGCTTTTCTTTATCAATGGGTGATCTTTAGAAGCAATGACAACATACTTATCAAATCTTAGAGACTTATATTCAAAATTTTCTAGGTATTCTGGTTTCCTTGCAAATAGAATATCTATTTTATTATCAATTAAGTTTTGCAATTGAAGATCTGGGTTGTCTACATTGAAGTCTACATGAATCTTTGGAAATTTTATAATTGTTTTAGCTATAGCAGACGGAAGGTTGCTTGTGATCCAACCCGCACCTGATCCAATTGCTATACTTCCCTTTTTGCCTTTAGTGTGGATATTCACCTCGTTCTGTGCATTTTCGTACAGTGCAATTATGTTCTTAGCATAAGGAATTAATACCTGGGCATCTTTACTTATTAATAGCTCACCGGATTGCCTTGTGAATAACTCTTTTATTCCAAACGTTACCTTTAAATTTTCTAATCTTTTAGAAATGGCCGGTTGGGTAATGTTCAAACGTTTAGATGCAGAAGTAATGCCTTTTTCTTCTATGACCGTTAGAAATGTTTTTAATTCTATTAAATTCAAAGTTCCATAACTTTATTTTATGCATATATAAAAATTATAAATTATATTTATTATTTTTATTTGTCTATAGTTTTATATATTAATTAAAAAGTGGGGGGTATAATGAGCGAAAACTTACTTATTTTGCTTTCTGATGAGCATAACAAAAGAATGCTCGGTGTTTCAGGTCATAGTCATGTTAAAACTCCAAACCTTGATAAATTAGCAAATGAAGGAGTTCTTTTTGAAAATGCTTATTGTAATTCCCCAATTTGTGTTCCATCAAGAGCAATTCTAGCAACCGGACGGTTCAATGCAGAAATAGGATACTGGGATAATGCTGATCCATATGACGGGAAAATACCAAGCTGGGGACACCGCGCAGTTGAAAATAATTGTGATGCTGTTTCAATAGGAAAGTTACATTTTTTAGATGATCAAGCGCCTACTGGTTTTTCTCAGCAAATTAATCCTTTAAATGTTGTTGGTGGTGTAGGAGATTTACTTGGCTTAATTAGACAAGAACTTCCAGTGAGGAAGGGTGCAGCTAACATGGCAAAAGATGTTGGAAGTGGTGAAACAACTTATTCTAATTACGACAAAAAAATAGCTGAGGACGCAAGAAATTGGATTAGTAATAGAAAAATTAATGATAAACCTTGGGTACTTTTTGTATCGTTTGTTTGCCCTCATTTTCCTCTTATTGCACCCAAAGAATTTTATGACATGTATCCTGAAAACGAGGTTCCTTGGCCATTATTATACGAAGAAAACAAAAGGAGCCAACACCCTTATTATTTGGCTATGCGTAAATGCATGAATTATGACGATTACTTTGATGATGAAAAAGTTAGAAAAGCAACTTCTGCTTATTTTGGTTTGTGTAGTTTTCTTGATCATAATATTGGTTTAGTTTTAGATGCTTTGCAAAATTCAGGTTTTGCTAATAACACTAATGTTATTTATACTTCTGATCATGGTGACGCACTTGGAATGAGAGGAATGTGGGGCAAAAGCACTATGTTTGAAGAATCTGCTGGTGTTCCTATGATTATGAAAGGTCCAAATGTACCGAAATCTAAAAGGATAAAAACTCCTGTTAGTTTAGTAGATATTTTTCCAACTGTTGTGGATAGTCTAAATTTAAATAAAAACCATAAAGATAACGATTTACCAGGACAATCTTTGTTGGAAATAGCTGTTGAAAAAGATAATTACGATAGAGTAGTCCTCTCAGAGTATCATGCTGCGGCCTCTCCGGTAGGAGCATTTATGCTTAGAAAAGGGAAGTATAAGTATGTTTATTTTGCAGAAGGGTATGATCCTCAATTGTTTGACTTAGAAATAGATCCATATGAGGAAAATGATTTATATAAGGATAAAAAATTTAAACATATACTGGATAGTTTTTATGATGAATTGATAAAAATTTGTGATCCAGAAGAAGTGAATAAAAGAGCTAAAAAAGAGCAGAATGATAAAATAATCAAACATGGTGGCATAGATGCCATTAGACAAAGAGGTGATTTTGGATATTCACCTGCGCCAGGTCAAACACCAAAATTTAGTTAGATTTAATGCTTACAGCTGATAAAACAAAAAAAGAAAAAAAATCAGATATCATTAAAGATATTTTAATAGGGTTTGTTATTTTAATAATTAGTGTTGGTGCTTTTTTTACTTATAATCCAGCTGGCTCCTCACTTGATATGGGAACTGATGGTATGAATTTTGCCACCTATCCACTTGGTGTGGCAAAACTTTTGACTGTTCTTGGTCTAATATATTTAGGTAACTCATTTTTAAAATTTTTTGCATTGAAAGAAAATTATAATTTTTTCAATTATTTTTTTCAGTCGATTAGAGATAATAAATCACTCTACTTAAAACGAGTGAATACTGTTATTTTACTAATTATTTATGCTCTTTTTCTTGGTGAAATTAATTTTTTATTACTAACAAGTACTTTTCTTTTTCTTGGCTTTTTTTTATATGACCGAAGAGATTATGCATTAATGCTTGTACTTTCGGCACTTGGTGGGAGCTTTAGTTATGCTCTGTTTGTTTATTTTCTTAAATTGCCTATATAGGAGATAATATGTTTGAAGGTTTGATGGGTGGTTTCGCTAATTGTTTTGAACCCTTCAATTTACTATTATTATTTTTAGGAACTTTTTTAGGTTTACTTGTTGGAGCCCTTCCTGGCCTTAGTTCTCCAATGGCTATAATAATTTTATTACCTGTTACTTATTCATTACAACCACTCCCAGCACTACTCACAATGATTGGGGTTTATGTAGGAACTAAATTAGGTGGCTCCTTTTCTGCAATTTTACTTAGAACCCCTGGTACACCAGCTGGAGCTTGCACTGCTTTGGATGGTTTTCCTATGGCTGAAAAAGGCCAATCTGGATTAGCTTTAGGCTATGCAACTTATTCTTCTTTTTTTGGTGGGGTTACAAGCTGGATAATAGCTGTTACATGTATTCCTTTTATTTCTGGGATAGCTCTTAAATCCTCAAATGCAGATATTGCTCTAATTGCCATAATGGGTCTAGTGATGGTTTCTGCTTTTACTAGAGGATCAATGTTAAAAGGTTTTATAGGTGTTTGTATAGGCTTATTGATAGGCTCTATGGGCATGGATAGAACTGATGCAATTGAGAGATTTACTTTTGGCTCATTAGACCTTTTGTCAGGAGTTCCCTTTGCAGCTGCACTTGTTGGTTTATTTGGTTTTGCCGTGGTTATATCCGATTTATCACTTATGAAATCTACTTCAGAACTTGTTACAACAAAATTTAAAATAGAATTGCCCTCAACTTTTGATTTTTTAAAAAGGTGGAAGGCATGGTCTATTGGAGGTTTTTTTGGATCTATTATAGGTGCCGTTCCTGGTGTGGGAGCAGATGGCGCCACTTGGCTATCCTATGGAACGGTAAAAAATAATTCTAAAAACCCTGAAGATTTTGGCAAGGGTGAGCCAGATGGTGTCGTTGCACCAGAAACAGCAAATAATGCTACTACTGGGGGTACCATGGTGCCTATGTTAACTCTTGGTATACCAGGTGATGCATCTACCGCTATAATGATTGGAGCTCTTTATTTGCATGGTCTTCAACCTGGTGTAACTCTGATGAAAACAGGAGCGGAAGTTGTCTATGGAATGTTAGCTGGATTATTATTGGCTGGAGTGTTTATGTTTGTAATTGCAATGGGTGCTATAAGGTTTTTTGTTTATGTATTAAGGCAACACCGGTCAATTTTATTTCCCTTTGTCATGGTTTTTGCAACAATGGGTGCTTTTGCAAGTTATAATGAATATTTCCCAGTTTATGTTGCTATTTTTCTTGGTGTGTTTGGTTTTTTAATGGAAGAAAGAGGTTTTCCGGTTGTCACAATTGTTCTCGGAGTCATTTTGGGACCAATTATAGAATATAATACGAGAGTAGCTTTACAAGTAGCTAACGCAGATTGGACCACTTTTATTGATACTTGGCCAAGAATTATAATGATTGGAATTATAGCATTCCTTGTTTTTAATGAAGTTAAGCAAGGATTATTGAGGCGAAAACTTTCAAAACAAAAATTATAGGAGGAGAATATGAGAATTTTAATATTAGGGATGTTTTTTATTTTTAGCACCCTTAGCAGTTTCGTTTTTGCGGCGTATCCAGAAAAAGCAATAAGAGTCATAGTTCCTTATAAAGCTGGTGGAGGCACAGATTCAATTGCTCGTGGCTTTGTAGGAGCTTTTAGTAAAGCAGCAGGTGTAGATGTTGTTATTACAAACGTAAATGGTGGCGCTGGCTCCAAGGGTATCATTCAGGTTATGAAATCTAAACCTGATGGCTATACTTTATTACTAACTGGTTCAACTGACATGATTGGTTTGTCGACTTTTAGAAAAATGCCTTTTAAAGCAATCGGTAGCTTAAAAACTGTTGGTGGTATTTATACTACACCGACTTATGTTTTAGCTCACAAAGACAGAGGTTATAAATCACTTGAAGAAGTCATAGCAAAGTCTAAAGCAAACCCAGGAACTTTAATAGCAGGTATTGGAGGTAAATTTGGCGCCCATGATGTTTTAGCCAATGCTGTTAATGGATATAAAAATGCAGGGTTTAGAATTGTTGCATATGATGGTGGAGCAATGTTAAAGAAAGCTACAATCGCTAATGAAGTTGACATATGCATTATTCACTCTCCAGTTTTACTTAACGAAGTAAAGGCAGGCTTGCTAAATGTTATTGGGACTGGTGGTTCTTTGGCAAAAATCACTTACCCACCAATTCAGAATACTAAAACTCTTAGAGACATGGGAGTTCCTGCTGATGTTGGTGTTACAAGAGGTCTTTGGGCTCCCAAAGGAACACCTAAAGAAGTAATACAAAAACTTGAAAAGTTTATAGCAGCAGCTGCAAATAGTGCTGAATTTAAGAAATTTGGTAATAACTTTGGGTTTGCTCCGAAATATTATACATCTTCCCAGTTTCTAGATTTATTAAATTTAGAGCAAGGGGTTTACAATGACATCAAAGGAAAATTTATGAATAAGTAATAGTTATAAATCAAATCTAGTTAAAGAAGAGAGAAATAATTTCTCTCTTTTTTTAATTAAAAATAATTTATTTAAAAACTAAGAAGTTTATGAATAAATTTAATTTTATTTATATATAAAGATATTAATCAAAAGAGTTAATAACATGTCAAATGCAAAAATAGATAAAATTGAACTAACTTTGTTTGAAGTCACATTCAGTGACGTTCAAGAAAATAAAAGTGGAATTGGGATTGCTTATGTACCTGGTAGTAAAAATAAGCATACCCGATTTGGAATTAGAATTTTTGATACTGACGGAAACATTGGAGAATATATTCCACCAAGAAGTAGAGCTAAAATTATTATTTCTGCATCCGAAGCTCTCTCTTATCATTTGATAGGAAAAAACCCTTTACAAAGAGAGTCTATCTATCGTCAGTTAAGAGGCTTATGTAAACATGTTGGTGAAGTTGGTATTGGACCGATTGATATTGCATTATGGGATTTAGCCGGAAAAAAACTTAATTGCTCTATTTCAGAGCTTTTAGGAGGGTATAGAAATATTTTGCCAGCTTATGCTAGTACTATGCATGGGGATAGAGAAAAAAATGGTTTATCAAGTCCAGAGGCATATGCAGATTTTGCAGAAGAATGCTTGGGACTTGGGTATAAGGGATATAAAATGCATGGTTGGGGTGGAGACGTTAAAGAAGAGATAGCTATGCTTAAAGCTGTTGGAGAGCGCGTTGGAAATAGAATGAAAATTATGTATGATGCTGGTTGTCATTTTAACACTTTAGCGGATGCTCTTGAAGTAGGAAAAGTCTGTGATGAATATAATTATTATTGGTATGAAGATCCTTACAAAGATGGAGGAGTTTCTATCAACGGTAATCGTGTTCTTTCAGAAAATTTAAGCACGCCTATTTTAGTAGGAGAACATGTAAGAAATTTAGAAACATCTATAGATATGTTGACAAGTGGCGCTTCTTTTTTTTCAAGAGCTGACCCGGACTATGATGGAGGAATTACTGGGTGTCATAAATTAGTAGCATCTTCTGAAGGACTAGGAGTAGATTGCGAAGTTCATGCTTGTGGGCCAGCGATGAGACAGTTGATGGCTGCAAGTAGAAACTCCAATTTTTATGAAGTTAATTTGGTTCATCCCAAATGTAATAACCCTTGGTCTCTTCCAGTTTATAGTTGTGATTATTCTGACCAACTAAACTGTATTGATACAAATGGTAATGTTTTGGTTTCTAATGAACCTGGGTTGGGTGTTAAATATGATTGGGATTACATTTACAAGAAAAAATTACAAACCCTCATTATAAAATAATGGAATATAATTATTTGGTAATGCATTTAAAATAATGAGTTTTGTATTAAATTATTTCCAGTTTGATATAATTTTAATTATTTTTATTTCTGTTTTTTGTGGAGCTCTTATCAAGGGCATAGTAGGAATTGGAATGTCAATGTTTTCAGTACCTATTATAGCTTTATTTTTACCTCCAACTACTTCAATGATATTATTATGTATTCCTATTTTTGTTACAAATATTTTACAAATACAAATAAAAAAAGGGATTAGTTCATATAGGTTTGCACCAATGTTTGTCGCTTTAGCTTTGGGAATAGTGGTTGGTTGCACCCTGATCCTAGAGATAAATATAACAACAATTTCAAAAATTATTGCTGTATCAATTATTTTTGCTGCAATAGTTAATTTAGTAGGTCTAGACTTTCAAAATATTAAGCCAAACCTTGAAAAAAAAATTACGATTCCATTAGGTTTTTTTTCAGGAATTATTGGAGGTTTATCTAACATGTACTCTCCATATATTTTAGCTTATCTAGTATCAACAAACCTCAAGAAGGAACCATTGATCAGAACTATTGCTACAATGTATTTTCTAGGTTCTTTGCTGATTTTTCCTATATGGTTTTACAATGGTCTAGGTAATATAAATGATATAATTTGGAGCTTTATATTACTATTTCCAGCAGTAATAGGTCAGAAAATCGGAACAAAAATAAGAAATAAAATCACAAACGATACTTTTAGAAAAATTATACTTTATACTTTAATTTTTATTGGGGTATTACTTTTAATTAAAAACATTTAAATTTTGAATGTTTATTCACTAATTGGAGGAGGAGGATAATGCATACCTCTTTGACCTAAAAGTTCTCTTTCACCTAAAAGTCCTAAACTAGGTTTACCATCATTCGAAACATTTATAGGTATGCCCACTATTTCTTTATTATTCAAAAATGCTAAATCATCACCATATAAACTATCTGCTAATGTAGTTTTAAGCTTATTAAGGTGGTTTTGAAAATCACCTTTCAAAGAAAGATCTATTAATTCTTTTGGGTCATTTTTTAGATCAAATAACTGAAAAATATTCCCATGTGGATACCAAACCAGTTTATACCGATCATCTGTAATCATTCTTGTTGCATTTATTCCTTCATTAGCTTCGGCGTATAAGTTTTTTCTTGGTTGACTATCAAACATGCTTTGACCATTACAACTTGATGGAATTTTAATATTAGCTAAGTCTAGAAGTGTTGGCATAACGTCTGCCAAACCAACTAGCCGATTTGATATGCTCCCTTTATTTATTTTTTTATTTTCTTTTGTTCCTAAAACGACCATCGGTATTCTTGTGGAATTTTCATACATAACTCTCTTAGCAAACAAACCAAAATCTCCTAGCATGTCCCCATGATCTGATGTGATCATAACTATAGTATTATCTAAAAGTTTTTCCTCTCTTAGAGTTCCAATAACAATCCTAATCTGTGCGTCTATATGAGTGCATAATGCATAAAAAGCTCTTCTTACGTCATCAATCATTTCTGAAGACATTTGGGGCCATCTATCTTTAATATTTTTTAAAAAATGAGATGTAGTTTTCTTTGTCCAGTTACTTACTAATGGTTTGGGAATAGTCTTTCTTGTGTATCTATCAAAATATGCGTTTAAAGGGACAAGAGGTGGGTGAGGGTGTGTAAAAGACAAATACCAAAATGCTGGTTTATCAGGGTTCCGACGTTTGATAGTCTTACACATTTGTTGTGTGGCCCAATTGGTAACGTGACAATCTTCTGGTAGTTGCCATGTTCTCCAAGTATAGTCATTATTTGAAACACCATGTGAAAATTGTTGACCAACATGACCTTTTTCGGCAAGGAAAAGGTCATAATCATCTATAGAGCCATAATATGGACGACCCTCTTCTGAAATATACGCGTCATCAAATCCAATTCTATCTCTTTGAGGCATAACGTGAAGTTTACCTACTGCAAACGCTTGATAACCTACATCACGAAAAGCTTGAGCGATAGTTTTTGTATTAGAAGGCATTCTTAAATTTTTTTGAAAAATTCGGTCGCCATGCAATTTAGGGGTTTGTCCTGTCATGAGAGTTCTTCTTGCAGGTATACAGATTGGGCATTCTGAGTAAGCTCTGGTAAACCGAACACCGTTTCTTGCAAGACGATCAAGTGTTGGCGTTTCAATAACGGAGTGACCTTCACAACCTAAAAAAGAACCAGGCCATTGATCCATTGTAATTAGAAGAACATTAGGAGAGTTTTTTAAGTTTTTCATATTTATTACCTTAAAGTATTAAATTTCTCAGTTATTTTTAAGCCAATTATCTTCAACTTTTGTTTCCCATTTATATTGATCTGGGGGTTGTACTGATTGTGCCCATGCTTTTAAAACTTTTTTAGAATTTATTTTTTTGTTTATAATTTGTTTTATTTCTGTAGGGTTCCATTCTTTTAAGATCTTCTTCATAAATCCATGTTCAATTTTTGAAAATTCCTTCAAACCTGACAAATTATTCATTTCGTCTGGGTCTGACTTTAAATTGAATAATTGGTTATCATAACCATGATAATAAATAAATTTCCAATTATCACTTCTTATCATTCTGGATAAATGTGGTTCTTTTATATCTGACCATGACAAAGAATTATCCATACAAAATTCTGAAAATGTTTCATTTTTTAATTTCACTAAATTGTTTACAGCTATTTTTAAAAAACTTTTTCCATCAATATTTGGTAATTTCATACCTTTCCCTACTTCAATAATAGTAGCAGTTAAATCAACTAAATTTAAGATTTGCTTTCGTCTTTGGTTACAAGGTAATTGATCTTTCCAGCTCATTATAAGTGGAACTCGTACAGATTCTTCATAAAAAGTTTGTTTCCACCATAAGTCTCTTTCGCCAATCTGTTCCCCATGATCTGAAGTATATATAATCAAGGTGTCTTCATAGAGGTTATTCTTTTTAAGTGACTTTATAATTTTTCCAATAAAACCATCCAATGTTTCAACAAGAGCATAATATGCTGCCCTAGCTCTTACTTCATCATCTTCTTTTATTTCGTTAAGACCTGTTTTTTCTCTCCAACTATCTAGCCAATCATTATTTCCTGAAAAGGCTCTTTTTAGTCTAGGCGGGCCAACTTTGTTTTTATAATAATTAAATAATTGTGGGTTAGCTACATAGGGTTGATGAGGTAACATAAAGCCAACTTGGAGAAAAAATGGTTTTTTATTAGTTTCTTTATTTTTAGATCCAAAGTTTTTTAAATATTTAATTGTTTCATCAGTTACTTCTTTATCAAGAACTTCATAACTCATTTGTCCAGGCCCAGAGTTTAAAATAGACTCTTTAAATGGCCTCTGAGCTTTATCCAAAACTCCTAAACTATATTCAGATCCTCCATACCAATCACTGGAATGGTCAAAAACTTTTCTAGATGCAAAACCATGTAATTGATCAGGGCCTATGGAATGTAATCTGCCTATTAAAATAGGTTCATATCCTACTGCTCCAAGAGAATGTGCTATTGTAGGTATGTCTGATGCTAAAGAGTCACTATTAGCCCAGCAATTTTGTCTAAAGGGGTGTTTTCCTGTTAACAACGACATTCTTGCAGGCAAGCAAATTGGTGAGGGGGTATAAACATTGTCAAATGAAACACCATTATTGGCTAATTTATCTAAATTTGGAGTTCTAACAATTTTATTTCCATAACTTCCAATTAAATTGAATGCATGCTGGTCTGATAAAATGAATAGTATGTTAGGTTTATTTTTTTTCATTTATGCATGAAGACTTATAATGTTGTGTGTGTGTACATGCGTACCTTTATTAATATGTGACTTAGCAACGCCAATTATTTCTCCATATTTAATAATATTTTCACCTTTTTTTATGTGGTTTAAAGAAATTTTATGACATAACTTTATATTTTCTCGTATAAAAAGAGAGACCATTTCATTCTCAAACTTGATGTTAATTTTAGCGTTTTTTTCAAGTGTTTTCACAGATGTACAAACATTATCCATGCTATTTAGCATAATTGCATCAAATTGTTTTTTGTTCATCATAGGCTCCTATCAATTCTAGAGAAAACTTCAGAAGAGTCGTTAAAAATCTCTCCCCAAGTTAGAGACCCTGAACAAATATCAATTAATAAGGTCCATAAGTCTACAGAAGCTGAAGTGACTGATTTTGTTCCTAAAAAAACATCTGAACATTTAAAATCTAATTGCTCATTCAACATTTTGCATGCTTTTGGGTTAGCGCTAAATTTAATTGAAGGAGCAATATGATTATTGAAACTATTACCTACTCCTGTAGAAAATAACGTTAGTTGACATCCTGCAGATGAAAAGCCACTAAGGGATTCTGGTGCGTATGCTGGAGCATGCATTAAAAACATCCCTTTTCCCTTAATATTTTCTCCCCATTTAATGACGTTCTCTATATTTTTAGACCCACTTTTAGCAATATTTCCTAAAGATTTTTCTTCAATGGTAGATAAGCCAGATTGAATGTTTTGGAAACCAGGGTTATTGCCAAGAAGATCAATGCCTTTTGATTTTGCAAAGTTATGTTGAAAACTTACTGCATTACTAATTTTTTTTGAAACTTCAGAATTTTTTGCTCTTTTCTTAAGTAGATGTTCCGCACCAAGCCACTCAATAGTTTCTCCAATCACTGCAGTTCCACCCTCATTTATTAGTCTATCAGCAACTATACCCATTATAGGGTTTGCAATTAGCCCAGAACTTGGGTCTGAACGACCGCATTCTAGTCCAATTGATAAATTTGAAACTGAAACTTCTTTTCTTCTATTTTTTGAAACTTCCTTAAGTAAGTTTGCTCCTTTTCTTAGACCTAATTCTAAAAGTTTGACGGCGTCATGATTACACTCATCTAATGTTAAAAGTTCAACAGGTTTTAATGACTTTTTTATCTTTGTTTTTATAAATTCACCCATAGGTGGGTCTGCACTTATAATTAGAATTCCACCTATATTTGGATTTTGGGCAAAACCCACAATTGCATCATCTTGCCTAACTTTATCTTCTCCAATAACTCCCCCACCATATGGATTGTCAATAAATAAAGTTCCTTGTATAAGGCTTGATATTTTTCGTGCGGTTGGACCTGTCAAACCAGTAATAGAAATTATTAGTAATTTGTTTCTAATTCCTACTTTTCCATCTTTACGTAAATATCCCCAAAATTTACTAGTCATTTTTCAAGCACCTACCATGATTATACTAGATGACAAGCCACTTGATGCTCCTTATCGATTTCCTTTAACACAGGCATTTGTTCTGAGCATAGTTTTGTGGCATGTGGACATCTTGTATGAAATTTACAACCTATTGGCGGGTTTGTTGGACTAGGAATATCTCCTTTGATAAGCAGATGTTGCTTTTTTCTTGATTGTGGATTCGGCATAGGTATGGACGAGAGCAAGGCTTTTGTGTAAGGGTGTTGGGGATTTTTAAATAAAGTTTTTCTATCTGTGATTTCTACAATATTTCCTAAATACATTACTCCTATCTTGGAACAAATTTGTGCAATTACAGAAAGGTCATGAGCTATGAACATATATGATAATTGGAACTCTTCTTGCAGGTCCATGAATAAATTTATGACTTGAGCTTGCACAGAGACATCCAGAGCTGATACGGGTTCGTCTGCAATTATTAGACTAGGGTTAAGGGCTAATGCTCTCGCCAAACCAATTCTTTGCCTTTGTCCACCAGAAAATTCATGAGGATAATTATTAATATGAAATTCACTGAGGCCAACTTTTTCAAAAATTTCTTTTAAACGCTCTTTTATTTCAATTTCATTACAAACTTTGTGCAAATACATTCCTTCAGATACAATTTTACCTACAGTTAACCTTGGGTTTAATGATGAGTAAGGGTCTTGAAAAATAATTTGGACATCTTTCCTGATCGGAAACATTTCATTTTTAGATAAAGATGTAATATCTTTTCCTCTTACCTTAATTGTTCCTGAAGTAGGCTTTACAAGCCTCATTATAGATTTTCCAAGAGTTGATTTTCCCGATCCACTTTCACCTACTATTCCAAACGTTTCACCAGCTTTTATTTCCAAAGAAACATTATCAACAGCCTTAACGTAATTTTTTTTAAAATCCAGAATTCCTTTTTTTATAGGGAAGAATGTTTTTAAATTTATTACTTCTAGTATTAATTCTTTTTTATTTTCATTCATTAATCAAAATCCTTAAAACAGGAAGCCCAATGGCCAGAGGATTTTTCTTCAAAATTTGGAGTTACTTTTTTACATTTTTCCATTGCAAAAGAACATCTATTAGCAAACGAACAACCTGCCGGCAAGTCATGTAATGAAGGCACTATACCTTTTATTTCCTCCAATCTTTTTGGCTTTGAAACATTCTTAGATATTTCTTCTAAGTTAGGAATTGCTCTCATCAAACCTTGAGTATATGGGTGTTTTGGTTTTTTAAATAAATCTATAACATTTGCCTCTTCAACTTTTTTACCTGCATACATTACAATCACATGATCTGCTGTTTCTGATATAACACCAAGATCATGAGTTATCATAACAACAGCAGTTCCCAATTTTTTTTGAAGATTATTTAATAATGCTAATATTTGAGCTTGCGTTGTTACATCTAAGGCCGTTGTAGGCTCATCAGCTATCAGAACTGTGGGCTCACAAACTAAAGCCATTGCTATCATTACCCTTTGTCTCATACCACCTGACATTTCATGAGGATAACCATTCAACCATCTGTCTGAGTCAGGTATTTGTACTAAATCTAAAATGTTTTTAGCCTTTTCGTATGTTTGTTCTTTTGACAAGTTAAAGTGTCTGTCAATTATTTCTGATATCTGTTTTCCTATTGTCATAAGTGGGTTTAGAGATGTCATTGGTTCCTGAAAAACCATTGATATTTTTTTTCCTCGTAAATTTCTAATATTCTTGTCGGACATTTTAAGAATATCCTTACCTTCGTGTAATATAGATCCTGAAGATATTTTTCCAGGTGGGTCAGGTATTAGTTTTAGAATTGCAAGAGAACTAACTGATTTTCCACAACCAGACTCACCAACTATTCCTAAAGTATGACCTTTTTTTAATTTCCAAGATAAATTTGAAACAGCCTTAACTTTTTTACCTCTTAAGTGAAACTCAACACTAAGATTTTTAATTTCAAGAGCGACTTCGTTCATGACATAGCAACTTGTTCTAATTTTGGGAGAGCATCATTTGGTCTACTATTTATCATGTCCATAAGTTCTTTTTGAATTTTAGAAAAGGCAGGATCGTTATAAACGTTATCCATTTCTCCTGGATCTTCTGACAATAAATACATTTCGCCTGTTCCTGAAATCTCTTCATATATAAGTTTTGCATCTTTTGTTCGCACAACTCTTAAATTTAGCTCTAATCCTGTCCTTGAACTTCTTAAGTCCCATTCATTATATGCAAAGTCTCTATTATCTTTATTTTGCAATAAACCCATCAAACTTTTCCCATTTAGATCCATTGGTTTTGAAATATTTGCATAATCATAAAAAGTTGCTGGTATATCTAGAGTTGATACAGGATCCTCAACAACTAAGTTTTGAGGAATATTAGGACCTTTCATTATACAGCCAACTCTTAATAGACTCTCATAAATTATTGGTCCTTTTAATAATAAACCATGATCACCAAGCCATTCTCCATGATCAGCAGTATAGATGATCAAAGTATTTTCAGAAATTCCTGTTTCATTTAAGGCATTAATAATTCTGCCTACATTATGATCAATTAATGAAATCATCCCATAATAATTTGAAATTAAATGCCTTAACTTTTTTTCTTCGGGAGGAAAAACTCTTGACCATTTAGCACGGTGCGAGACTAATCCTTTGTCTGGCATATCAGGTTTCCCCTCAAAACACTTTTTGTGCCACCAAGGTCTTCTCTCAAAGTCTCTTTCAGGGTTTTCAGGAAGATCTACTTCATCAGGGTGATGCATGTAGCACCAGGGTTCTGGGCAGTTAAATGGTGTATGAGGGTCAGGAAAAGATGTCCATAACACAAATGGATTTTTTTGGTTTTTTTTAATAAATTCGATAGTTTGATTGCCTACCCAAGTAGAATTGTGAAATGCAACTGGTAGTCCAGAATTCCAAGTTTGTGGTATATCTAGATTGGGTGGTAATTTTGTTCTGTATTCTTCATTTCTTTTATTCCCCATACCTCCATCATGTAGCCATCGTTCATAATGGTGAGCATTTGGAGGTGAGGGGATGGCAGCATCTAAGCCTGCATAATGTCCACCAACCATCGTTTCAACGTGATCAAACCCCATATATGGACCAAACCAGTTAGGGCCAAGTTTAGAAATGCTAAATCTACATTCTGGTGTTCCTGTAGGTTCAAATGTTTTGTTGCTTGAAAAGTGTAATTTTCCTATAAAACCACTTTTGTAGCCATTATTAGCAAAAGTTCTTCCAAACCCCTTTTCCCCAGTATTAGGATTTAAATCTATTCCATTATCACTCACACCATGTGTCCTAGGCAACAATCCTGTCAACATTGAGCTTCTCGCTGGCATGCATACAGTGTTAGGGGTAATACAATTTTTAAACCTTGTTCCTTTAGAGGCTAATTCGTCTAGATGAGGTGTTTTTACCTTCCGTTTTTCAAATCCATAACAATCACCACGTTGTTGATCGGATGTTATAAATAAAATATTGGGCTTTTTCATAAAACTCTCTCCTCAAGTAGCAACTTTATCTTTTGGATCTAAGTGATCTCTAACTCCATCACCTAGAAGATTAAATGAAATCATAGTTAAAAATAAAAATATACCTGGTGAAATAGAAACCCACGGTGCAAATGTTAAAAATTCATTTCCCTTTGCAATCATGGTACCCCAACTTGGAGTTGGTTCTTGTATTCCCATACCTAGAAAACTAAGTGTAGACTCCATCAAAATAACATTTCCAATTAAAACTGTTGAAAGAACAATTATTGGTCCAATACAATTTGGTAAAACATGCATAAAGATAATTTTTATATGACCAACACCTATTGCATGACATGCTGATATATAATCTAACTCCTTAATAGACAAAACGACCCCTCGTGTAACTCTGGCAAACTGAATTATTCTTCTGATTGATAAAGCTAATACTAAATAGACAGGGTTGGGTCCAAGTATAGAGACCATTGCTAAAGCTAATATAACTCCAGGAATTGACATAAATACATCAATAATTCTCATTATAATTTCGTCAACGATACCAGCAAAATATCCTGAAATTGCACCAACACTTACACCTGTTAACAGGCCAAAAATAATAGTTGTTAATGCCAAAGATAATGATGTTGTTGTTCCATGAAGAACCCTTGAGAAAATATCTCTTCCAGTTGTATCTGTTCCCATTAAATGCTCCAAGCTTGGAGGAGCTAAAGCGTTAGATGGGTTAACAATGTCGTATTCATAAGGAGCTAAAACTGGTGCGAAAATAGCAATAAATATTAAAAAAACAACTAAAGAGAAGCTAAATATATTTAATTTCTTATCAAAAAAAATCTTTAAGTTTTCTTTGAAATTAAGCCATGATTTATTTGTTGATAAATAAGATGAACTAATATTTCGTTTGTTATCCCCAAGCATTTTAAAACCTAATTCTTGGATCAATTAAAAGGTAAATTAAATCCACCAATAAATTAATCAAAGCAAAAGAAATACCAATAACTAAAATAGCACATTGCATTACTATAATATCTTTGTCATGAATAGAGCTAATCAAAAGCTCTCCCATGCCCCTCATCGTAAAAATTACTTCAATAGCCACAGCTCCACCAACCAGGTTTCCTGTTTGAAACCCGATTACTGTAACTACTGGATTGATAGCATTACGAAGAGCATGTACAAAAAATATTCTTCCACGAAACAGACCTTTTGAAGTTGCTGTTCTAATCATGTCATGTGAGAGAACTTCAAGCATACTTGACCTAGTCATTCTTGCTATTAACGCAGCAGGATGCAATGCTATTGAAGCAACAGGTAACACTAAAGCTTTAGCACCAAATTCTTCAACTGATCCTCCAATTGGAAACCAATTCAGAGAATATGCAAAAATCAAAATTAATATTAATGCAAACCAAAATACTGGTGTGCTAACCCCTATTATTGAAATTAATCTTGCTAATAAATCACCAACAGTTCCTTGGTAGACTGCTGAAATCATTCCAATTGAAACACCAATTATTATAGCGAAAATCATTGTTAATGCCAACAGGTATAGAGTGTTTGGCAAAGCTTCTAAAACAGCGTCCATTACTATATAATCATTTACATAAGATCTACCAAAATCTCCTTGTAATGCATTCCACATCCAATTTATATATTGTATTAAAATAGGTTGGTCTAAACCTAGTTCTTTTCTTACCCTTTCAACCTCTTCGAGGTCAACGCCAGAATAGCCCTCGAGGTCAATGCCCAAGGCTGCATATGCAGGGTCACCTGGGGTAGCGTGTCCTAGAACAAATGCAAATGTAGCTATACCTAAAACAGTTGGAAGAAAAGTTAAAAACCTTCTTAAGACCACTTTTAAAAACATAAAACATCCAAAAAAAATACCCCATCGTAAAGATGGGGTATATTAAAATTTTATTTATCTAACCAAACTTCTCTGAGGTCTTCCATCCCTTTTAGTTTTCCAGTTTTAAAATTTTTGACCCATGCATTTCTGGCTGTTCTATGATTTCTCCAATTAGCAAAAATAACAGGAACATCATCAAAAATTATGTTTTGAAGTTTAATTAAGTTTGGCTTTGCTATAGCAGGATCATTTGTTTTTACGATTTCATCTAGAAGTTTCTCTGCTTCAGGATTTTGATACCCACCTTGTTTATTATAACCACTAGGGTTATTAGATCCGCCACTATGATACATATTCCAAGTAAAATCTTGAATTGTAGGACCACCAAGCATTTGCCATAAGGCCATTTCGTATTTACCTGTATACATTTGTTTTAGCAGTGCTCCCATTTTTGATTTTACAATGGATAATTCAACTCCAACTGCCTTCAATTGTGCTTGAATTAATACAGCCCTTTGAACATGAGCACCACCATTTCCATGAAGCATTTTTAACTTTAACTGCTTGCCACCAGGACCATAACCTTCTTCTTTTAATAGTTGTTTAGCTTTTGATATATTTTGTCGGATTTTCGATAAATCGCTAGCTTTAGTGAATGCGGGGTGCCAAGGTGGAAAAATACTTTCAACTTCCTCACCAGCTCCTCTGTACACGTTATCAATAAGTTCCTTACCGTTTATAGCATATTGCAGAGCTTGTCTTATTTTTTTCTTTTTGAGAACGGGATGCTTGGTATTCATTGGAATTAGAGTAAATGTAGATGCTTTTCCTTCTTGTAAGATTAAATCACTTCCTTTGAATTGAGGAAATTGAGATTCAGGAAAGGTATTAATTGTATCTAATTCACCTTTTTTTAATTTTAGGATCCTTACACTTCCTGATGCAATCATTTTAGCTCTAAAACCATCTAGACAAGGTAAACCTTTCTTATAATAATTTGGGTTTCTATTAAGATGTAAGTGATCTTTGGCCTTAAAGCTTTTCATAATAAATGGACCTGTTCCAACTGCCACCTTCGTTCCATAATCTCTGCCAGCTTTTTCGACTGCCGAAGGTGAAGCAACTCTTAAAGAAGCCGCTACATCCCACAGGAAAGTAGGCCATTCACCTTTTGGGGTAAATTTAATGGTGTGACTGTCAATAACTTCATAATTTTTTAGAAAGTTTTTCCACATTCCAGAGTAAGGAGAAGAAATTTTTCCAGATTTAAGTCTGTCTACATTAAAAGCTACAGCTTTCGCATTAAATTCGTTTCCGTCATGAAATTTCACACCTTTTCTTAATTTAAAAGTATAAGATCCATCGGAAGCTTGTTTAGGAACTTCTGTTGCTAAACCGGGCTTTACACCCAAATTATATGTCATGTCTAACAAACTATCATAAATTAAGAAAGAATAATAAACAGGATTTGCTCTTACACCTGCATCCATTGATGGATAAGCTAAATCAACAGTTTTAAATATTCCACCTGTTTTAGGACATTTAAACTCTGCAAAAGCAGATGCATTACTAAATAAAATTATAGAAAGTCCATATACTAAAATCTTTAGCATACTCGAACTAATACATTTAAACATTTTAAACATTATAACCTCCCTATTTAAAATCTACCTTTACGTTGAATACCAGCTGAGCTTGTGCTCATTACAGCATCAATGTGTGAATGCATTAATTTTAATTTCAAGCTGTCATCGATTCCTTTATCCCATAGATCATTGAATTCCCCTGGATCATTTTTTAAGTCGTAAATTTCTCCAAAACCCAGTCCATGATAAATTATAGTTTTATATCTACCATCAAAAGTCATTGTGGCGTGTGTATCTCTAACAATCTTTGGAGATCCCAAAGAGTCATTAAATTCTGCGACAACAATAGGTTTATGAAAATCAACTTCATTACCTGAGCACATTTTTTCAAAGAGGGACTGACCTTGCATATAGTAAGGTATATCTATACCTGCTGCATCTAAGATAGTTGGAGCTAAATCAACTAATTCAACTAATGCAGAACTAACAACGTCTGACTTTATTTTTCCAGGCCATGAAAATATCAAAGGTACATGAACTAACCCTTCAAAAAAACGACTTCCTTTGTAAATAAGGCCATGATCTCCTAGCATTTCACCGTGATCACTATGAAAAATGATTAGAGTATTTTCTAATTGATTAGTTTCATCCAGGTAATTTACAAGTCTACCAAAATGTTTATCTAAAAGTTCAATCATGGCGTAATAATGTGCCTTAACAATCTTGCCATTGAACGACTCAGGAGGCCAATTACCAGGGTTTTTATAACCTCCCTCTGGTGGAGGTGGAGGGTTTTCTCCACCAGGATTTACAGCGTCAACAGCTTGTTGACATACCTCTTGGAATTTTGTTTGTCTTTTAATATCATTTAACTTAAACAATGGCTCAGGAAGATCATCTGGATTATACCTCTCTCTATATTCCTTTGGAGGGTCAAAAGGTGGATGGGGGTCAAAGGGATTAATTGATAACATCCATGGACCTTTTCTCTTTTTATTAATAAATTTTATAGCCATATCTGTACACCAAGTCGTTTGATGAAACTCTTCGGGAACGCCATCACAGCAAAAATTATTTACAGGTTCAAAAAGTTTTTTAAGATCTTGATTTTTTTCTTCTACAATCCATCTCTTATAATCATCACTTTCTGGATTCATTTTGGGAGTTGAGTCATGGCTATAGTAAAAAGTGTCGTATCCATCATCTGTTCTCTTTTCAACGCCACCTTCTGCACTTGAGAGATGAAGTTTTCCAATCAAACCACAATCATAACCTGCATCTTTTAAAATTTTGGTAACGAGCACTTCATGATCTGGAAAATACTCTGCACCATTTCTATGTGCATGAGTTGAGGCAGGGTATCTTCCTGTCAGAAATGACGCTCTGCTGGGAGTACAAATAGGGCTTTGTACATAGGCGTTAGTATAAGCAAACCCATTTTTAATAAATTTATTGATATTAGGTGTATTTATATATTTATTACCAAGGCCATTGATTGTGTCATATCTTTGCTGGTCCGTACAATACCATAAAATATTTGGTAGTTTATGATTCATCTTAAAAATTCTCCCCATAATAAATCTAATTATGGAAATTATTAAAAAACAAATACTTTTTAATTATTATCCTATAACTTTAAGTTATTACAATATAAAATTATTTATTTTTTGTTATGCATGTTTTTCTTTTGATGCTTTAATATTTTCTTCTTAAGTAAATTTTTAAAAGTAAATGAAATGATTAAAGTAAGACAAATTCAATTTTTTCTTTCTGTTATACAATACAAAAGCTTTGTAAAGGCAGCTAATAGTTTAAATGTTTCTCAACCAGGTGTAAGTAAAGCCATAAGAGAACTTGAAGAAACCTTGCAGGTTAAGTTAATCAAAAGACACCTGAATGGAATAGAAATTACAGAATATGGAAAAATCTTAGAAAATTATTCACATTTAATTCTGAAGGATATTTCTAATGCAGAAAAAGAAATCAAGTCTTTAAAAGAAGGGATCATAGGTGATATTAATATAGGAGTAGCATTTAGTCCAAGAATTTATCTTGTTCCAAAGGCAACTATCAACTTACAGAAAAAGTTTCCAAACATTAATTTAAATATTTATGCTGGTAGTAGAAGCGATCTGATTTTACGTTTGCTAGAAGGAAAAATTGATTTATTTGTTTCTGCAATAGTACCTGAAGATTTTCCTTCAACAGAAAAAGTAAAATCCATACCACTGTATAAGGATACTCAGTTTTTAGTAACTAGGGCAAAACATCCTCTTCAGTTAAAAAAAAATGTTAGTTTAAAAGACACTCTTAACTTTGATTGGATTTTACCAGAACATGAAAGAACATTAAATTTATTCAATATTAATAACCAATTTTGGAAGAATGATTTAAATAACCCAAAAGCTAAAATAATTTATAACTCAGCTAATTTTGCATTAAATGTAATTAAAAATAGTGATTACATAGGGATTCATCCCAAGCAAATGATTGAAACCCAAGGAGAAGGTGTTTTCAGAATTCTAAATATTAAAGGAATAAAAATGGAGCCTTCTTATGGAATTACTTACTTAGAAAATAAACTTCAAAGAAGATCTGCTGAATTATTGATTGAAGAATTAATTTTAGTTAGTAAAGAGATGATTGAAAAGGGGTTGGTAAAAAAGTTTGATAAATAAAAATATAATAATCTTTTCTAAAACCATTATTATAGGAATCTTGGGTGGCATTGTTTTTAATTTTTTTCTGTTACCTTTGCCATGGATGCTTGGGCCAGCATTTAGTGTGGCTATTTTTGCTTTGTCAGGAATTAATTTAAATATAAAAAGAAGCTTTAGAGGACCTTTTATTGGTATTACTGGTGTTTGGCTTGGCAGTTATTTCCAGCCAAGTATATTAAGTGACCTTTATGTTTGGTTTGTTTCATTATTTTTTTTAATTCTTTACGTACCCTTTGCACATTTTATTTCATATTATGTTCTTATTAAAATTAGAAAAATTAATAAACCTGAGGCTTTTTTTATAGGTTCTCCAGGTGGTTTGCTAGAAATGAGTTTAGGTGCAGAAGAATGTAATGCTGATGCCAAAAAAGTTTCATTAATTCATATTACTAGAATTTTTTTAACTGTCATGCTTATCCCTAATTTAATACTTTTATTTTTTCCGGGTGCTTTTGAACGAGAACCTGTTTGGCCAAACTTTGAAGGTAATTTTTTACATGTAATTGCATTTTTTATTATAATACCTGTTGGGCATTATTTTGGAAAAAAATTAAATTTTCCTGGGCATCAACTTTTTGGTCCTTTAATCATAAGTGCAATTTTGCATATGATTGGTTTTTTTCAATTAAATGCGAACATTACCTTTTTAATAATTTCACAGTTAATTATTGGCTCTTTTTTTGGATGTAATATGAATGGAACAACTTGGAAAGTTGCTGGTAGTTATTTCATTGATGCATTACTTGTAGTCTTTTCACTTACGTTAAGTTTTGTTCCTTTTATACTTGTTATAAAATTTTTGACCTCAATTAAAATAGAGGCAATGGTTTTAGCTTTTTCGCCAGGTGGTGTAAATGAAATGGGACTTTTAGCTGCATTTATAAATATCGAGCCTGCTTATGTATTAACTCACCATCTATTAAGATTATGTACTGTATTATTTTTATTATTTTTCGCAAAAAAATATCTTTACCCTAAATTCAAAAAATTATTATCTTAATCTTGATTTGATCAAATTTAGCTTTTATTTCCTAAAACTTGGAATTTTTTCTATTCCGGTTGAAATTAGCCTTATAAGATATCCATAGAAAATAGGTAAAAACGCAACAGAAATTGCAGGCCCAATTCGTTGAACGTCAGCATAATGGTTGCCAATCATGATTAGCCCAATTATAAGCCCTATCCAACCCATATAAACAGATCCATCACCAAAATTTCTAAAAAATTCTTTAGGGTTTCCTTTTGCTAATGCGTATCCTATTGCTCC
>Ga0255758_10001325_pt1 | contig 25271 bp, 28 predicted proteins | sample 011ome_24_FD_179958 | JGI IMG/M metagenome (GOLD analysis project Ga0255758, IMG submission 179958) | Coastal salt marsh microbial communities from the Groves Creek Marsh, Skidaway Island, Georgia - 011513CT metaG (version 2) | ecosystem: Environmental > Aquatic > Marine > Intertidal zone >...
TATCAGCTATGGAGAGTCACGTCCGGTTGAACCGAATGACACCGCTAGCGGCCGCGCAAAAAATCGACGGATCGAAATCGAAATCAATTATTAGCAGCTTGCTTGATGAATTAAGCCGCAAATGCGTGGCTATCCGCGTACAGCGAAAATGAACTCCACAGATGCTGTCGGTGCAACAACGGATTTGTTCACCTCGCGCAGTTTACCTGCATCCATTCACTTATGCTTACGCAAAGGGCCTGAGTTCGTTGCACTGCGTTTCCAGGACTGGCTAAAAAGGGTCGGCCAGCCACTGCCGATCTATCGATGCAGCCCATGGGAGAGTGGATATGACGAACGCTTCAACGGAACACTTAGACGAGAAGTGCTCAATGCTGAACGGTTCCACAGCAAACAATCTCAGGTCGCAATCAATGTCTGGCTTGGGCAATATAATCAGATCAGACCTCATCACACATTGGGTATGAGGTCACCCGCTCCCGAAACCTTATTAGATAAAGCCAAAATAACTGGTGCTGAGAAATGGGGCTAAACAGTTACAGCTCACTATGATCGCTGGTACCAACGGTGGCAGCTTAAATAACTGGCTCATTGGCCTCAAACATATTCTGGGGTTGGCGTGGTGACCCCTGCCCCAGATTTGTACCCTGACACATCACACGGATCCTCTATGTAAACCTCTCAAAAAGCGTGCACGCAATCTTGAATGAATGGATGTGTTGTCCTCCATGCAATAGCATCAAAAAAATGGCAAACATATATACAAAAAACACCAGTCAAAGAAGCCAACCCATCAGGGGAGTCAATATCAAAATAAAGGTGATATAAAGAGCAGGAAAATGCTAGGCCACCTGCTGGTGTGACGGAGTTGTGGCTGTATCAGTTTGAGGTGGGCCAACATGCGAGAAATCAAACTGGCATTTTGGATCAATCTGGCGGCAAACCAGCTGAGCTTCAGCTGACGAACGCGCTGCGCAGACATGCCAGAAATAATGCTCGGTAAACAGGCTATAGTTCCTAATTATACGAAATTGGATTCGGTGGAAATAGATTGCCATCAATATTGCTGTTGCGGCAAACAAACCCCAGTGAACAACAAAAGATGCTGCATAAGCAGCAACTGTCGCCGCTAATGGTTCCCACGCGCGATGTTGTAGCAGCCAGGCTGGTGGAGCGATGGTTGCAATGGACGAATATCCGGTATCATAAAGCACGACATGGCGCTGAACATCCCGAAGCGCCTCATAATTTTGGTAATGGTCTTTTGGACCCATGTGATGGTTGGCAAATAGAGCCGCAGCCGCACTTGATGCTTCGGCATCAGCATAATCAAGATCAGCACCAAGCCTGCCCTCGGCAAACACATCATAAACAATCCCGCCGCGACAGATAGTCAGCAGCTGTTTTTCTTGACGAAGCTTAGCCTCATCGCCAAGCGCCCGAAACGCTTGAATATCATTGGTATTTAACTCACCATCAATGGCGATAATGATATCACCATCACGAAGCCGGAGGTCGCGCCCATGCGAGACGCGCGATAATGATTTGATCTTGATAAACAGCGTGGTCGCTGCATCCTGATTTGCATCTAATCCGGGTTCAGCCTCCATTCTGTCTACGTGATCTTGATCAAATTCGGCCACCTCGATCTCCGTTATCTAAAAATTTTTCTTCAGGGACCTTGAACTAACGGCGCTCTGTTTACGGAAATGTAATACGATTTTGCTGGGTTTCAAGAAGTTTTCGGATTTCCTTGGTCTGCAACTTCAAAGCTTCAATTTCTTTTTTAGTTTTGGCCTGAGAAGATGCGACACTCTGCAAAGCCGTATTGCTGGCGATCTTTTTATTAATGGCCTCAATTGATTTCATAATTGATGACTGCAGGCTGGTTAGATTAACCTTATTATCATTTGTTAACTTTTTGTTTTGCGCTGCCAGCGCTTTTTTCAAATCGTCACCAAGCGCGACTGTCGATCCGCTCATACCATCGCCAATCTTTTGCAATTGCGCCACAATATTAGTATTACCATCGGCCATGACACTTTTCAATTCACTGATTTGAGACGTTGACTCACGGCTCAACATGATCAACTCTTCCTGTTTCAACAGTGAAATTTGCAATTCAGCAAGAACCGCATTCAGCTTTTCGATATTCTCAGAAAACACAATCAGCCCTTGCCGGTTGGTCGATGTCATCAATTTCAGCTCAGAAATTGATTTAAAATACAAGGTCGCCGAAAAGGCCATCGCTATAACCGCTGCTGAAATGGCGCTTACAAAGGTTATGGTGGTGTAACGATGAATTTGTGACACTTTGCTTTCCAACTTCTTATGTTCGCGTTTAACCTGACTATATTCCGAGGTTACATCGGTTGCTGCATCCGCAGCGTCCAATGCAAGTTTAATACTTTCCTGGACTGAATTTAGTTCACCTGCCATCAGACTTTCCTATGATTTTCTGCTTTATGGCCTACAAGGGTGGCCGGACGGTCTATCCGATATGCACATTGCATGCCAGTTGATTCAATCACTACCTGCGATGGCAGGCTTTTGGTCTTAAATCCGAACTTTGCGCAACCATAGGGACGGTTGCGATCATGGGTGACAAAATAATGCGCACAGCCATGACATCTGACCTGATTTTTTGTATCATCACGCATTAATTGTCTCGCCATTTGACAACAAATTCAGCAATCACAAATCGCAAACCACCAAGGCCGCAACAGGTCGCTGCCAGCAAGCCGATTGTACCCCGCAGTTTCTCGCCTTCTTCAAGCAACCCAAGGCTAAAAATCACCAGATAGATGGACAAACCAAAGAACGTTACCGTGCTGATCATCTCACCGATTGATCTTTGTTTACGCATTAAAACCCTCCTGCCCCATCCACCAGCGGCTTACCAAATTCATCAAACCGCATATCTTCAGGCAATTCAACGTCTGGCCGTTCAAGATCTTCGCCGCGATCGACCCGATAAATATAAGCCAGAACAATCGCCACCGCCTGATACAATAATTCAGGGATCTCACCACCAATCTCACCACTAAAAAACAGCGCACGCGCCAATAGCGGACTGCGGAAGACTGTGACATCTGCATCATTGCCGCGCTCGATAATCATTTCGGCAATCTTGCCTCGCCCCATCGCCAGAATTTTTGGCGCTTGGGAACCGCCAACATCATATTTCAGCGCCACCGCAAAATGTGTTGGGTTAGTGATGATCGCGGTCGCCGATGGCACATCACTTAATGCGGCTTGTTGGCGTGACGCATTTGTCGCACTTTCCATCTGCATCCGGCGGATTTTCGCTTTGACTTCCGGCGAGCCCTCGGTCTGTTTATATTCGTCTTTTTGATCCTGCTTGGACATTTTCAACGATTTAATGTGCGTGTGGCGTTGCCACATGAAGTCAAGAAGGGCAATCACCGCCAGCATCAGCAATAGCCCGCCAAGAACCGATGGAAACATGCTCCCTGCCGTTGCCACCGCTTCGCCAAGCGACCGGAATGGCAATTGCAGAATTTTAGGGGCCTGAATATAAAGAATGCCAGTTGCAACACCAAAAAGAAGAACAACCTTAAGCGATGCTTTTCCAAGCTCGACAAGGGCTTTTATCGAGACCATTCGCGCCAAACCTTTAAGCGGGTCCATCCGATTACCCTTAAAAGACATAGCTTTTGGAGCAAAATTCAAACTCCCCGCAACTGCTGCCTGTGTTAGAACAACTAGAACCATCAAAGGCAACCCAACAACCGCGCCAGCAATTAGAATCATTTTAATCACTTCGATGACACGCTGGCCCATAAGCGCATCCAGATCGGCGTCACGTTCAAGGCTTAGCAATGAGCTCCAACTGCTAAGTACCATTTCAAAAACACTGGGCACAGCAAACATCATCAACAATCCGCCAAAAAGACCAGTAAAGACAAACATGTCTTTAGAGGATAATACCTTCCCATCTTCCGCCGCTTTATCAATTTTTCGTTGGGAGGGGTCCTCAGTCTTTTCTTGGCTGCTATCTCCTTCTTCAGCCATTACTTATTGCCCCAAGAACCGATTGAACATTTTCGATGGCAGCATGCGACAAATCATCCATCGCACCGGCAAGTACATCGACCCAAAGGTATAGCAAAACAAAAATACCAATCATGCTGATAGGGAAACCGAATGAAAACAGGTTCAATTGTGGTGCTGACCGTGTGATCACACCAATGACAAGATTAATTGCCAACAAAAAGGCGGTTATTGGAAGCATGATAATGGTTGCTGCAAGAAACATCGATCCCGCTGCTGCAATTCCCCCTTGTATCAACAGGGGAAAGGCTGGCATCGCGCCAACAGGAAGATATTCATATGAATCGGCAACTGCTCGCAAAACCATCAAATGCCCGTTCAATGACAGGAAAATTACCGTCAAAAACAGCGAAAATGTTTTACTAATAACAGGCGTCTGACCACCTGAGTCTGGATCAATCTGTGCTGCAAAACCAAGGCCAGACGAAGCGGCAATCTTTTCACCAGCAAGAAGAACTGCCGAAAACCAGATGGTTAAAATTAACCCTGAGGCAACGCCAACTGCAAGCTCGGTCATAATCACCTGAATACCGGTCAAGGCGGTAAAGCTTTGCCATTCAGGGACAGTCACATTATTCATAACGGCAACGCCAAGAAGCATCGCCATGATAATTCGGACTTGTAACGGCACGTAACTGCCACCAAAAAACGGAGATGCAATCAAAAAAGCGCCAATGCGCAAGCTTGCCAAAAACAATCCGGCGAGGAGTTCCATTACAAATTGCAAGCTCAGCCCAGGAAGTGCCCCAACGCCACCCAAATTTGACAATGCTAAATCGTCCATCCGCTTAGCCTACCTGTGCAACCTGCTCGAATATGAAAAGGAAATAATCTGACAATTGAACCATCATCAGATTTGCTAAAAGACCAAATGTTATCAATACAACAAAAAGCTTTGGGACAAAGCTAAGGGTTTGTTCATTGATAGATGTTGCCGCCTGAATGATGCCTACAAACAAACCTATTCCAAGCGCTGTAAGCAAAATTGGTCCAGCAACCACAACAATTTGCCAGAATGCCATTCTGAGAAATTCAACATTCATATCAAATCCCATAATCAACACCCTTCCACCCCAGTGGAGTTAAACAGCATAGGTCGCGACAAGCGATCCAACTGTCATGCTCCAGCCATCTACCAGAACAAATAAAAGTAGTTTAAAAGGCATCGCCACAAGCATTGGACTTAGCATCATCATGCCAAGCGACATCAACACTGAAGCCACCACCATATCGATCACCAAAAATGGCAAAAACAGCAGAAAACCAATCTGAAAGGCGGTTTTCAATTCAGAGGTAATAAAGGCTGGCAATAATACGGTCAAAGGCACATCTTCAGGCGTTTCCACCGCGCCTTTTTCAGCCAGGTCCATAAACATGTTCAGGTCGTCTTTTCGCGTATTCATGATCATGAAATTTTTCATATCACCGCTTGCCGAGGATATTGCAGTTTCGGCGCTTACACTGCCATTCAAATAAGGTTCGGCAGCGGTTTCATAAATCTTTGTCAGCGTTGGTGACATAATGAAAAATGTCAGGAATAGCGCAATTGCAATCAACACCTGATTAGGCGGAGTTTGCTGGGTTCCCATCGCTTGCCGCAAAATCGACAACACAATAATAATACGAGTAAAAGATGTCATGCCAAGCACCAGTGAAGGCAAAACCGTCATTGCCGTCATCAATGCCAAAATCTGTAAAGACAATGAATAGGATGTGCTGCCATCAGCACCGTTATTGGAGATCAAAGCTGGTAGACCAGCTCCAAATCCAGCCATATTGCTGGCAAGGTTGCCCGCAGCGTCCTGCGCCATGGCTTGACCGGCAAAGCCTGCACCAACTGCCAGAATGGCAATCACTGCAACCGCTAGGTGACGACCGATAGATATCGGGCTAGCGTACTGCATTTTGCTGCCTCCAGCTTTTAAAGGTCTTGGCAAAGGCCTGCTGCTGATCATCTGATGGCACCGCATTTGTTTGGCCGGACGTATGCAGAGGATCGCTTTTGGGAGTTGGCTTGGCTGTGGCACGCGCCTGCATCGCATCAGCAACAGCAGCATCTAACGCGTCATGATCGCTTGTACCGGTGTTTGTTTGGGTTTTTGGCGAATGAGACCCGCTATCTGAAACTGCCAACGGTACAAGACTTGGTGCATGGCCTTTGGCCGATACCATGATAAATTCTTGGGCATCAATCTTGACCAGCCGCAACCTTTCAGTTGGGCTAACGGCTGTATCTTCGACAATAGAAACGCGTTTTCCAGCTTTCATGCTGGCGCGAATGACCGTACTTTTTTTGCGAAGGACAATTAACATCAGGATCATCACACCAAGAAAAGCAGCGGTGATCATAATTTGCTGTGTGCCGATGATATTCATATACATTGCCAACTCCGTCAGGGTGATCCTGATTATCGAAGAGGCAAAAAATGTGCCAGACAAGACAAAAGCCCCTTAAATAAACATTAAGAAGCTGAATATATTGTATTTTCTAGGTTTCTTGATAGGGTGTTTTCTGGCAATTTCGACCCAAAGCACCTTTTGGCCTATGTACCAGCTGTCAAATGAATGACACGCAAAGATAAATCCGACCTAGAGATTCTCTACCCGCTTTTCGGGATCAACAATCTCGGTAAAGCGCACGCCAAATCGCTCGCCAACCATGACGACTTCACCTTTGGCGATCATGGTTCCATTGACCAGAATATCCAACGGATCACCGGCGAGACGGTCAAGTTCGATCACCGCCCCTTCATTCAAGCGCAGCAAATCACGAATCTTGATTTCGGTATTTCCAACTTCAACTGTCATCTGCACTTCAACATTTTCGAGAACACGCAGATTTTCAGCGGTCACTTTTGACGGCGTATTGGCGGCTCCCGTAGCGGCATCTGGTGCGGCTGCGGGTTCGGCTGTCTTGTTTTCAGTTTCATCTGCCATCGTGCTTTTCCTTCTTTTTGCCGGATCACCGGCCTTCAATTGTAAATTATTTAGATCCGCCGCAACAGGCTTACCGCCACCTGCCCCGACACTTCACCGATTTCAGCAAAGAAAATTGGATTATCTTCGACCCTCACTTCAATACCTTCATTAATCTGGATGGGAACAACATCACCCATTTTCAAGCGGATTAACTGACCCATCGACATAACAGGCTCGCCAAGAAGCGCGGTAATATTCAACGGAATATTCAAAATTGCCCGTTCCATTTTTTCACGCCAGGTCACATCATCATCACCGTTGTCCGACTGCACGCGTGACCGCAATTGTGAAGCAATGGGCTTTAATGTTTGCAAAGGATAGACGACCTCGAGATTGACCGCTTCAGCGTCGGGAAGCTGGATCAAAAAAGAACAGATTATCACCAGTTCGCTGCCATCAACAAAGGACGCAAATTGCGGGTTCACCTCGCGGCTAGGCTGCGCCAAGGTGATTGGCATCAAATCCGACCAAGCCTGGGCAAGCGAATTGCTTAAACCCCGATGAATGATTTCAATCACGCGTTCTTCGGTAGTAGTAAATTCATTTCGTTTCTGATCTGGTTGGAAAATTGATCCACCATAATAAGACGCGGTTAAGGTCGAGATGAATTTTGGTCGCATTGTCATCAGCATTGGTCCACGGAGTTCTTCCATCCGCGAAATATTCAAATTCATAAAACCATCGATGCTGTCACAATATTCGTCAAAGGTTTTAACCTCTGGCGGAAATGGCGAAATACGAGGCTGGACGCGCAACATCGGCAAAAATACACCGCGAGCGATACGGGCAAAACGTTCATTGATCAACCGCAACGCATAATAGTCACCCATCAACGACAAATCATCCTGACCAAACTGGAAAGCGCTCACATCACCAGATCCGGAAACATCAGCATTCACGTCATAGGCCGAGCTTTTGAGCCCGTCCATAAGCGCATCAACTTCTTCGCTTGATAATTTGCGTGACGACATGATCTAACCGACCTTAAGCGTTACCGTGAGACATCTATTGCAGCACGAATGACGTGAAGTGAACTTCCTGGACGCCACCAAAATCCTCAAGCGCAATCAATTTTTGATTAATGCTTTCGGTCAATGCCTTTGCTAGTTGCTCGCGCCCAGCTTTACCTTGGATATCAGCTTCAGAAAACTCGCTTATCGTATTCAAGATTTCCGAGCGAAGCCCCAATTGATGTGCCTCGACATTTACCATGACCTTGTCGTCATATTGTGTCGAGACACCAAGACCAACCTGCAGGAATTTGCGTGAATTCATCAGGTTTGTGGTAAAGGTACCCGGAAATTCAAAATAAGTTGTCATGAAGGTTTTAACCTCGGGGGTTTCCTTGGCAACCTTGCTTTCTCCCTCAGCAGCTTTTTCCTCGGCGGCTTTCTTTTCATCCGCTTCGACCATTTTACGCTCGATGATCTGTTCAATCTCTTCTGACGGATCTGGTTGATCGCTACCAAACATGAAAAATCCGGCACCAAGACCTGCGCCAACTAAAAACAAGCCGCCAAAGACGAATCCTAGAATTTTTAAAATCCCACGACTCTTTTTGGGCTGGTTATTTTCGTTATCTGCCATAGACTCATCCTCCAATGGACGTCCCTACCTAATACATTAGTAATTGCGACTGTACTAGGCTTGAATATTTATTAAACTTTCTGATCGCTCTGTCATTGTATCTAAACTGTTAGCACCATCATCACCGGCCTTGTTAGTAATCGCCTTACCAGATGTTTCAGCCTGATTTTGTTGGTTCGCATGTCCGCCCGACATATTGGCACCAAACCCTTGCGACTGGCCTGAATTGAGAGCGCCAAGACGAAGACCAGAAGCTTCCAGCATTTGTACCAACCTTGCTTCAGAGTCGCTTAACATTGACGCCGCAGCAAAGGTTTCAGTTTGAATCTGAATATTTGTGCGGTCATTCTGTATCACAAGGCTGATTTGCATTTTGCCAAGATTGCGCGGGTTCAGCTGGAAATTCAGCTGGTCTTTGCCACCGGCAAGCCCTTTTTGAACGCGATGAAGCAACATCTCAGTCCAATTGTTTTTGGTCATGTCAAGTGTTTGCAGCATGTTCAGATTATTCAACAAGCCTCCATTTGACGTAGCACCTGATTGCCCACCTGATTGCCCACCAGTTTGACCACCAGTTTGATGACTCAAGGACTGCCCACTAGCACCAAATGCGCTGTCAACCAAGGCTGGCGCAGCCTGACTTGGCCGCGCCATCTCATGGCCAGCGGTTGCACGCGCCAGCATCTTGTCACCCATCACCATAGCGCTATCTGACATAAAAGCCTGTTTCAGGCTTGCCGCAGTGGTGATAACTTTAACTGGCTTTCCTAAATAATCATCAGCACCATCACCTTCAAGCTTGGCATTGATTTCGGCATTACGCTGTTCGAGATTAGCCGCAAGAATAGCACGGAGATTGGCAATATTGGCCGCCACCTTGGCATCACCCAACAATGCAGGCACCGGCCCAACAAATGTTTCAGATGGCGATACCTGCACCGTTACTGCCAGTTCACCGGCAGATTTTGTAGGGCTGTTTGGCGGTATCATTGTCACTGTTTGCGCCATTGGGCCTTGCCTTAAGCCCTGTATTGGGCCAAGGCCAATTTTCGGCATATTGCCGTTAGCTTGACCCGATAATTTACCGTCTTCAAAGGCCACATTGACTTGAATTGGTTTTATATTTTGCAATTGACTAGCGATTGCGCCGTTTGCAGTATCAATTTTTACCGGATCGGTATGGCCCCCAAGCGGAACATGTGCAACCGTACCCGCTAAAGCATTGCTATTTTCAACCTCGTTTAGCGCTTTACTATTTTCCGAAACCACATCACTTGTCTTGCCAGCTTGTTTTTGATCAAAACCTTTAGCCGCCTGCAACGCCGCAATCATCGCAAGCATTGCCTCTTGTGGTGGGTTTTCAGGATTATCTTGTTCGGTTGTTTGCACCTCAAAAGCCCCAGTCAAGAGCACAACGTCACCATTGTCATCGCCGGCAGATATATTACCTGTTTCGCCGCCAAAAAGCCCGGCAAACAAAAGATCATCGCCATTAGTTTCGGTTTTCGCCACTGCAGAAGCCGATGTGCCGGCACCTGGCATATGCATCGATTTAGACAAAATTTCTGACATAGGTATAAAGCCCACTTATCTAGATTGAGTAAAACTCAAAGTGCACTGCCTGCAATTCGGGTGCCATTTATGATGTCCCAATTGGATTTTCTGGCAGATTTGTCTTACCTTGGCTGATTACGCCGGCGCGATGCTTCATCATCTTCAAGCTTAGCATCACGATCATTTCGCATCTTTGTTCGAAGCGCATCGGCCTTATTGGTCGATTTTTCACGGCGGCGATCGGATTGGGCAATTCTTTGCCGCATATGCTGCAACTCTTCGGCAAGATGTTCAGACCGGTTGTTTGCCATTTCGAGCTGAACACGAATCTGAAAATTTAATTGCGCCGCCACCCGAAGTGAACCTGCATTCTGCACACCATTACTGGGCGCTTGATCTCGCGCCATTTCATCAAGCTTTTGGCGCATTTCATCAATTTGCCGAAACTCATTTGACAAGGCTCCAAAGCTTTTCATTTGCTGATTAATCGCAACACGCTCTTTTAGCGCAAGCCGGTCAAAAATTGAGGCACGGCGGTTCATGGACCGGCCTGCAGGTTAAAAAGGTCAGTCAACGCTTTCAAACTATCGGCATAGGATGCGCTTTGATCGAAGGGTTGTTGAATATGTGCCATTAATTTTGGCCATAGCTGGACAGCAAGATCAAGATCTTGATCCTGTCCAGGCGAATAGCCTCCCATCAAAATTAAATCCCGGTTTTCCATATAGAGCGAGACCAGCCGCCGAAAATATTGCGCCGCTTGAATCTGCGTTGGGCTAGCAATGTCATTCATTACTCGGCTGACCGAAGACGGCACATCCACTGCTGGATAAATCCCCATTTGAGTTTGTTCACGTGACAACAAAATATGGCCATCAAGAATTGCTCGGGCGGTATCGACCACCGGGTCATTCGCATCATCGCCATCGGCCAAAATCGTGTAGAAACCGGTGATTGACCCTTGATTGCCAATACCAGTTCCAGTTCGCTCGACCAAAGCCGGTATCATCGACACAACCGATGGTGGATAGCCCTTTGAGGTTGGCTGCTCACCAAGTGCAAGTCCAATTTCACGGCGTGCATGCGCGACACGAGTAAGCGAATCCATGATTAAAAGGACGTTCTTTCCTTTTGACCGGAAATATTCGGCAATGGCAGTTGCCCGATTTGCGCCACGTATCCGCAATAAAGGCGAACGGTCAGCCGGTTCTGCCACAATCACCGTTCGGTCGCGGGATGCGCCGTTTAAAACTTCAGCTGCAAAGCTTGCCACTTCACGCGCACGCTCACCAATCAGGCCAACCACAACAATATCAGCTTCGGTAAACCGCGTCATCATACCCAGAAGAATCGATTTACCAACACCGGATCCGGCGATGATGCCAACACGCTGTCCTTGGCCAACAGTCAAAAGACTGTTGATTACCCTAACACCAACATCGAGCTGCTTATCGACCGGACGACGCGCAAGCGGGTTGGTTTTTTTGCCATTCAAAGGCCAGCTATCACTAAGATGCATTGGCGGTCCATCATCAAGCGCATGGCCAAGCGCGTCAATCGCGCGGCCGAGCAACTCTGGCCCCACCTTGACAGAATGGCCGTCATCACTCACCGTGACTTTGGCACCAACGCTGATTTGCGCATTATGGTCATGAACTGATAAAAGATTGTTATTATCTCGAAAACCAATCACTTCAGCATTGATTGTTTCGCCCTTTTGGGTATCAACCTGACAAAGCGTGCCAATCGTTGCGGGAAAACCATCACATTCAATAATATGGCCGTCAAACCGGCTAACGCGGCCCGACAGGCGGATAGGCTTGTCAAAATCAAGCGCGCTAATATCACTTGTCAATTGTCCCAGAAGTGCACTCATGATGATGCCTCATCTAACGGCGAAGGCCGCCCATCATCTTGGGCGTTATCAGGTGCATCGTTATCAGATAAGGCATTATCTGCATTTTGGTCAGGGCTGGACGCATCGGCGGCTTCCACTGGCGTTGTTTCGGCTGGCACTATTTCAGGTGGTGTTGCCTCGGGGGCAATATCCACAGCATCAAAAGGCGTTTTGGCCGCAACCTTTGCGGTTTCGGCATATTGCCCACCAAGGCGTGATTCAGCAATATCATGCAATTCGACACCGGCAAATTTTAGAATGATGTCACCGCGCGCAAGGCTGGGTTCGGCAACAAAATTAAAATGCGCATCAGCCAGATATGGCAACATGACTTTATAATCATCAGCATTGATATGTATTTTTCCAGCGGCCATCTTCTGACCAATGCTGATTACCAGAGCCTCGATACGAGCCAAGAAATTTGTGGGCATTTCGTCAATCTGTTGTCCGGCGCGCTGACTTGCCAGCTTCAAAATTGCAGAATGAATTGAACGTGATAAATCTTCTGCCTGCAAAGCCTGCGGCTTGACGAGTGCCACAAGCGCCGCTTCAAAAGCGGCAATTTTATCGGCTAAATTAGCCTGTGCCTCTTCTTCGGCCGCGGCTATGGTTTCGGCAATACCTTCTTCGCGTCCGGCAATAATACCCTCAGCTTTGCCACGTTCAAATGCAGCAGTGACCGTTTCAAAGTTAGTCGCAATCTGCGCACCTTTATCAGCATCGCCGTTATTATCATCGGCTACTGGATCATGTTTTATCACATCATTGGCAAGGCTATCATTAGTAAGCGCCCAATTGGCCGAATCGCTGCTCAAATCTTGGGATTTATCATCTGACCTAACATCTGGCTTAATGTCTTGCGTAAGATTTGGGTGGGCATCAACGATTGGCGATTGTGGATTATCAAGCGATGCGGTTTGCAGGCGCAAATCTTCGGCGCCATCAGCAAATATCGAAGCGCCATCGCTATTTTTGTCAATTGCAGACTCTTGATTATTTAGAACCGTGTCATTAGGGATTTCGGGGTCGCCCGCTTGAGCCGTACCTGCCAACGCTGCCTCAGCGCGCTTTGCTACGGCGAGTGCTTCTTCGGATTGTTTGACAGCTTCGATTTCAGCATCACGTTGTTGGGCTTCAACCGCAATTTCCATCAAACTGCGGGGCTTAAAACTATAATCCGTGGTGATATTTCGGGTTTCGGACCGTTTAAATTCAGCATTTTTCAACACTGAAAGAAGACGAGCGACCTCGTTCTCAGCAAGATGGCCGCTTTGCTCTTCTTTATCCATTTTAACCGTGTGGACCATGTCACGAACACTCTATTTCCAACCTAAACAAAATCATCGCCGCCACGGCCGGCAAGCACAATACTGCCTTCATCAGACAAGCGCCGCGCAACATTGATGATTTCTTTTTGGGCACTTTGAACTTCTGTGAGACGCACCGGCCCCAACGCTTCCATTTCATCCATAATATTGGCAGCCGCACGTTTTGACATGCATGAAAACAGCTTTTCTTGAAGCGGCTCATCCGCACCTTTCAAGGCCATAATTAAAAGCTCAGTGTCAACCGACCGCAGCAGTGTTTGCAATGATTTATCATCTGACATTATCAAGGTATCAAAAACAAACATGCTTTCTTGAATAGCCAGCATCAAACCCTTATCCCCCTTGGCTATATCTTTCATAATACGGCCTTCCATTGCTTGCTGGGTAAAGTTCATTATTCTCGCCGCCGCATCAATACCGCCGACTTGCGTTGCTCGGAGTGAGGCATTTGCTTTGAATTTACGTTGCATGACCTCTTCAAGTTCACGAATTGCATCTGGGCCAACTGTTTTCAAAGTAGCAATTCTACGAATTACTTCTGCCTGGATATTTTCAGGTAAAAGTCCGAGTACATCCGCTCCTTGCCCAGAATCAAGGTAAGAGACAACGAGCGCAACAATCTGCGGGTGCTCATCAGAAATCAATTCGGCAATTGAACGCGCATCCATCCAGTCAAGGATTTCAATAGGCCTTTCGCTTGTTGATGGCGCAATCCTGCTTAAGACCGACTGGGATTTATCTTCTCCAAGCGCTTTAACCATAATATTACGAATGTAGTTACTGCCGCCCATTCCAAGACTTGTTTGCGCCTTAATGATAACAAGAAATTCGTCAAGAACGAGGTTTACAGTCTCTTGATCAAGGCCCTGAACTGAATACATTGCCGTGCCCAGATGCTGAACCTCACGCGGTGACAGATTGCGCAGAATTTCTGATGCTTCATCTTCACCAATCAACATCATCAAGATTGCTGATTTTTGCGTTCCGGTCAAATTGTCAAAAACTGACCCTTTGTCGTTTTCCTGGTCTTCTTCTGGAACAGCCATGTTACTTTCCTTTTACCTTTGTCATCTCACCGTTTAGCCGATATCGCGAGACATCATCGATTTGAACACGGCAGATACACGACCCGCCTCATCAGAGACAATCATACGAATTACCGCAACTTTGTCATCATAGGTGTTCGCCGTATCCAACATTTCTGCTGAAATTGAGGCCTTCTTCGGCTTAAGCTTTGCCTTGATATCCTCAAGGCTTTCACCTTCTCCAACTTCGATCTGATCAAGATCAATTTCATCTTCGGAACCAGGTGCACCAGCCATACCCGGGACAGTAATCGGGATCAATATACGGTTGAGCAGCGGACGAACAACGCCAAGAATAACAATGCCGAGTATAAGCACAAATCCACCTTGATTGATAATTGAACGCATATAAGGTTTTTCATACCACTCAATCTTCACACTATCAGATAACTCGCTTACAAAAGGCGCACTTGATACTGTTAAGCTGTCGCCTCGTTCTTCATCAATACCGATGGCATCAGCAACCAACTTCTCAATCTGTAAAAGCTCACCTTCAGTCATTTTCTGTGTTGTTGGCAGGCCTGTTTCTGGATCCATGATAGTCTGTTCCCGCACCAAAACTGCTGCGTTAATCTTTCTAATGACATTGCTCGGATTCATTTTACTCGAAACGGTTCGGCTCACCTCATAATTTTTCACTTCGCTTGAAGATTGCGACCGCATTTCTTCATTGCCACCATTTGCAGTTGATTGGGTTTGTAAGTTAGCTGCAGCAGGAGGCTGATTGGCAAGCGCACCAGGAATGCCTTTTGCCTGCGCTGCCATTGTTCTGTCTGATGTACTTTGCTCACTTCGAAGAGCATTACCATTTGGGTCAACAATTTCTTCAGTAACTTCGCTGCGCGTGTAATCAATATCCAAATTAATTTGCGCATTAATGTTGCCGGCACCCACAATTGGAGCCAGCAAAGATGTGACTCTGGTGCGGTAAATATCTTCAAGGCGAACCCGGTGCTCAAGCTGGTCATTTGACAAACGGCTCTCTGTGCTGCCACTGCTCCGTGAAAGCAAATTACCATTTTGATCAACTACCGAGACATTTTCTTTGTTCAGGCTTGGCACTGAGGCTGAAACTAAATGCAAAATCGCGTTAATTTGCGATTTACCAAGGCTACGTCCTCGCGCAAGTTGTATGAAAACTGATGCTGTTGGCTCAGCCTGCTGTCGAACAAACACCTCTTTATCAGGAAGAGCAAGATGCACCCTTGCGCTTATCACCAGATCAATCTCGCTGATCGAGCGGGCAAGTTCCAATTCCTGCGATTGCTTTAACCTGGCCGCTTCAACTGATCGACTTGACCCCATTTGGATTGAGTCTAGCTGATCATAACCTGTTGCGGCAGATTGAGGAAGGCCCTGCGCAGCGAGCGTCATTCGCGAGCTATGATAGTTCTCAGTTGGGACTAGAACATCGCCGGTAACAGGGTCTAGGGCGACATTTACCCCCGAATTGCGAAGCGCATCGAGAACGCGCGACTTTTCCGCTTCGGGAAGTCCAGCATAAAGTGTGGTTCGTTGTGGAGTTTGCATCCAGAGATAGGTTCCGAGACCAATAGTCGCAACCGCCAAGGCAACAAAAGTCGGCAATGAGCGTTGAAATGCTGGTTGATTATAAATACGACTGACTTGTGATACCAGTGACCCTGCTTGGCGTAAAACACCAGAGTCATTTGAAACCATTTCACTATTTTGATTTACAACTGCGTCGGCCATGGTTTTATGTCCTGAACCTTTAATTGATAGATTTTAATTTCAATTTTCAAGCGCGGCTTGATGCTGCCTAAACCGGCATATTCATAATATCCTTATAGGCGCTGAGCATTTTGTTTCGTACATTCAAGGTCAGATGAAATCCAAGGCTGGAAACCTGTTGGCTGATCATAACTTTTGAAATGTCATTTTCGGTGCCAAGCTCATAGGCTTTGGTCATGCTGGCGGCATCATTCTGGGCATTTGCCACTTCTTTTAGGGCATTGCCCATGCGATCTGTGAATCCAGTATTGGTGGTTTCGGGAGCAAGGGCCGCATCAGCTTGTGCACGAAGTTGGGCGCGAAGTGAAGAAATTTGGCCAGTCATTGAACTAATTTGTGTCATATCTACCTCTCAACCGTTTAAGCACTCGAGCTTTTTGCAAGAGCCATTTCTGTTGTTATATTTTTAACAATCCGTTCTTGAATGACACCATCCACCATGATGTCACCAGCCATGATTCTTCCACCAGACGACAAAACTATGGCACGCTGCAAAACGTTTTCCAGCTCACGAACATTTCCCGGCCAATTATAAGACAGCAGAATCTCTACCGCTTCATCATCAATGGAAGGAAGATCATCCAGAACCATGCAGTGGCGAGCCAGCAAAATACTGGTTATTGGAATAATATCATCTGTACGGTGTTCTAATTGCTGTGTCGTCAGCGGAAAAACATTCAACCGGTAATACAGATCTTCGCGAAATTTACCATTGCTTATTTCAGACAACATCTCTCGGTTTGTTGTTGCAATCACTCTAACATCAACATCAACTTCACGGTGACTGCCAAGTGGGGTAACTTTGCGTTCTTGCAACGCCCGCAACAATTTAGCCTGCAATGACAGAGGCATCTCAGAAATTTCATCAAGAAGCAATGTACCCCCATCAGCAGCACGGAAAATACCTTTGTTGGCAGCTGATGCGCCAGTAAAGGCACCCTTTTCATGACCAAACAGAATTGCTTCGAGCATATTTTCAGGGATTGCGGCGCAATTAACAGCGACGAAGGCCTTGTCCCTCCGGTTTGATTGATTATGGATAAATTTGGCCAGAACTTCCTTACCCGTCCCAGTAGGGCCGTTAATGAATATAGTGACATCAGTCAATGCAACACGTTTTGCTAGCACCATTAATTCGCGGCTACTTGCGTCTGCAACGGCGACATGGTCATTGTTAAGGCAAAGGGTGGCTGCCATTTGCAGACTATAATTTTCCGCCGTAGGCTTGGCTTGTGCGGATTTTGGAATATTAAGTCGAATTAATTTGCCATTCATCTCATGCGAGACAAAGAACTGATCACTCTCATCATGCCCGATCACCATCAATTTCTTGGCTTTCATACTGCGTGCCAAATCAACAATTCCAAGCGTGTCACCATTTCTATCAGCAAATTCGGCGCTACATACGAACACGTCACAGCCTTGCGGGATCTGGCTATTCGCATTCGCTGAACTAGTCACATCTTCACCTGATGGTTTAGCTGTCAAACCTTCTTTAATGCTGATTTCGGCCATCCGCATTGTAAAAATATCGATCAACGCATCCGCAACAGGAAGCAACTGTCTCTCAATACAAACTTTAACCATGTTTTTTACGCCTCTCGACTACTTAACTCCATCAGTAAAGGCAAAAACCAGGCCAAGCCGTAAAAATATAGGATAAAAATATCTATCAAATTGATTTATATATATATTTTTGCAGCTTCAATTTAAAATGATATTCCATTTTTTTGACACTAAGGCCAATAAGATAATCTTTTTTTGTTCAAATTTCTGACATCATGGTCTAGGGTGTTAAATGTATCTGATTGATGAAACTGATTTTATATGAGTATTTGGTTTGAGTGAGAATGAATTAATTGGCCAATCTGCAGTAATGCGTGATGTGAGGCGCCTTATAGAATTAGCTGCGCCAGCCAAGACAACCATCCTTGTTCTTGGCTCAACCGGCACTGGTAAGGAGCTTGTTGCACGCAGTGTACATAAAATCTCTGCACGAAAAGGTGATTTAATTTCTATCAATTGTTCAGCCATTCCAACAGATCTGCTCGAGTCAGAGCTGTTTGGCTATGAAAAAGGCGCCTTCACAGGTGCCGAAAAAACCCGGCAGGGACGTTTTGAAATGGCATCAGGCGGCACCTTATTCCTTGATGAAATTGGAGATATGCCATTACCTTTACAAGCTAAACTGTTGCGGGCAATCGAAACCCGAACTATCCAACGTGTTGGCGGTGGGAAAGATATCCCTGTTGATTTGCGGCTTGTTTGCGCAACACACCAAAATATCGAAGCTGATATCGAGTCAGGCAAATTTCGTGCTGACCTATTCTACAGGATTAATGTCTTCCCAATTAAATTGCCGGCACTTAGTGAACGTGCTGTCGATATACCCCAAATAGTCAGTGCTCTAGTAAAAGCTATTGAAAGACAAGGTGATCACAGTCCCTTGCCTGAATTTGATGAGAGCGCTATGCAGGAATTTATGCGCTACCCTTGGCCAGGAAATGTCCGCGAATTACGCAATGTAATTGAACGCGCCTGTCTTTTATTTCCAGGAAGCCAGCTGAATGGCAAAAAAGTGCGCGACCATCTTTTGCGCTTGCGTGCGCCCGACGTTGCCGCAGAGCAAGATGCTCTTTGGGCCGCAACAGCCGATCTTGAACAGCCTAGTATTACGAATGGAGGCGAAGGAAACGAAGCTCCACTGCCACAACCGAGTCATTACAGTGATTGGTTTGCTTATTTTGACACCATCGACGTTAGGCGTCACCTTCAGGATGTTGAAATTGTGCTAATTGAAGCGGCATTAAGAAAATCTGATGGCATGATTAGTCACGCAGCAGACGCACTGAAACTACGCCGCACAACATTGATCGAAAAAATGAAAAAATTTATGATAGCAAAGCCCGCCAATTAAACATTGTAGGCTCGCCGTGCTTTTGTAAAGTTATTGGTCTGCCAAGCTAGCTTATGCATATCTTCCTGAATAGTTTGAATTAAGTTTGCATTTTGTGCAGCACAGCTCTCAATAAAAGAGAAGAAGCTATCATCCATAGCGCTTTGTTCTTCTAAACATAAATCCCTTAGAACCTCACGACGTGCTTTATCGAGAAGCACCGCCCTGGCGTAATCCTTGGCATTTATTGAGTCAATAATGTGCCCGTTTAAAACTTCAAACTCTTTTAAATTTCTATTTTTCATGACTATCCGTCTATCTCTAATGATCGCCAAGCTTCTAAAATTTCCTTCAGCGCCTGAGTCGCATCTGGTGTCCCGTTAGCAAACCCCTTATTCAAATCTGCCATCAACTGTTGTCTTGCAAATTCATATAACTGGAACAGGTTCTTAGCTATTTCACCACCCTTTTCAAAATCTAGTGCGGATTGAAGCGCATATATAATTGTAAGCGCCCGTGCAAAATGTTTTGACTTTAGTTCATTGTCCCCACCATTCCGCAAATCTACATTAAGTTCAAATATAGTCATTGATTTAACCAATGCCTCGAGCATGGCCAAAATGACTTTATGCGGCTCATCAGTCTCCTGCAGCGCTTGCATCTCAGCATTCTGATATGCTTGAGTTACATGATTACGTTTCATTAAAGTCTTACCTCTTTAAAAATATTGAAAGAGCTGTCTCGTTTTGATAGGGTAACCCATGATCACGGTTTCCAATACAAATCCTGTGCCAATCGGCCTCAATGAAGCTAAAAATAATGCGGCTCTGACGCTGCCTAAATCTGGGCAAAATTTGGCACCTATTAATCACCAGAGCATAAGCGGGATTGATGCGCCACAGGCCCTGATATATCATCCAAAACAGGCACCTTCGGCAGTAACGTCTGAAAATTTTTTGAATGCCCGAGCTTTGTTAAGCGCTGGTTTTGCGCACAATATTGCACAAACAAAGATGGCCAGAGTCTCTAACCTTTATCGCGATGCTCCCCGGTTCAGAAATCATGTTGACATCCTAGCTTAGTTTGCTGGATTACACCTACTGCCGATAAAACAAAATTTAATCTGAAAAATTGTGCCAGCATCTATTGTTATCAAGAATCACTCGAATAGCTACGCCTTGTTAAAGGTCAGTGGCTGGGCATGTAAATGCGTTTTTTAAAAACAAACAAATCCACCGGCTGCGTCAGGCACACAACAAAAACCGGTTGGCAAAGCAGTCGACTCTCATTCTTTTGCAGTGCAATAGATCTAGTCAAATTGAATAGTTTTGCGAGAGTTATAGAAACAGCGTTTTGCACCGCTTAAAGAGGAAACCGAATAACTGATGAAATACAAAATTTTATTCCATCAGTTGTAGTCAAACATGCTCAACCTTTGAGGCTTGGTTTTGAGCTTTGATGTAAGCTTTAAAAATATCACCCTCAGAAACAACGCCCAGCAACCGCTTCTTCTCTCGGCAGAGTACAGGCATGCTGTCACCAACAAAACTCTTTGCAATGTTAACAGCGTCAAGAACCGAGTCATTAGCAGACAAAGTAATTGGTTCACGCAAACAAAAATCAACTAGCCTCATTTTTTTGTTAGCATCAAGAAGGTCTATGACCCTAAACTTTCCAACAAAATTCAACCCTTTATCAACACAATACCCCTCAGACCTTAGATTGTTTTTTAGCTCCCTGAGTCCATACCCAACAGTGTCAGATGAAGAAAAACAGACGTAATCTTGCGTTAAAATCTCCTCTACTCTCATATGGCTTAGTTGGAGGGCAGTGCGTCCACCCGAGAGGTTTATACCGCGCTTCGTGAGCTGCTCGTCAAAGAATGAATGACCAAACCACAAGCTTGCTACTTGAATTGACACGGCTGTAGAGACCATTGCAATCACAGCCAACTCATACGAGAGCGTAAGCTCAAGTACAATTATCACCATTGAAAGTGGCGCGCCAACGACACATGCAGCGACCGATGCCATGCCGGCTACTGGCAATAAATGGCTTGGTAAAACTACACCTAATGCACCAAATAGCTTTGTCAAACAGCCGCCAGTTGACGCACCCAAAAAAAGCGCTGGAGAGAATACCCCGCCATACATACCAAACCCAATAGACATCGAAGACGCTATTATTTTGAGTGTCAAGATCACTAAAAGTGAACCCAGCGTATAACCACCTATGAAGATAGCATTAATTGTTTCGCTACCAAGACCCAATACTTCAGGGGAAATTGTGCCAATCAAAGCACAGGCGGCAAAAGCTAGGAACAATGATACAAATAAATTATGCTCCATTTTTTTTCCCAATGCCCCAAACCAAAAAAGGCTTTTCATGAAAATCACCGCCACAAGGCCAAAAATGGACCCGCTAATTATCAAAATTGGAATAGACCATAAAAGCTCGACACTTGGAAATTCCATATAAAAAATTGGATCTAAGTTGAACCAATTTTTTGTTAATGCATAAGAAGTGATGCTGGCAACGCATATAGGGGTAATAGCTCGAAAGGATAGATGCCTTAAAACTGCTTCATGCGCAAAAACAACACCTGCAATTGGTGCCTGGAAACCAGCAGCTATGGCGGCCGCCACACCGCAACCTATCCAAACATCTGACGATGCTTTTGTTAAGGTAAGGCTTCTGTTAAAGATTGAGCCAACTACCCCCCCTAAATGAACAAGTGGTCCATACTGGCCAACTGGGGCTCCACCAGAAACAGAGACAAACGCAATCAAACTTGACTGGAAGCCTGATCGCAAATTAATGTTCGATTCAGTGAGATGTGCGGCGTAAATGCTATCTGCTGGCCCATGCACCCTGTCAAATTTGAACCATAGCCTAAGCATAAAGATTATTAATGCAGCCAAAGCCAATCCGAGCAGGGTAAAATCAAGCAAAGGGGAAACATTCAGTCCATTGAAGCCATCATCCCAGAAACTCGCAATCGACTTTGACCCTGTCACAAATATATTTGCAAGAACCGCCATCAAAACACCGACAACAGCACTCAGCAGAACAGTAATGAATGAAGCGAGGCCAAGACTAATCATACAAAGATTACACTCCTACACTTGTAAAACGACATTAGGAAGACTTTTAAAAATCAAAATTAAGTTTCCACTCAGTTAAAAATCTGATTGATACACCGTATATAAAAACATCGATATTGCCATTATTTTTGCAAGTCTTCGGCATAATTCTTGCAGCTCACTTATGTTTGGCAAAGAACGGTAGAGAAAATGGCTGTAGATTATCTTAGCTCCTTAAACGTTGGCAGTGGTCTTAACACCACCCAAATTGTCGATTCTTTAATTGAAGCTGAAAAGGCTCCACGCGAGAAACCGATCCAAGATGTGCTGGATAAGGCAACAGTATCAATTTCTGAGCTAGGCAAATTGAAAAACGAAATCAATGTATTCAAGACAACCACTTCTACACTTGAAGGGCAAACAGGAATTTCACTATCGTCGAGCGACACCTCGGTCATAAGCCTAACCGCTGACGGGGGGCCTTTTACAAACGAATTTAGTCATCAGATAGAGGTCTCACAATTAGCAGCTTCGCAGGTAGTTGAATTTTCTGGATTCTCGTCATCTTCGGCTTTTGTCAACATAGACCAACTAGACATAAGTTTTGGTAAATGGACAAATTCAACAACTTTTGACAGCAGCCTTTCCAACCTAGAAGACAAATCACTAGGTTTTACCAATAATGGCTCGACTGCACCAACTTTATCCGACATTAGGGATGCAATAAATGCCCTAACAGACTCAACCACAGGGGAGTCACTGGGGCTAACAGCCAGCATTATTGAGACAGACACCGATACATTTTCTCTTGTTGTAAAGTCTATTAGCGGTGTCGACAACGCTATGCAATTTACGTCAGAACTCAACAACTCTGAAGTTGCAACATTGAAATATGATCCCTCAAATTCAGGTATTAGCGATGTTGGTGGGCAAACACTCGCGGCAGCTAATTCAATATTTACGCTCGATGGCGTCTCTTTAACAAGGAGCACTAACGTAATTGATGATGTGGTAAGTGGTGTAGAGTTTTCAATAAACTCCATTAGCAGTTCAGCGGAGACTGTAGATGCAAAATTTGATGAGACAAGCGGGCTTACCATTATCCAAACAATGGTAGAGGAGATGAATTATTTAATAGGAATGATAAGCACTCTGACCGCAACTGGCTCAGATGGTGAAGACGGAGGCCCTATGGAGGGGGACCTCTTCTTACGAACATTGAAATCAAAACTTGCTTCAATGACGACTACTGCAATACCTGGATTTGACGACGAGTCAGTTTATTTGTCTAATTTCGGAGTTAAAACAGAGCTCGACGGAACACTATCAATCGATACTGATACTTTTAAACGTTATTTTGCGGCCAACCCAAAACATCTGTCAGCAATTACAACCTCCGGTGTGCTGACTGATAACACAAGCGTCACAGGTACAATAGTTGGCGATAATTTTACCCCGGGCAAGTATACGTTTACGCTAGACACTAGCACGGGGACAGCCACCCTTGGCTCAGACACTGCACTTGGTAGTAATGCCGGAAAATATTCGAGCGTAACTGGGGACACTACAGGCGTGACACTTAGCACCAATCAAACGGCAACAAGTGCAAACGTTTACGTTGGAAGAAGTCTTGTAGGCAGCATAAATAATTATCTTGATGTTATTCTATCATCTGACGCGGGCTATGGCGACATAGACTCAAAAATTGAAACCTTTGAAGATAACTTTGATGATTACACTTTGAAACTTGAAAAACTTGAAGAGGATATGGCAGCGAAGCGAGCCCTGTATCAGCAACAGTTTACAGCGATGGATCAGGCTGTTGCTGGCTTTAAGGAGACCCAAAATTTCTTGGATAATATGATGGCAGGATGGGCTAAAGACAACTAGACTTGAAGTCTGATTTTCACAGGAAATCCAAAATGTTGGTGCTCTGCGTAGAGAGCTTTTGGAAAACACCTATATCAGTCAACTGACTGGGGCTCCATGAATGGGAAGCTAAGGGCAGCTGCTTGTTACGAACAGCAAAAACATAAGCTTTGAATGCCTTTGTTGTGGCCGCTTGACTGTAATCTTTTGTTTTTACGCCATCTAATTGCGATCCAAAAATCGTTTTGATTTTTCTCTCGCGGCCTGGGCCGTCAAACGCGGCTCTGTAGTAACAAAACCCTCGCGCCTGATCTGCCGCCGCCTCACCTGCCTCTATTTCACTCAAAAAAATAACCATACTCTCGAGCGAAGCAAGAATTTCTGTGGCTTCGATCGCGTCATAGTCCTCTGATAAAACGTCAGCGTATTTTTTACTTACTATTTCAATCGGAAGGTCTAGCCTCAAATACTCATCTGTAGCTGACCCACAACACGCTTCAAACAACCACTTCGGACAAAACATCTAAAAAACCTTAACCTTATAAGAAAACTTTAAATACAGTTATACGCCAAATAAATTTTGAACGAAACACAGAAACGAGAGAGATATTTCAAAAAAAAATTAAACTATTTTTGATCTTGTCGTTCTCCTCCCTGACCCCAAAAGGTCACGGCTATCCATCCAAAGGAGAAGACAATGACTGCAATCAACACCAATATGGCTGCGCTCAGAGCACGGAACGCAAGCCTCAACGTTACCGCAATGCAAGAAAAAGCAATGGAACGGTTATCCTCAGGCAAGAGGGTAAATGCCGCCGCTGACGATGCGGCAGGCCTTTCAGTTGCCAGTAAGATGCAAAGTCAGCTGCAGGGCATTAACATGGCCGTTCGCAACGGCCACGACGGTATCGGCCTCATACAAACTGCGGAAGCTGGTATGGAGACCATTCGCAATATGATTCTCCGGATCCGAGAGCTTGCAGTGCAAATGTCCAACGGCATATATCAAGACAACCCGGACCGAAACAATGCAGACTTGGAAGTGACGGCCCTTCTAGCGCAAATTGATTTGATCGCTGCCAATACAAAATTTAACGGCATCAATTTGCTAAGTGGTAGCTATTCGCAAGACGTTCAGGCCGGTCCTACCACGCCAGAAAAAGTGAG
>Ga0255758_10001340_pt1 | contig 25121 bp, 25 predicted proteins | sample 011ome_24_FD_179958 | JGI IMG/M metagenome (GOLD analysis project Ga0255758, IMG submission 179958) | Coastal salt marsh microbial communities from the Groves Creek Marsh, Skidaway Island, Georgia - 011513CT metaG (version 2) | ecosystem: Environmental > Aquatic > Marine > Intertidal zone >...
CTTCAGATGTATCTAAAGTATATGCAGGTAAAAATAATGTGTAGAGATGCATTGCATTATCTAACTCTCCAGGCACTCTTGGAGATGATGAACTTGCACCTTTTAAAACTTTAAAGTTACCATCTTTATCTAAAAATATTTTATCAACTCTTCCTAAATAGTATTCAAAATCTGATCTTACGTCTGAATTAAATTTAATTGGTTGTACTACTGAAGCACCTGAACCATCAAATGATCTGTCTTGTACACCTGAATCTATTGTTGATGCATCATCAACTCTTGGTCTAAAATCTAAACTATCTCTTAATTCATATCTAACACCTGTTGTTGATGAAGTGTAAGATGGAATATCTTCGTAATCAATAACACCTGAGTATGAATCAACATCAAAGTAATCACCTGAACTGTGAGAAAAGTAATCAAAATCAATTAATAATTGTCCTGTTGGTGTTACTTCACCTGATTTTAATTTAATTCTACCAATGTCATAGAAGTTATCTCTTTGACCGTTATCTAAATCAAATCTACTTGTAATGTCTGTATCACTTGTAGTTGCAGCTGTACTAAAATCAGCGGCCATGTAAATGTTATTAATTTTGTAAACATCAGCCTTTGCTAATCCAATAGTTCCACTTTCAATTGTTGCCTGTGTTGATACAGCAAGTGTTTCATTTGAATTTAATGTTTTACCTTTTGAAGTTCCTACAGATTTGTTTATAGTTAATAATGCTTTAACGTCATGTGAAGCGTAGTTAGCACCAAAGTCAATAGTTAATTGTGTTTTAGCAACATTTAAAGAAAAGATTGCAGTTCCTTCATGGTTATTTCCTGTCAAACTTAATACATCACCTACAGCACCAGAGCCGCCAGAACCTAAACTTGTAATTGAAATAGTAAAATCATTTTCTGATAAATCAGCAAATGTTTCATCTACACCAGCAGTAAATGTTCCAATACCATCTCCAGTTAGTGATTTAATTTCATGTTTTCTAAATGTATAACTTGTATCTGAAGCATTACCATTTGCAGTTGTTCTTAATGTTTTAATATTTGTATAAGGAAGTTTGAATATAGAAACATTTTTTTCAGGTGATTGTGATTTTGCTCTTCTTCTTGTTACAATTGTTTTTGTAGAAGCAGCTGCAGTTACACTTGATAAAGTTAAACTTGAATTAGATATAATTGCCTCTACTAATTTTGTTTCTGTGTTACCACTATCATTTGTAAATGAAATTGAATCACCAACTTTTAATTCTTCAGTAAATCTTGTATTAATACCTTGTACATCAGCAGAACCTGAACCAACGTCAATTGATCCTGTTAACACTAAGTTATCTCCATATGTAGCATCTAATGCTGTATCAGCAGTAAATGTTGGACTACCAGACATTGCAACTTGTTTAACTGATGGTAAATCAAATGATGTAACACCTTTTAATCCTACAGCATCTGCTTGAATAACAGCTGTGTTACTTGAGGTGCCTCCTGTAATAGTTTCTCCAGCAACAAAGTCACCTTGTACGTTTGATATTACAACAACACCATGAGCGACTGTACCACCAGAACTCCATGCTGAAAAGCCTGAAGTATCTATCGAAGTCGTACCGTCTGTATCATATAATTCAAAGTCATTTGTGCCTGGATTTCTTACTGTATAAACGTTACCGTTTAATTCTGTCATACCTGAAACGCCAGTAATTGTAACTTGTTGACCTTCTTTAAAGTTATGTCCTGTAACTGTAACTACTCCAGGATTTGCTTGTGTAACACCTGAACCAGATATAGTTCCACTTTCTGTTGAAGAATATTCTTGTACAACACCTGTTGCACCTGATGTGCCACCTGTTACAATTTCTCCATCAGTAAATGATTGTGCAGTGGTTATATTTAAATGTTTAAACAAAACAATATCAAAAAGATAATGTCTGTAAATTGCACTGGTTAAAGATGAACTTGAAAATATGTTTGCTGATGCAGTACCAGCTGCATATTCAAAACCTCTACTTTTTGCTCTACCAATTGTAGTAATAGATGAATCTGATCCTGAGTTAGCACTACCACGTGAACTTGTAGCCACGTTATGTAGGGTTAATCCTTTAAATGGTTCAACACCTGATGCAGAAGCAATATCTGGTGTACCATAAACGTTTGTTACGTTAATATAGTTACCAATATCAAATCTTGTACTAAAGTTGTTTTGTGTATCAAAATCTCTAGCCTTATCTACATCAATATAAGTAGTAGCTATAGTATCTATTTCATATCCTTTTACATATGCTTTTCCAGGAGAAAATCCTACAGCAAGTTTAGTAGTATCGCCACCATTTGCTGATGTGTAGATACCTCTATTATTACCTAATGCTAAATGTTCTCTAACATCTATGTCAAATGGTTTTACAATATAGTCACCAGACTCGTCAAATGTTCTTCTTGCCAAAGTATCTTCTAAAACAGCGTACTCAGTTGATCTTACTTGATTTTGTAAAGTACCACTTGATAATCTTAATAATTCATAAAAGTTATTATCTTCAGTACTTGTTAAAGTTTTTTTAGCTAGTGTTAATTCTATTTTAAATCTATGAGCACCAGGTGCGTTTGTATTTGAAACACCTTGTGCATTATCATTTAAACTTGTGTCATCACCAGGTGTTACAAAAGATTCTGTAACCGTTAAACCTACTCTATAACTTGGAGTATTTGTATATTTGTCTAAGATTAATGTTTGAGCAGAAACTTGAACATGAAAACCATTAATGTAGTAAACACCTTGTTGTATTTGTGCAGCTGAACCAGTTGCAGTTGTATTTACAACAGCTGTATCACCCGATGAAGCAGTTAATGTTTCACCATCTGAAAAAGCAATTGTTGTATTATCTGTTCCGTTTGAATTAAAATACTTTACAAATAAAGTGTCTGGATCAGTACCATCAGTTGCAACAGCATTTACTACTTTTGCAGTAACTAATGATGTGCCACCTGTTATAGTTTTACCAATATAATCAGCGATTGTTGAATTTGATTTAGATGTTAATTTAACAGCATAGTAATTTAAATCATATCCAATTTCACCTGGAATGACCATTGCACCTTTATCAAAAAGATGATCTGATAGTCTTTCTATTTGATTTTGTATTTGAGTTTGGGATTGAGTTAATTCTCTAGCCTGTACAGCAAATGCAGGTCGAAAAAGAATACGGTGAAACTTTTTTGACTCTGTAAAATCGTCATAATAAGGACTGACATTAAAATCAGTTGGACTTGGCATATATTTCCTCTATATTAAAACTCAATGATTAATTTTATATTTTCTGTTTGATCAGTTGCTCTTGTAATTTTTGTTCTGTTTTCAACATAGATAATGTCACCTGAGTCATGTTGTAATTCTGGAGCAGCATAACCTGAAGTAAATGTTACATTGTTTACTGTTCCACTTTGAGATGTTTCTGGTGTTCCAGTTGCACTTGAACCTTGACCAGTAATTACGTTTGCACCTGAAAATGCAGTTACATTTCCATTACTATCAGCACCAGCATCATTATGTCTTGTCTGAATGTAATATAAAATACCGTTTACAGAATCCCACTCTACAACTTTACCAACAGCACCTGTAGTTGCTTGATTGATTTCTTCATCAGCAGTAAATGTGCCTGGAGTTGGAGAACTTGCAATCTTCACAGCATACGTTCCTCTTAGTGTTGCAGCTGAAGCAGCTGTTCCACTTGCATTGTTTGGATCCTTAATTAAAGTAATTTTTCTAAAATCGTTTGCAGCTGTAAAGTCACCTGAATTTGTACTTTCAGTTCCTTCTAAAGAAGTATTTAACATTACAAAAAAACCACCTAATTCTTCTACAGCATTTTTGCCATGACCACCTTTTGGTGGAATAATAACATCTAGTTCAGCGCCTGATCCAGCACCACCAGCATTTGTTGCTGTAATTATATCAGCGTTTCTAATATAACCAGATGTATATCCTGAACCTCTTGTTGTAACTGTAACTGCTGTAATAACACCTGAAGTTAAAGTTACTGAAGCAACTCCTCCTGTACCATCACCTCTTATTGGTATAGCAGTTATTGTTCCTGATGTTGCACCACCTGAAACTGTATATGCAGAACCACCAGCTTTAATTTTAATTACATCTAATGCACCATCAGTAGCAGCTGCCGAAACAGTTGAATTTGTAGATACACCCATAAAATCTGTAGATAAAAAGTTTGCTTGTTCAGATGCTGAAAGTGTGTACATGTACTTCCATTTATAATCGTCTGAAGTAGTAATTACTGAAGTTGATGTACCTGATGGTTTTTCAGTAGATGTACCATTATTATTATTATCTAAACATTTGTAAACATTGTAATCTTCAGTTACAACATAAAAAGTTGAGTCAAATAAAGTTGTTGCACCACTATTTGATGTAACTTTTGTTGATGTGTTACCAGTTACATATTCTTCATAGTCGTGTCTGTAAATATCGTAAACTGTTCCTGATGTCCAATTTCTTCTAGGTATTACAAATGATACATTTGAACCTGTAATTTTCTTTGCAGCTAATAGATCATCATAGTTTTTAAATTCGTTTAATACACTATCTGCTGGTGTAATTGGTGCAGACTCAGTTCCTTCGTAGTCTGTTCTTCCGTCTGGTCTTGTTAAAGTACCAAATTCTTGTGCTCTACCTATTCCTAAGTAGTAAACTGTCGGAGAAGCCTCAGAAAATGATTCCTGAAACTGTTCCGCATTGTTCATTCTAAATTTGTTTGTTATTATTGCTGGCATTTCTTATTCCTCATTTATATTTATAATCATTTTTATTACGTTCCTGATCCAAATAATGTTTTAACTATTGTACCTGACGAGTTTAAAATATCAAGTCTTACGGCACCTGACAACTCAGATGATGTGATAGTATTTGCTTGAATAGATGCAGTACCCGTAACATTGCCTGATCCATCAAAACTTGCAGACGTCCACACTACATCTCCTGTCATACCTATTGTTCGACCTGTGGCTAATGTAGTTGCTGTAGTAGCACTTGTTGCTGTAGTAGCACTTGTTGCTGTAGTAGCACTTGTTGCTGTAGTAGCATTACCTGTAACATTACCTGTAACATTACCTGTAACATTACCTTCTAAATTTGCGACAATAGTTCCTGCAGTTATTGTTAAATTACCTGTATCAGAAGCTGTGGCAGTTGTAGTACCTAAAATAAACTTATCTGCTGACTCATCCCAAGCGATTATGGCATTATCTCCAGTAGAGCCTCTTTCAATAATAATACCAGAGTCATTTGCATTTGATGATACACCTGAGTTTAACTCTAATAAATTATCTGTAACTGTAGTATTTGTAGATGATACTGTTGTTGTTGCACCATTAACTGTTAAGTCACCTGTAACTGTTACATCATTAGCAAAAGTTAAGTTACCTAAATTATCTCCTGAAATCCAAGTTGTAGTTGTTGAACCATCGTTACCAGCTATTTTTAATTGTCTATTGCCAGTAGCTGAATCTGCATCAACAACTCCAATAATTACATTACCATCACCAGTAGTAAGGGTCTGACCGGCACTTTTTCCAATAAGTGTATTATAATGAGCAGCATTTGTTATTGCAGCACCAGCTAAACTTCCAATTAATGTGTTAAAGGATCCTTCAGTAATTGAATCCCCAGCACCAGAACCAATCATTGTGTTTCTTGTTGCAGTAGTTAATTGTGTACCAGCATCTTTACCAACTGCTGTGTTATTATCTCCAAGAGTAATTGCATCTAAAGCTCCAATTCCAACACCAGTATTATTCTCGGCAGCGTTTAAAGTTCCTGTTGTTGCATTACCAATTAAAATTGAATCTGTAAAGTTAGTACCACCAATTTTTAACCAATCACCTGTAGGTGAGTTAATTTCAGGACTTGTTAAAGTCTTATTTGTTAATGTTTCTGTTCCAGTTAAAGTGACAAAACTTGCACTACTTAAAGTTGATCCGTCACCAAATGAAGTATAGATTTCATTAAAGTTGTCGTTAATTAAATCACCAGCGGCTCGAAGTGTTGTACCTGTGCCGTCATTTGCAATTGTTCCGATGTTTATTGTTTGTTTTGACATAACTCTCTCTTACTATTTATATGTTATCCTGCATCCATTGTAACATTAGTATTATCAAATGTTGTTGTTGTTTCATCCATTGTATTTTGTGATACATCGCCTATTTGTGCAGGAATTGTAAAGTTTGTTTTAAGTTTTCTTCCTTCTTCACTTGAAGTCATTAAAAAGATTGCATTTGAACCATCTAAAGATGTTCTTGTTCCTTGTACTTTAATATCATTTAATATTGCAAAAGTAATACCACTACTACTTAAACCTGAATTTGCAGTAACTCCAAATGCAGTATTAATAAATCTGTTTAAAACACCAAATCTTGGCCCAGCATATGCAAACCCTTGTCTTACATTTGTTAAACCACCTAATGAGTTAGGTAAGTTTCTTCTAACTCTACTTACATAATCTATATGTATAGGTTGTGTTTTTAAAGTAACATCTCTTGTTGTTTTATCAAACTGTGTAATTGTTCCATCATCTAAATCAGCTGATACACCTAATTTTGCATTTGCTCTTAATGTAGTACCATCGGTTTCAGTTCCTAATCTACGACCAACAATTGTAGAATATAATTTAGATAGAACTGATCTTAGTATTTCTGTAATACCAGAATTTATACCAGTGACTCTTCTTACTTGTGCATTTAATCTTGTTTCTACAGAAATCTCACCTTGAAAATAAAAACCAGCAGAGTGAAGTGTTTTAATGTAACTATCTCTCCATTCATTGATTGATCTTCCAACTCTAATAATGTATGAGTAGTCCTGATACAACAAACTATCTTGTATTCTCATTGTATCTTCAGACACCCAACCATCTTCATTTAAAAAAGTACCATCAGTTGTAATTGTTGCTGAAACACCAACTGTAGCTGTGCCTTGTTGCAATCTTCTTATTGTAGCTGTAGCACCACCAGATCCTGTAATTGTTATATCTGTACCAAATGTGCCTGAGGCATCAGATAATTTTAAAACATTTGTATTTGTGTTAAGTGAAACTACTGTTGCAGTTATTGTAGAAGAACCATCCGAACCTAAACCTGAAACACTTTCACCTATAGTAAAAGCACCCACTATATCTGAAACTAAAAGATAAGTTGGAAGAGTCACAGTTGGTAGTGGAGAAGCTTGATAATTATAACCAGCCTCTACAACGTTTATTGTTAAAGCTCTTCCTATTTCAGATCCGTATGCTAAAACTTTTGCACCAGTACCAGACGTTGAACTTATAGTTAATGTTGGTAATGAAGTAAATCCATTTCCATTATCAATCATTCTTACGTCTGTAATATCTCCGACACCTGTACCACTTTCTTGTACAACTTTGTCTCCATGATATGGATCACTTACAGTAGTACCACCTTCTAAAATTAATTGACCATCTCCTGTTCCATCTTCTAATGTAACGCCACCATTAACCACAGAAACTTTTGCTGATGCATTACCTGAACTAAAGTTAACAACATCACCCATTTCGTATCCTGTACCACCATCGTCAATTACAACTTCTTGTATAGAACCTGGTCCAACTGGTCCTATTTTTAATGAAGAGCCTGTACCTCCAGCTGTAAGTGCAATATCATCACCTTCATTATATAATGCACCATCATTTGTAATAATCTTATTATCAATAATACCTGTAATAGTAACAGATACAGTTACATCTGAGTCTGTATTGTCAACACCTGTAATTGTTTGACCAGCAATAAAAGTACCATTTACAGACGTATCTCCTAAAACTAATTCAACAACAGTGACACCTCCAATAATAAATTTAAATACATCTTCAACTACAGCTGTGGCCTGATTAATAGATGAACTTGTTGGATTATTTGCTTGAGTTATTGTTTGTCCTACAAGATTTGTAGCGTCTGAACTTCCTATTTCTAAACAACGTAATATTTTTTTTGTATCCCATTTACCATCGGATACTCTTAAAATATTATCTTTTGGATATCTTATTTCTGCCTGTTCATTAAATAATAGTTTAAAGAATATTTCACTTGCACGTTTTGTACCTTTTGCTTGATAAAGTGATTTAATATTTTTAATTAGGTTTCTTTTGTTAACATCATCATCTAGTGTATCAGGTATAGAAGTTAAAAATGAATTTCTAAATTTGGTTAAAAATCCTGATATAGTTTTATCCACATCAGCATAATCTAAAAGTTGTTGTATGTTTTGAACTGGATTGGCTCTGTACTTGCCAATATTTGCCTGAGCACCTGAAGATGAACCTGTAATTAATTCACCTTCTATAAATTTATTTTGATGTGTAACAAATAAACGAGAACCTGTATCTACATCTTCTACTAATATTGTAGCAGTAGCGCCTGATGTGGCACCTGTAATTAATTCACCGTTTAAAAAATCACCGTATGATGTATCTTCTAAAAGTATTCTATCTGTAGAATCATCTTTGTTTACATTTGTACCATCTAACAATATAAAGTTTGTTGCACCAGTGGCACTATCTAATTGAAGATGATCTGGATCACCAATGTTTGTTAAAGTAATTTCTGCTGATTCTAAAAGTTGATAATATGCTTTTACAAAGTCTAAAAATAATGGATGATCTTCAAGTACAAAATCAGGTACTTGTGAATTTAGAAGATTTGATATTTTATCTTTAAAGTCGGCCATTTCATTTAATAACTACTAGTCGTGGTATAACCAATACCAGCGTTTGCTGAGCCTCCAACTAATGTATCAGCCTCTACTGTGACCGAACTATTTGCAACATCTATTTCCAATATTTGATTTCGTATTGGAACTAAATCATTTGAATTTGGTTTTACTGTGATTTCAATAACTGTTGAAGCTGCACCCCTTATATTTTCTATGTTTGAAACATTTAAGGAATTTACTTCAACTAAACCTGTTAAGTAATTAATTGTGCCTTGTGTACTATTAGCATATGACCTTACAGAACCATCCATTCTATATCTTCTTACATTACCTTGACCATCATCATCTAAAAACCAAACGTTTGTGGAATCACCATCTATTTTAAATCCTGTTGAAGATAATATGCCGCCTTCAGCAGAAGCGTGACCACTATGAGGATTATATAATGCATTTGCAAAGTTAATTGTATATTTTGTAGAACTGCCAATTGTTGGTACAAAAGATTTTCTTAAACGTACTGTAGTTATATTTGATAAAATACTTTCATCTGTATCATCAATTAGACCTGTAAGTTTTGAATGTCTAAAGATTGTATCAAACTTTTGTAATGTGTTTGAATTGTAATTCGTAATAGTTGTTATTATATCAGATTTAATTGTGTCTGCTACTTTTGTTGTTGATTTTTCATCAAACTTAACTGTTGAAGTTAATAAAACATTTGTAATTTCTGGATCAATAATAACTGGTGTAACTGAAGCAACAGAATATTTTTTTAAGTCTGTTACTATTCTTGCCTTTGTTGACTCAGTAAGATTAGAGCCACTTGTTGGTAAAATAGAAATATAAACTCGACCATAAAAAGGTGTTTCAGCGTTTTCACCACCCCAAGCAGAAACTGATTGTGTATTTGCATAGAGTTGTTTTACTTTTGATTTATAATCTTCTATTGTTACAGCTCTATCTTGTGATGAATAAAAATCGGGAGTGTTTTTCTTTATACTTTGTAATGACTCTGGTTCAGCACCACCTTGTGCTGATGAATTTACTGTAACGGTGATGTCTGTAAATCCTGAAATTGAACCTGCAAGAGTAAATGCTGTAGCTCCATTTGCTTCTGTTTTATTGGTTACAACATAACTTACATTTATAATATTTCCATCATCTAATTTTTTACCAATTACACCATCACCAAAATAAATTTCGTATTGACCATCCTCTGCTTCTTGTAAAAAGAAGACTTTTGATGTGCCATCTAATTCTGTAATTGAGGTTGCTTTTGTATAAACATTTGTAGTAACATCAGCAGCACTATTTTGAATTACAACCTTAATTGTAGTTGTATCAACCCTATCACTTGAGATTAAAAATCTTTGATCAATGTCTTGTTCATCATAAGTGTAGTTGTAACTTACATAAGTTCCTTCATAAACATTTAAACTTTGTGCAGTATAAACTCCATCAATAGGTTGAACTGTGTTATCAGCAACTGTAACAAACGAATAGGTAAGATCATCTATTGATGATGTAAATTTTGTACCTGCTGGAATTGTTATTGATGATCCTGTACCATCGTTAATAACTAATTTCAAATCAGCAATTGGTGCTCGAGCAGAGTTAGGTGTGTAACCTACTAATTTAGCCAACGATGCCACACTTGATCTCAACTGTGCTGTATCTAAAAACATTTCGTTGGCAACAAAGTTAGCATTGTAAGCCAAGTAGTGTGTATTGTAAGCAAGTAAGTCTAATAAAATTGCTAGTGAACTTCCTTCAAAATCGTAATCTTTAAATTCGTTTTGATTTGATAAAAATCTTTTAAGTGAACCTTTTATATTTTCAAAATCTAATTCTGATATGTCTAGTCTGTGTGAACTCATTTTATCTTACTCTTTGTAAAAATGTTGATACTGAAACTGGTGCTTCTGTTCCGTTTATTAAAAACGAAACCATAATATTTAATCCATTGTTTTCTTCGTCATTTTGAACCACAACATCTTCTACTGAAACTCTTGGTTCATATTTTTCAATTGCCATAGCAACTCTATCTTTAATGATAACTAATAATGGTTCAGTTATATTTTCAAATAAGAAACCTCTTAAATTACATCCAAAGTCTGAGTTAAAAGGTCTTTCATATTTGTTTGTTAAAATTATATTTTTAACAGCTCTTTTAATTGCCTGTATATCAAAAACTTTTGCAACATCCTTTGTAGCAGGATTTTTAGTAAAACTCAAATTTAAATCACTATAGATTCTATTTGATCTTTTACTCTTATTAGTTGTTGTTGCATCATAGTTTGAGTAGGCCATATCAATATTTATATGAATTATCTGCCGTTTACTAAAACGTTTAAGGATCCAGAGATCATTGCACCACCATCAGCACTATCACCTACACGTCCCCAAGGTATACCGCCTATCAAAACACTTGGTGAACCTTGATTTAAAACTGCTGGGTGTGAAATACATTTTGGCGGGTCACCAGGGATTAAAATAGTATGAGGTGATGTAGGAGTGCCTCTTACAGCACCTATAATACCATTTGCTCTAACTGTTCTTACTAAAGATATTGCTAAAGTAGTAATTCCATCACATCCGTGACCTGTAGTTAATGGATCGCCCTCTCTAACTGCCATATTCTATTTTCCTTGCCCGTTATACGCTTTCCAACTACGTCTTTTTGATTTATTCATTGATGAAAACTTTGTACTTCGTTTTTTCTTGCCTAAAGATGACTTTTTATAGTTTTTTTCTCTAGGAACAAACGTTTTACTCATTTTTGCCATTATCTACCTATTTTCTTCTTTCTACCCATCGGTAATTGGATTGAACTTATGATTTTTTTGCCTTTTTTGCTAATATATTCATAACCAATCAATTGATTTTTAAAATTTTCTTGTACAGACTTAACAGCCTTCTTAAAACTTGTATCTTCTTTCTTTTCTTCTTGTCCTGATTCGTTCCAGAACAGAAATTCACGCATTTTTGCCATAATTTCCTCAATTTTTAGTTAATTTTCTACTATTTATAACGGTTTTTGTTCTACTTTTGTTCTATATACGCCAGAATGCCGACAAGCTACGGAAGAATCGGACAAATATTCCATTTTTTTGTTGATTTTTACATAAAAATACGGTATATTAATAGTATATGAAAAACAAAAACACAAATATGAATATGGCAATTGTTAGAAACGTTGCATATAGACAAATCAATAAAATAAACAAAAACATAAAAGAAATTATCGAAGTTGATAATGAACTTTTAGATATAATTAATATTAATATGAAAAATGCTATTAATAAAATTATACACGATTACAAAGTATATCAACAAACTGGTGTATATAAAATTAAATAATGAAAGGAAACACTATGAAAGACAAAATATCAATGATAAGTTTTATGATTTTTGTATTCAGTATGTTTTTTGCTGCTGGTGCCATTGAAGAAAATCAATTTTTTATGGGTGCCATGTTAGTATTGACTGGAATACTTACTGGAACATTAACTGCTGTATTACAAAAATAATGAATAATAAACAATTAAAAACTGCAATTAAAAAACTTGAAAGAAGACTTGCTTATGGAAACAAATTACTTAAAACAAAATCTTTATTTCAAGTAATACAAATAATGAAAACTAAAAAGGACAAATAACACTATGATAAAAGTATCACAAAAATGTAAAACACTTGAAGAAGGCATTAAGTTTATGATGGCTGGTGCCAAAGCTGACTATGTTGCAATGTCAACTAGTTATGGCAAAAAAGAACTAACTGGTTATTCATTAGAACAAACTAGTTTATGGGATAAAAAAACAAAAATATCACAAGGTAAAAAGTACATTAAAGTTGTACAAGATACTGGCGTTTTTTGTTTTATCGTAAAAGAAGATTTTAAACATTTTAAAAAAGGTGATATACTAAAGGCCGCTGGTTATAATAAACCTGCTTTAAACTCACCAAGAGGAAATGTATTAACAGGTAACTATCCAATTCAATGGACAGGACCTTTATATTTAAAATAACTAATAGGGAGTAATATTATGACAAATGAACAATTAAGAAATGAAATTATTGAAGTTGCAAAGAAAGTTGGTGCTACAGATGTTAACGTAGTCTGTGGTACTTTGTTTTGTAAATTTAACAATAGTATTGCCCATACAATGTCTGATAATCTTAAAACTGTTTTACAAAAGTTTTTTGACAAACGTAAACCATATGATACGTTAGTTAAAATGTCAGGTGCATTGCCTGATAATGAATATGCTTATGACTTTATGCCTGTGGTAGATTTTAGATTAAATGAATACGGAATTTAGAGTTACCCTTTAAGGGTTATTTTTCCTTACCGAGAGTTCTCTTTTGTTTTTGTTAATTATCTCTCGGTGAGGTTTTTATTTTATTTTACTTGTGTAATTGCTTCTTGTGGATTAGCCAAAGGCACTAAACCTAAATCAGTTAAGTAACCTCTATTACTAATTGCTCTTTTTGAAGTAAACTCTTTAATATATTCATCAATACCAGGTATGACACCTTTGTGTTGATTTTTTACATAAAAGAATAATGGTCGACTTATTGGATACGAACCATCTTGTATGGATTGTTTTGATATTGATTTACCATTGATTGAAGCTGCTCTTAATTTGTCTTTGTTTGCGTCATAGTAAGAATATCCTAATATACCAAAGTTATTAGGATCAGCAACAATTTTATTAATAATCAAAGTATCGTTTTCACCTGCTTCTATAGCAGCACCATCTTCTCTTAATAACGTACAATCTTTTTTGTTTGCTTCTTTAATTTCTTTAGGACATCCTTTTGACATCACTAAACTATTAAACGCATCCCTTGTACCTGAAGTTGGTGGTGGAACGAGTACCTGAATTTTAATATCTGGTAAACTTGAATCTATATCAGACCATTTTTTAGGTAAAGAACCTTTTGCTGATAAGGCCTGCCATAGTTGTTCTTGTGTAAAGTTTATAGGTTCATTTTTAAGTGAACGAATAATTGCAATACCATCTAAACCCACAATCACTTGTGAAATATCGGTAACACCATTTTCAAAACACATCTTTTTTTCTTTTGGTTTTATGGCACGTGAAGCGTTTGTCATATCAGGTGTATTTACACCAATACCTTTACAAAACAATTTCATACCACCACCTGTACCAGTCGATTCAATCACAGGTGTTTTAATACCCTTTTTACCTACTTTTTCTGCTACGACTGTTGAAAATGGAAATACGGTTGAAGAACCAACAATTGATATTTGATCCCTTGCATATGATATAGTTGTCATCAAACTCATTATAAAAACTAATAATAATTTTCTCATTTAGGTTTCCTATGTTTTACTTTAGAGATACGAGCAATAATATGCTCAATAGTATTTAACAATAGGAAACCGACTGTAACAAAAGTTTAATATGGATAAGGTCCAACAATTAATGCAAACGCAACTAATAATATAATAAGTGTTCCTGTAACGTAGTAATTCATAGGAAACCTCCTATCTATTTTTTAATAACAGTTTTAATTTTTCGTACCAATAGATACCACCTTCTCGTAGGTCTTCATTGGCCGTTCTTAATTTTTCTAATCGTTTGGTTAAGTCTTTTAACGATTTTTTATCTAACGTCTTTTTACGTTCAACTAACTTTTCTAATTTACTGATTACATTATCTATACTGACACAAGTATGATTAGGTATTTTAGGTGCCTTTTTCTTTAAAGACGTAAGTGTAATCTTCTTAGGCTGTTTAGGCATAAGTGTAAGTCCTCTTGTGGGTTAATTCAACAATGTTCGGAAGTAAAAAAATATAAAATTATTAATAGTATTATTTATTATAGAGATAGGTTTTTCCTGTAAGTTGTTCTATGTCTTTTATCATTTCTTCCATATTAACTCTTACAGTTTTTCCAGTCAATTTATTTACTGACAAATATTCCCATTCACCATTTGCATTGTGAGGAGAGATTTTTGTTTCATTACCAGATTCATCTTTTACATACATCGCTGCTTTTTGTTCATAACCTGTAGCTGATGATGATGTGGTTTGCACATATAAATTACTTGCTGATGATGCTTGTTCAAGTTGAGCACCCCAAACTAAAAAGTTTGTTGCTGTTTGTGATTTGTCTCCATTGCCTGATATAACAATACGAGCTCCACCTGAATTAAGATTTGTTGCTGTTGCTGTAAAGGTATGACTAAATCGTTGCCAAGTTCCATCAAGTGTATAACTTATGGTTGTTATATCACCTGAATTATTATAATAACCTAGTCCAACCGTTTGACCACTTGTTCCTTTTACATATAATGAAAACGTATAATCATTTCCACTTGTGTAGCTCATATAAGCTTGTTGAATACGACCACCAGAAATACGATCTGCTGTTGTGTTACCATTTGGATCAGTCCCATCATTTGCTGTTACAACACCAGCTGCAGGTGCACCTACACCAGCATCTAACCATGTTCCACTTTGATCAAATTGCTCTGAATACAATGCATAGTTTGTAACACCACTTCCACTATCGGCATCTTTTGAATAGATAGAAGCACTCTCTGCTGTAATTGCTGGTTCTGAACCTACTCTTATTATACCTGGCATAAATCTCTCTCTTTACTATATTTATAATCTATCTCTTTACTATATTTATAAGAAATCCGCACAAGTTATCACTCAAGTTACTCGAAGTTTTGCGAAAAATTTTTTGCGTTTATATAGAAAACGACTCACCACAGCCACAACTAGACTTACTATTTGGATTCGTAATTACAAACTCGCTTTTAAAGGCCTCATCAATATAATCTAATTCTGTACCTAATAAGTAAAACTCTAAATCCTTTGATATTAATAAAACGTTTTCTAATAACATATCATTGTCTTCCTTATTATCTGTAAAAGACCATTCATAATTAAAACCTGCACACCCACCTCCCTTTACATCTAAACGTATGTAACGAGATTTGTTTTTCAGTTTAACTTGAAATAGACGCCACTTTGCTGTTTCTGTAATTGTAATCATACTAGCTCTAGCACTTTCCTCTGGGACTCAACATAACTATGTATAAGATTAGAACTCCTTAGAGATAGCCATGTTAGGTTGTTCTTTACAGTCTTCGACCGCGGATGCGATTTTCTCTACATTATCTACTTTACAAGATACCGACACTTTGACACATCCGACTAATAGCACAAAAAATAGCACGAAAAAAATTCCTGTATATGAGGCTAAGGTTTTGCCTTGAGTTTGCCGCTTCGATATATTCATATGTTACTTACTACTTTTATAGATTAGAAAGCCCAGCCAGTTTTAATAGTGTTTAAGTTAGTCTTCGCCTAATTATGGTCAATTGGGTTACCGTATGTGTGATACTCTTGTTGAGCACTTCTTGTGGTCGTTGTCTGTGATGATTCTATGATTTTATTGGCACTAATGGTTAACTGGCCTGTAGCGGCCATAGTAATGTCTTTACCTGCAAATAGATTAATATCACCACCTACTGTTTGAGGACCGTTTTGTGATGTAAAGGCAGATACATTGACGTTACCACCTTCTACTTGTATATTGACATTTGCATTAGGACCAATCTGTATATCATAGTTGTTACCTGTTTGGCCGTCTGCGTTAATAATGACTTTATGACGGCCACCTAATGTGACATCAGAGTCTCCCTTAATGTAGACCTTATTGTTCTTTTCGGTTATCGTATAGGTTGAATCTTTGTTAATTGTATTTCGTGTACCTGCGGCCGTGATTTCTGTTTCTGTACCACTGTGATGATAAAGCAATATACGTTCTTTGTCTGGTGTATCATCAAATTCAAATAGATGGCCGCTTTCTGTTTCATATACATGATTGTAAGGATATTCTGCGGCGTAAGTGTTTTCAGGTAAGGACCATATATCACCTTCAGAAGCAGTATCAAATACGGCCTGTATTGTGGCCGTGGGTATGTTTGTATAATTTGCAGCACGTAAGGCCTTTCTTGCTTCAAGTGTAATAGACGAATCATCTGCGTCATTCCGTGCTAATCTATTAACATCATGTTGAGCATCTGTACTACCTTCAGTCTGCGCTTTAGGGTATATACCATTTGGATCTGAGAAACCTAATCCTTCTGCGGCATTAATTGCACCTGATGTAGTAGGTTTGCCTGGCAATGCACCCAATATTACTGCGTCTTGTTTTGTATCTGCATCTCTAAAGAAACCAATCACCCATGACCCTTCGACAAGGCCAAGAGGAGTCTGGCCAATACCAGATACGCCAGATGAAGTAATAGGGAGTAAAGGATGTGCCCAAGGCAAGTCTGTAGTAGGCAGTTGTTCTTTGTTTTCTGTGTGATAACCTAAACAACGTACTCGAACACGGCCAAGTTTAAGAGGATCTTTACGATCTTCCACAACACCTGCGAACCAGATGAAACCGTCTTTGCCCATAAAGTCTGTAATCATTTTATTTTTTTCCCATAAATGACCGTATTTAAAGCGGTCACCTCCCTATATTTATCCGTATTTAAACAATCTGCGTACGAGCCGCGGTGCGTAGCACTAATTAGAGGCCTATTGATAGAACCTCTTATATTCATTGCTTCTTTTGTGATATATTCTTTCATATTGTTCAAATTGTCTTTGGTCCTTTGTAAGTTCTAATATAGTTTCGTTCTTACATTGTTTGTAGGTCTATTCTATTCATGTCCTCTCTTGTGGCCATACCCTTATATGGAAAATTTTTTCAAACTCGCAATAAACTTTGAGGATGCTCAATGTTTTGTTCATTAAAAGAACCCCTTAAAGAAACTCTTAGCGTTTGATAGACCTTGTTTAAATGATACCATTGAGGATTGAACAAAACTATTGACTCTACTTTGTATACCTGATCTTAATCTGTCTTGTGCCATAGGGTTTAGATTAGAAATAGACGATAAATTGATACCACCAAGTGCTAACTTGGCCTTTTCTGCGATTTTCTCTACAACCGTCTTTCTTTCTAATACTGCACTGTTAATCTTTGCAAGGTATTTGCTTTGTAATACTCTATTGGATGTACTGTTTAAAACGGCATTAATACTCTTATTTGCGGCGTCCTTGACGTTTAAGTCTGTACTACTCAAATCTACGCCTAATGACTTAGCAACGTCTTCTACGGTACTTATCTGTGGTGACGGTATTTTAAGGTCTTTGTGTATATTAAACGGTGTAAGTGACGCAATATCAACACCTGAACCGATTACATCTACAGGTTGACTTCTAAAGTGAGCATTGGCCTTAAATGTATCAGCATTTGGTAAGTCACTTGCAAATACATTTCGTACTACGGTCATTGCTGTGGTGTGTTTCTGCTCTAACAAATCAATTTGATGATGAAGTGTTTTAATTAGGTATCGTCCTGTTAACAGTTGATCAATTACATCATTTCTTTCTACCTTGTTGTCATTGGTCGCTTCTGCGGCATTGTATGATGGCACTTCACACCATACTAGATCACCTACGTTATAGGTAAAGTTACCTGGCACGTCTATGTTCATTGAGAAGTAATCACGTGAAGCTTCTGATAGTGCTTGTTTTTGTTCTAATCTTGGATCATTGGCATTACCTTCACTATTTCGTATGTGATTCCATCTTGTAGCAGGTGCTACAAATACACGATTGTAATAATCATCCATGTACTTACGATTATCTGATGATGAAGATTTAGTTAATTTTGATTTATTTAATCGGTCAATTTGATTTTTACTTTTTGAGCCATATGACTTATCATCTACAGTATAATCATCATCAAAGTCAGCAGGACCAGGTGGCATTACACCTTGATATTTACTGCCAGCACCAGTAGGTGCGTCTATGTGAAGTGCTTGCTCATAATAACTTGTGTATGACATTTTAGTCTTTGTAAATTTCTTATCAATTAAATCATGTGAGTACATTGTACTACCAAACAATCCACGTCTTGTGTTTGCTAATGTGTTGTATGAATCGTTAAATGAAAATGAATATGGTTTTGTAATAGGTGATTCTGTTTCTGTATCAGGTGGTCCAAAGTTAGGATTAAATGCTGATAGTAAATCAATAAAGGCAACAAATGGTCGATTACGTGTATTGTCGCCACTTTCTCTATACAAACTTTCTAATGTTCTAAAATGAAAACCACGATTGTTCTCATAAAACATATAATGTGGTGTTTTAAAATTAACTGGCTCAGACATGTATTGTAACATTCTTACACCATCTATAGGTCTTACATTAGGAAAAGTGTAGGTGTAATTACCAAGTGTTGGATCAATGAATAAGTCTTTTTTTGAATTAAGTAAATCCTTATCACCTTTTACTAAGGTGTTTACCATTTCAGCGTATGAACCTGAAATTGATTTAGATACTCGCAATCTCTCATTTCGTACTGATTCAATAGAAGTAAAGAACAAAGCAATTGCTTGTACGTTTTGTGAGGTCTTTACTGAACGTTTTTCATATACTTGAAATCTATGATTGGTAGCATTTATTTCTTCATCACCATCAGCTTCAATAGGCGTTCTCATTTTAAATTCTAAAAACTCATTACCTATAATTGGCAATCTATTTGTTGCACCGATTGTGTCAAAAAATAATATGTTACCTGATAAAAATGCTGAATCAATATCTTGGTAAATATTTACAACAGCAGTTAGGCCTGTAATTTCTAATTGAGCACCACCATAACTATATAAGACTATTTCTGATGATCGAAAGTCGCCTGGATATCTATAGAAGAAATCATCATATTTTGGATTGCCTTTTTCAGACATATTATGCTCCTATCAAAGTTCTAAATTCTTCCATAATTAAATCTAAAAATTCAGACTTTATTAATTTAATTCTTCCTTTGTCTTGTTGAAGTCTTAACTCATAATCATAATTTGTAACGGCTGTAGCACCTGCGACTGTGCTGTTAACCTGTATTTTGTGTGAGTTGTCAAATGATGTTGTTGAACCACTATCTTGTGTAACCTCATAATGATGAACACCGTTTATATTGGTATACTTGTCGTTTACATAGGTTTCAAATTGTTCTTGTGATAATGGCCAATCATAAAATCTGTCTTTGATATTATTAAACAATAAAATAATCCAATAGTATTTTTGATCACCATAGTATTGCTCTGCTACCGACTCTGGTGTTTCTTCGCCTGTAATATTGTATAAATCAAATAGAGCCGCACTCTCTCTTAAACCTTCTTTTATTTGAACACGTCTTAAAAGATTAGTAACTAACTTATAGTTACCGTTACCTACAGCATCATAGTAGATTTTAGGAAATTGATTAAAATAAGATGGCATTAATTACTACCTCCTATATCAGATAAATCATTTGAGGCACTTCTACGTAATTCATTATAACGATTTCTCTCCATTAACTCCAGTTCTCTAAATGTTAGTGTTGCGTCTATTGACACAGGATCACCTGAAGCATGAGTTGAAAACTTATCACTACCATAATCAATATCGACACCCGTACATGCACATAATCCTATCTGATCAAGGTATGGATTTATTTTTGTACCTTTCATAAATCTGATTACAAATTCATGTGGTACTTTATAAGCAGCAATACTACTGCCTGATCCATATCTTTGTGGTAATGTGGCATCTTTTATTACGTGTAACATATTATTTACAACATCAGATTCTTTTTTACTTCTTGGTGTAAATTTAAATGTAAAACTAAAACTACGATAATCTATACCATTAAATATCATTTCTGTCATGGCTGCTGGTGCAATACCAGTTCTACGTTGTAGAGCAGCACCTATTCCACCACCAAGACCACCTGTTGCAAAGGAACTTAATCCTGTGAGTAACTTACTTGCTTGAGCACTAACAGCACCTAAGTCTGAACCAAAGAAGTTTCCAGAGTTAGTTGCGTCTTTAAGTTTAGCAAGAGCACCTAATCCTGCACCTATTTCTTCAGAACCGTAGTCGGCTGCTAAATTAAATTTTAAAGTTTGTGGCATATAAACAGCAATACTATTTTTTACTACCCTGGATGAACCTTTACCTGTCGGTATACCTAATATACCTGATGTTGAACCTTCACTAAAAAATCTATTTGCTCCATACACTATTTGATTTAAGTTATCAGCTCTCTTTGTAAGTTGTGTATTGCCTACTGCTGAACTACTACCACCTTCGCCGCCTGTTCGTTCTATAATGTCAAAAAGTATATAATGTTCTTGGTCTTTTACATCTAAAGGATAAACAAAAAACTTGTTACTATCTGATGTGTGAGGTGATGAATAATCAGCGTTTGTAGGATTGTAATTTATAACTCCCTTTTTACTTGCAACGGTACTAAAATTAGGTATAGTAGGCCCTCGTAATACTGATGATTTTTTCTTTAATCCATTAATTACTGATGTTATTGCTTTAAAAGGTTGAAATGCCATATAACTATTTATCCTATATTACTCAATGATTTTGCAAGATCATTTGGATTTTGAGTACCTATTGTTGTTGATCCATATTCTGTTTTATTTTGTGTATTTGAATTGTCATTTACTTGTTGATTTACCACAATAGGTGAACCAGTATCAACTGCTGTAGTTGATCTATCAACACCTGATGATGTAATTTGATTTGCATTATCTAGTTTAGTTTCTGTTGTGTTTGATACAGAGCTTAAATCTGTTGATGTTGTAGTAGTAACAACATCACCCTCATTTGTAGTACTACCTTTTGATAAAACTTGTATAATTCTTTCTACCTCGTCATCTTTAATTTTACCTGACCACCAACTTGTTATTCTATTGCCTACATCAGCCTCTTCTTTTGCCTTTGTATATTGATCCAGTGTTACAGTTTCAGGTAAATCACCTCTTTTAATTAATTTATTTCTTTCATCTTTATTGATAGCAATTTGTCTATCTGCATTTTCTCTATCTATATCTTCCTGTAATACACCTTCATTATTAGCTGAAGATGATAGGTCCATACTTTTCTGTTTCATATCTTCAAGTTCTTCAGGACCTTGTGGTCTGTTTAAAAATGCTAAAAAGGCTGGTAAAGCAAATACGGATGTTAAAAGACCTGCAAACGTAGCAATTGAACCACCAAAGGCTGCAAGTGTTGTGCCTAAACCTGCAAGTTTTACACCTTTAATAAATTTTACAAACTTTTGAATACCTAATGTTGCTAATATACCTTCAGCAAGACCACCTTCACCATCAAGTAATCCGCCTTTATCTTTTTTCTTACCACCAAGTAACTCATTTGTCAATTCACTTTCTATTAATATTTTTTCTAATATTTCACTTGTGGTTTCAAACTGTGTATCAGACTCTCTTTCTTCTTCTACTCTTTGTTCTTTATTTGAAAACAAATCAGGTTTAGAATCTATACCCATTATACCAGCAGTAACTTGTTTGGCAGTTGTTTCTGTTTGTTGTAATTCACTAGGTGTTTCTAACACACCCGCATCACCTTCTTTTCTACCTAATCTTGCCTCTCGTTTTCTTAAACCTCTTTTTATTCTCAATGCTTCTGACTCACCTTCTTCTTCAGCACGTATTGCTCTTTCAATTCTTTTACCTATGATCGGTATTCTTGTAACACCTAACCTGGCGGCCAATTTTAATGGTTTTAATTCTTTCTTTAAATCTCTAAATGCAAATTTTAGTCTTGTAGAAACGCCTAAAACTTCACCAAGTCTTTTATTTGTTTCACCTACAGTTGCTTTGATAAAAGCAATCTCTTGTTTGTTTAAAACACCTAAACCTTCAAACTCTTGTATTTTCTTTTCCGTAGAGTTTTGTAATTGTAAAGCCTCATCATATTCCATACCTTTGATGCTATCAAGGTCACCAATAGTGTAGTTATCAACAAAGTTAATAACCTCTTGTCTTATATTTGCCTTGTCTAGTTTATCTTGGTTTTGATAACCTGCCTTTTTAGATACTGTATCAATATATTCTTGTAATGAATCTGATATAGCAAACTTCTCGTCATCCTCCATCTTTTTTTGACGTTCAAGGATAACTTTGAAATTAGGTCTAGGTTTTTTAAACTTTACTTTTTCTTCAGCCATTGTTTATTATTTTTTTGTTTCTATCTTACTAGGTTTACCATTTACATACAAACCAAACCAAGCTGCACCAGCACCAACAACTACAGATACAAAACCTGCCTGTGCGTTGTTTGGTTCAGGTAGTGCCATAAACCATTGCATAGTCATATAGAAAGCATATCCATATAACAACATGAATACTCTTGGTATTAATCTCCAGTTTGACATAAACTGTGGTACTTCATCTCTTAAAAATACCCACACGTTTTTAATTATATTTTTTCCTGTTTCTAACATTATGTTCTCCCTCTTTGTTTTTCTCTTATTTTCTCATTTTCTTCCTTTATATGTTGCATAAGCATTTCAACATATATTTCCCTCTCCCACGGTAACATTTCTTCTAATTCACTTAACGAATATTTATGGTATTGCATTAAAGCAAAATTCGTTCTATAATAACTTTCAAGCGACTCGTGTAAGAGGGTTACTGAAAAAAATCAGAAGCCCCTTGTAATAATAATGTAAACTCTTTACCTGATTTAGGATTATTGTATTTGATCAAATGCGATACAATTGGTAAACTTTCAAAGTATTTTCTTATCATACCAAACTGTTTTGTTGTTAAATGTTCAACAAACTCATCCAGTTCTTCTTTTGATAAGTCATTAGCTTCAAAAACTTCCTCACCATTGTAAATTTGAGCAATACAATCTCTCACTAAATTATATGACAAATCTAATAAAGTCTTTTTATTAGATATGTGATTGATAGTAGGCACTTTCATAATTACACCATAACCTGGTTCAAATTCAACTTTTGTTTCAAACTTTTTATTTAAATCAGGTTTTACATCTTCTATCTTTAATTGATAGTCAACTGTTACTGTATCGTCATCTGGACACTTTAGTTTCATCTCTATTGTTTCACCAACAGATTTACCTCTTATATTTAACCAAAGATATTCAAAATCATATACAGGCAACTTTGTTACATCTATCTTCGATAGTGTACAATTTTGAACAACCTTAATTAAAGCATTGTTCATCTCACCCTCATCTCTACTTTCAACAGCCATCAATAATATTTTTTCTTCTTTAATCAAAAACGGCCTATACTTAATATTGACATTGTTTGATAAAGTCAAATCATATTCAGGCACTCTCAAAAATGATAAACTCATTATTTACTCCTTTATTAATAAAATATATCTCGTATAATTTTAGGGTCTGGAAGACCTTTCGGGAATACACGACCACCCGTAACTCTGCCTATAGGCAAATTCTTTTTAATCGTTTCATACACTTGACGACCTGCTCTACCTATTTCATTACCAATACCAAAAGGTAAGTTGTCTAATAAATTACCTTGTATCGCTGTTGTATTAGTTCTATATTCAAGTCTGTTTAGGGTATTAAATTCTTCAGTATTGTCTTTTGCTAAAAAGTTCCATGCTGTTGTAGCATAATTTCTGTATGTAAATGTAACACTTGTTTTAACAATTTGATTTACTGCGTCATAACTTAACGGTGTAGCTGCGATAGTCTTAGGCCAAACTTCATACATCTGTACTTGATATGATGAGAATCCTGAAGTATCACCTAAACTTTTTCTTATTTCTTGTCTATCTCTACCTGGATCACCACTTGGTTTATAGTTAGATAATGCTGCCATAAACGTCTTTGTTAATGGTGTAATCGTAATCATGCATGGTGTAGCATAGTCATCATAGTAACCCACATTGTGACTAATAGGATCCACAATTGAGTTTTGCCACGCCTCGAAAAACAATCTTTCTTCATAATTTATACTTGTATAAAATTCTAATGTTACTTCATCATATTGAACATTTTTCGCTATTGCTCTTTTAGGACCGTAATATGTTTCGTTAACATCATCTGTAATAGTTTTGCCTGGAATAGAAACATTTGAACAAAATATATCCATTCTTAATTGTAAATTTGTTTTTATAGCATTTGAAAGTTTAGCACTTTTATCAAGTCTTGCTGCTTGATTTTTTGATTGCGTGTCGTTGTAAACAGCTGTATCTCCCAATACATTTCCTTTAGGACCATCTACTGTAACTAGAAACTGTGTTGGTCTAGCAAATCCACCTGCTTGTGTAATACCTGATCTAAACACATTATAAACTGAATTATAATTAGATGTAGCATTGTTTGCTGATATTCTATTGTTAGTTTCTCTTACACTGAATTGTGGTTTAGAAGGTGGTATACCTAAACGTATATCTAAATCACCTATCTTTTTACCGACACTAATTAATGACATTAAATAAATCTCCTACTGTCTGAATAAACTTGTGCTTCACTTGCTTTTTTAAATCTTT